>Ga0334900_1001862_pt1 | contig 20722 bp, 16 predicted proteins | sample GraSluR3_MG_2_FD_207231 | JGI IMG/M metagenome (GOLD analysis project Ga0334900, IMG submission 207231) | Sludge microbial communities from methane-producing bioreactor in Wageningen University, Netherlands - Granular Sludge_31_08-R3 | ecosystem: Engineered > Bioreactor > Anaerobic >...
CCCGGGTGGTTTCCTCCCAGCTGCAGGCGGAAAAGCTTTTTCTTCTGCTCCCGGAGGAGCGTCTGGACGCGGGGGATTTTACCTTTCCGGAGGGTATCACCTTCAATCCCGAGGGGCGTATCTCGCGGCTGGATATCCATACCGCCGAGGCCTTTCTCGATATCAACGCCTCGAGCAGGGATCCACGCCTGCAGTACGTAAAACTGGCCTGTGAAACCTGCCGCAGGGGTGTTCCCCGCGTACACATCGTAGACGGTCGGGTGGAAGGAGTAATTCTTAAGGAGATCTTCTCCAACCTCGGGGTCGGGACCATGGTTCACGGCAACGACTACGACTCCCTCCGGCCCATGCGGGAAGAGGACATTACCGATGTGCTGCGGATTATGGAGCCCTTCGTTGAAAAGGAGATACTTGTACGCCGTACCGGGGCGGACCTGGAACGGGCCGTGGGGGATTACGTGGTCTACGAGATGGACGATTCCATCCACGGATGCGGTGCCCTGCACCGTTACTCCGACGGTTCCGCAGAGATCGCGGGTATCGCCGTTGATACCCGCTACGATCGTCTGGGTATCGGCTTCAAGATAGTCTCCTACCTTGTGGAGAAGGCCCGTAAGGAGGGACTTAAACGGGTTTTTGTGCTGACCACCCAGACCTCCGACTGGTTTCAGCGCCTGGGTTTTTTGGACGCCGATCTGGATCAGATTCCCCCGGAACGCCGGGAACGCTACGACCGGCGGCGAAACTCCCGGATTTATCAGAGGATTCTCGGATGAGAGAAAAGCCCGCCGAGGACTGGATGGGACAGATGAATCAGAAAAGAATTAAAAAACTCTCCACCCGGGTTGTTCTGGTCGGTGCCGGTCCAATAGGCATTGAAGTTGCCGCGGGGCTGAAACGGGCGGGTATTGATTACCTTCAGCTGGAACAAGGTCCGGTTGCTTCGACGATCTACCGCTGGCCCCGGCATGCCCGCTTTTTCAGCTCCCCCGAGAGGGTAGCCATTGCGGGTTTTCCTTTCAGTTCGCCCCATCAGGAGCAGCCGACCCGGGAGGACTATCTTGCCTACCTCCGCGGGGTGGTGGAGACCCTGGACCTGAGTATCCTCAGTTACCACAGGGTCATGGAAATCAGAGGAAGGAAAGGCAGTTTTACCGTCCGGGCGGAGACTTTGCGGGATTCCCTGGTCATTAATTGCGAAGAGATAATCCTTGCCACCGGAGATATGGGAGAGTTCAATCGCCTGGGAATCCCCGGGGAGGACCTGCCCCATGTTTCTCACGTACTGGAGGACCCCCATCTCTACTTCGGTAATCGACTCCTGATCGTGGGGGGCAAAAACTCCGCCCTCGAGGCGGCTCTGCGCTGCTTCCGCTCCGGGGTCACGGTCTCCCTGAGCTACCGCCGCAGCGGTTTTGACCGCAAACGGGTAAACTCCCGGCTCCATCTCGAGCTATCCATTCTGACCGCCAAGGGGCTTATTCCCTTCTATCCGGAAACCCTCCCCTCCCGGATTACCGAAGAGGGAGTGGAACTCTCCCGAAACGACGGCAGCAGCGAGTTTGTTGCCGCCGATTTTGTTCTTCTTGCCACGGGCTATCACGCGGATCTCAGTCTTTTTCAGGATCTGGAAATACCCCTGGACGAAGAAGGCCTTCCCATCTATGACGGGGAGACCATGGAAAGCGCCGTGCCGGGGGTCTATCTTGCGGGAACAGCGGTATCCGGGGCGCGGCAGCGCTACAAGGACTTTATCGGGACCAGTCATCACCATACCGCACGAATAGTACGGGCTCTGGGCGGCGGTGAGGTTCCGGTGGGAACCATAGCCTCCCGGCGCTACAGCTTTTCCACTGATGACATTGAAGCGGATTAGAAAAAGCGCCGTACTACGAGGTTGGCGATAGTAGCTGCGACAACGATCAGAAAAATGGTTCTGACGAAACGGGTACCGTTTTTCACCACCAGATGGGTTCCCAGCCACGCCCCGCTCAGCTGTCCCAGCCCCATCAGGACGCCCAGAAGGAACAATACCTTGCCGCCCAGGATAAAGACCGTGAGGCTTACGATGTTGCTGGTAAAGTTCATTACCTTGGTCGTAGCGGTGGCCCGTTTCAGGTTCATTCCCAGCAAAGTTGCCAGGGCAATGGTCCAAAAGGACCCGGTGCCGGGACCGAAAAAGCCGTCATAAAAACCGATGGCCAGGCCGAAGAGAAGGTAAAATCTGAAAACAGGTATCCGGGCTTCCACATCCAGCTCCCCCATCCGTGGGCTCAGCAGGGTATAGAGAAAAACCCCCAGCAGCAGGACCGGCAGAACCATGTTCAGAAAATCCGCCGGAATGCTCTGTATGGCGGCGGTTCCGACAGCCGCACCGATAAGGGTAAAGAAGATTCCCGCCTTCAGCCTGCGGAAGGAGATCAGGCCGCTGTGACGGTAACGAAGCGAGGCGGTGAGGCTGCCGAAACTGGCCTGGAGTTTGTTGGTGCCCAGGGCAAGGTGAGGGGGGATACCCACCGAAAGAAAGAGGGGCAGGGTTATAATGCCGCCGCCACCGGCAATGGAATCCACAAAACCGGCGAAGAATGCGCCGGTAACCAGAAGCAGTACCTGAAAAGTTGTTACGTATTCCACTTATTCCACCCGGGATAATGCCTGACTGTATGTTCGCTTCAGCTGTGCTTGAATGTACAGCACACGTTTTTCGGCAGGGCCAGTCCTGCCGCAGCCTCGACAGCCTTGATGATTGCCCCAGGGACCGGGCAGGCTGCATGTTTGAAGTGTTCTCCCGCTGCCGCATACACGGGGGAGTCCCGGAAGCCGGCAAAGCAGACTTCATAAGCATCCAGTTCTCCCAGGGATCCCTGAAGAGCCTGAATGCTCGGGCATTGGGATTCGATGTTCAAGCGGACAAGACGGCCGTCGTCTGAAGAAGCCTGTAATCGTGTTTGTAAACCGCATATCCCGGGATCAATATCTAGGCGAATCATGGATGACAGTCTACCCGGAAGAGTGTTTGCTGGCAATGGCAAACTGTCAGTCCGGTTCCTTTGAGAGTTTCTGGAACTCCTCCTTGAGTCTCGACAGCAGGTCCTGCAGGGCATCCGTACTGTGCAGGGAGAAGCGGTTGATTACCTCCGGTGACAGGTAGTCCGCAGAGGCCCGTCCCCGATCCAGATCGTCGAGAAAGTTGGCCAGGTATACCGTCTGGACCAGTTCTGTGTATTTCTTCCGGCATGCATCGGGAGAATGATGGTACCGGATCGTTTCGGTTATCGCCTCGGGATACTCCCAGCGTTCCGCCATCAGGGCTCCAACCTCGGCATGGTGGGTACCGATAGCGAAGCGTTCGAACTCATCGGGGGGGATATTTTTCTCAACGCTGAAATCCCTCAGCTTGTCAAAGAGCTCAGGACTTAAAAAGTCGACCAGGACCCTCCCCAGGTCGTGGAGAAGGCTTGATGAGTAGACCATTTCGTATATCTTTCGAAGGGAATAGCGCCGGGCAATGGACGATGCGTAGACCGCCACCCGGTAGCAGTGGTTCCAGAGCTCCTCCATTTCGCCGTAGCGCTCCACCATGATCTTCACCGTACCGTAGGCGGTAATGAGATCGCGGATACCCTTCAGGCCCATCAGGGAAATCGCTTCTGATATGGTTTTTACCCGCCGGTGCATGCCGAAGGCCGCAGAGTTGACCATCCGCAGAAGCTCCGCAGCCAGTCCCGGATCCATACTGATGGTGTGTTCAATCCTGCTGAAGGCAACCTCGGGATCCGCGAGCAGGCGCTGCAGAACGAGGATATGTTCAGGGAATTGAGGAATCTGCTGCAGCTCTTCCCCAATGCGCCCGGTAAGATCCGAAAGATGCTGAATAACCAGATCGTGCCGTGGAATGCATACCCGGGCCACGGTGGCACCGTTAAAGCCCTGAATGGAAAAGGCGTTCCGGTCGAGTCCGATTTTTCTCAGCATGAGCACCAGCATTACGATACCCAGTCCCGCCCCTTCGCTCGAGTCCAGGACCGTCTGAAAGGCCTCCTCGACGCTGGAGAAGCCCTGGGAACGGGTGAGACGCTCGTTTATGCGTTCCTCCTCGGCGGAGGAAATGTGAACGTTGTTGGTTATGGTAATGTAAAAATGGGTTTTGTCCACCGCGAAGGTGGTCCGGACATAGAGTCCCGACTCCTTCAGGAGATTCTCGTATTCGCTGATTCTGGAATAGACTTCCCCCTTGAAATGCTGCATCCCCTGTTCATAGTGGTCGGGATTGTTCAGATCCAGGTTGTTCTGCTTGAAATATACCCTTTTAAGGTTTGCCTTTTTGGCATTTTCCACGAGTTCACGAACAGCGTAAAAAAAATGAAAGTAATATTGATGCAGTTTGATCTTCCGCAGGTACAATTCGAGTATCTTCCCGATTCCCGCGATTGACGCAGCGGGGACCTTGTAGGCGGTCAGATCGACGGGTTCGTATCTTTCGATAGAATCGATTACTCTTCGAATATCCAGGGCCATGGTGTTTTCCGAATAAGAGTATATCACAGGAGAAAAGCAGGTAAAGAAAAAAACTTTATTTAAGGGTTTTCTAAAAACGTGGTATTTTGTTACAGGGAACTTCACTATGGATATATACGAGATGCGCTTTTTCCTGGCCGCCGCCGATACCCTCCACTTTGGCCGGGCAAGCCAGTTGTGCAACATTAGCCCCTCGGCCTTGAGCAGGGGGATTCAGCGCATTGAAGAGGAGATCGGCGAAGCCCTTTTTGTCAGAGACCGCAAAGGGGTGCGCCTGACGGATGCCGGCCGCCGCTTTCGAGAGTATGCAAGAGGATCCATCGAAGGGCTGGAAGAACTCAAGAGGAGCATCCATTCCGCGGAACTGACCGGGGAGATTCGTCTCTACTGCTCTGTTACAGCCTGTTACTCCGTTTTACCGTCAATTCTGTCCCGCTTCAGGGAGGCATATCCGGGAATAAGCATAAAGCTGCATACCGGGGCGGCCTCCGATGCGGTGGAGACCGTCAGTTCCGGGGACGTGGATCTGGCAGTCATTGCCAGACCGGATACCCCCATGCCGGGACTCCTGTTCAAGGAACTGACCACCACTCCTCTGGTTTTCGTCGCCCCCAGGCAGGAGTGGAAACATACCCAAAGCCTGGAACGGGAATCCGTAGCCTGGTCGGAGATTCCCATGATTCTCCCCGAGCGGGGACTCATGCGCAAAAGGGTTCTCCGCTGGTTCCGGGAGAGGGGGGAATCCCCGAAGGTCTACGCCGAGGTGGCGGGAAACGAGGCTATCCTTGCCCTGGTGTCCCTCAACTGCGGGGTCGGAGTGGTTCCCCGGCTGGTGGTGGAAAAGAGCCCCGTTGCCCGGAAGATCAGGATATTAAAGGTTCGGCCGCCCCTGGAGCCCTATTCCGTCGGAATGTGCGTGAAAAAGAATGCAATACAGTCTCCCACCCTGAGTGCCTTCTGGGGGCTTGGCGGGACGGAAGATTGAGGAGGTTATGCAGTGATACTGCGATGGCTCGGCTATGCCGTGGTTTTTGTGGCTTCTGCGGTTTTTTTCGAATTCGTTGCCTGGTTCATGCACAAATATGTCATGCACGGTTTCGGCTGGTTTCTTCATGAGGATCATCATCGGCCCCGGCACAAGCTGCAGAAAAACGATGCCTACGCGCTGTTCTTCGCTCTTATCTCGTTTCTGCTGATCTATAAGGGCCTGAAGCAGCAGATCTACCTGATGGCGTCTTCGGGCTTCGGAGTCGCCCTGTACGGCGCGGGATATGTGATGTTCCATGATATCATGTTCCATCGGCGGATAAAGCGGCTGCGGTACCGGCCGAAGAATCCGTACATGAAGCGGATAATCAACGCCCACCGGACTCACCATTCCACAGCCACCAGGAAGGGGGCGGTCTCTTTCAGCTTTCTCTATGCTCCGAAGAAATACGCCGCCGATAGAGAAACGAGAACCGGGGAATACACATAAAAAATGCCGGTTCCCCGCTTTGCAGGCCACCGGCGTTATATGTTTATGCCGACACTCAGCCGGCCTTAGCTGTGTTGGGGCGGAAACGGTTCCTCTTCATGGAACACCTCCTGTCCAACTAATTTCTTGTATCAGTGTAGCAAGACGGGGCCTCTTTGATCAAGCCTGGTCGGAAAGGACTTATTCCTCCACAACCGGATTTTTCAGGATGCCGATGCCCTCGATATCGATCTCCACCACGTCTCCCTGCTTTATGGGGCCGACGCCGGAGGGAGTTCCCGTGGCGATAATGTCTCCCTCATCGAGGCTCATGTTGCGGCTGATATAGTGTATAAGGCGGGCCACGGGAAAGATCATCTGCGAAGTCGATGCCTTCTGCACGACCTTGCCGTTCAGACGGCACTGGACCGTGAGGTTCTGGATGTCGGCGATCTTCTCCCGGGGCACGACCATCGGACCGATGGGACCGAAGGTGTCCAGGGATTTTCCGCGAAACCAGCCGGAGGTATCGGTTTTCTGGATGTTCCTGGCGGAGACGTCGTTGAAGCAGCAGAAGCCGAAAACGTGGTCCAGGGCGGACTCTTCCGGGATGTTTTTACCCCCCGTGCCGATTATAAGCGCCAGTTCGGCTTCGTAATCGACCCTGAGCTCGGGGAAGTTGTATTCCTTCAAGAAAGCGGGGATTACAATCTCCTCTCCCGGTCCGATGAGCACGTTTGGAGTTTTTGCAAAGATGACCGGTTCCTTCGGAATGTCCAGCTCCTTTTTATCGTAGATGTTGCTCTCTTTTACATGGTCCACATAGTTGAGACCCACAGCAATGATTTTTCCCGGATTAATCGTGTAGGTCTCCCGGCTTTCCGCAATGGGCAGTACAATCGGCATAAAACCTCCTTTATCTGGCAGCCCGGTCGTGGGCGTCGATATCCTCGGCGTCCCAGGGGTATACGACCCAGAGGTCCTCTAGTTCCTCGCCGAAGAATATCTTTGTGACTTCCGGCGGATACTCTCCCCGTTTTTCCTTGAGCTTGTTGTGAAGTACCGCAACGGCTATCTCCTTTGGATCGTGGGAGAGCAGTTCCTTAAGGCAGTACTCCAGGGTGACCCGGGAATCGTCGATCTCGTCCACGAGGAGGATATTGCGCCCTGTGAGCTTCTGCTCGACCTCGTCGATCCACTGGATCTTCTGGGGACTTTCCGCAGGTTTGTTGTCCGGGCCGTAGAGACGCAGTCCCACCGTCAGGATGGGAAGGTCCAGGTAGGTCTTCAGAATCCGGGCGGGAATAAAGCCCCCCGTACCGATGGCGACAATCAGGTCCGGTTTGAATCCCGAGGCCCGAACCTGGTCCGCCAGGTCGGCCACGGTATGATGTATGTGCTGATAGGTAAAATAGAGTTTTTCTTCACTGTCCATATTTATCGCCAGCATACCCGGGGAGGGCTTGATTGGCAAGGGTTCGTAAAAGCCGTACTGGACAAATGCAATCGTTTACAGCAGAATATTTTCATGGCTGTTACCATCAAGGATGTTGCCCGCCTTGCAGGGGTCTCCACCGCCACCGTTTCCCGGGTCCTCAACCATGACCGCAGGATTGCCCCGGAGACCTTCAAGCATGTAAGCGAGGTAATCGCCGCATCCGGGTACCGCCGCAATACCATTGCCCGATCCCTGAAGACCAGCCGCAGCCACGCTGTTGGATTTCTGACCCCGGAGATTGCCAACGACTTTTTCATGTACATAGCCGAAGGAGTTGAGGAGAGACTGCAGGCGGAGGGCTACAGCCTGATTATCTGCAATACCGCGGAGAAGGCGGAAACCGAGGAGCGGCGGATCGACCTTTTAAGCGATCAGCGGGTTGACGGGGTTATCATAATCCCCGCGGGTAACTCCGGAGCACACTATGCAGCGTTGACCGAACGGAACATCCCTGCGGTAGTCGTTGACCGGATGGTAAGCGGCTTCGACTGCGATGCGGTGCTGGTGGATAATATCGGCGGCAGTTACTCCGCAGCCCTGCGCTTTTTTGAGGCCGGGGTGCGCCGCATCGGCTTTATCGGGGGACGCCAGGATCTGACCACCGCTCAGGAGCGCTGGGAAGGGTTCCGGAGGGCCCATGAGGACCATCATATCCGGATCGATCCGGAACTGGTCTGTTTCGGCGATTTCCATGTAAATTCCGGCTACGAGCTGGCAGGCAGGCTGATGGCCCTGTCAGATCCTCCAAGGCACCTCTTTATTGCCAACTACTTCATGCACGTCGGCGCAACCCGTTATCTTCTGCAGAGCGGTACGGGTACGGCAAGGGGAATCCAGACCGCCGGGTTTGACAGTATGGACCTGGTGCCCCTGCTGGGGTTTTCAGCCTTCACTCTGTCTCAGCCCATGCGGGAGATGGGGCAGACCGCCGCAGAGCTCCTGCTCAGGCGTATTCGCCGGCAGTATGACGGCCCTCCTGTTATCCGGCGTCTTCCCACGGGCATTATTACCCATCACAACCTCTCCCGGTAATTTTTTGTTGCGTTATTGGGAAAGCTCTGTCATACTATTCATGCATGTAATCGATTACATGCTCCAGAAGCTATTAATCTGAATGAAGTAAGGAGATAAAAATGGCAGAAAAACGACTTTTCAACGCCTTTCCCAAAGTCGGAATCAGGCCCACCATCGACGGCAGACAGCGGGGTGTCCGGGAATCCCTGGAAGAGCAGACCATGAACATGGCCAATGCGGCGGCCAGACTGATCAGTGAAAACCTTCGCTATCCCAACGGTGATCCGGTGGACTGTGTTATTGCGGACAGAACCATCGGCGGGGTGGCTGAATCGGCCATGTGTGCCCGGAAATTTGCCGACCAGGGGGTAGGGGTCTCCCTGACGGTAACCCCCTGCTGGTGCTACGGTACGGAGACCATGGATATGGACCCCTTTATTCCCAAGGCCGTCTGGGGCTTCAACGGGACTGAGCGTCCTGGGGCGGTGTATCTTGCGGCGGTTCTGGCCGGCTATTCCCAGAAGGGACTGCCGGCTTTCGGTATCTACGGCCGGGAGGTGCAGGATGCTGACGACACCTCCGTTCCCGCGGATGTCCGGGAGAAGATCCTCAGCTTCGCCAGGGCAGGCCTGGCCGTGGCAATGATGCGCGGCACAAGCTACCTCTCCATGGGCTCGGTTTCCATGGGAATTGCCGGCTCCATCGTGGACGACAGCTTTTTCCAGGACTATCTGGGCATGCGGAATGAATATGTCGATATGTCCGAGTTCATCCGGCGGATTGAGGAGGAGATATACGACAAGGAAGAATTCAAAAAGGCCCTGGTTTGGACCAAAAAGTTCTGTAAAACAGGTCAGGATCCGAATTCTGCAGACCAGCAGCGAAGCCCTGAGCAGAAGGAGGAAGACTGGGGGTTTGTCGTCAAGATGTGTCTGATCGCAAAGGATCTGATGAATGGAAATCCACGGCTGGCGGAACTGGGCTTTGGCGAGGAGGCCATGGGTCATAACGCGCTGGTTGCGGGCTTCCAGGGACAGCGTCAGTGGACCGATCATTTTCCCAACGGCGACTTCATGGAGACCATACTGAATACCTCCTTCGACTGGAACGGTCCCCGTCAGCCGTATATCGTCGCCACCGAGAACGACAGCCTCAACGGAGCGGCCATGCTCTTTGGGCATCTTCTTACCAATACCGCGCAGATCTTTTCCGATGTGCGTACCTTCTGGAGTCCCGAGGCAATCGAGCGGGTTACCGGACAGAAGATGAGCGGTATCGCCGCCGGCGGTCTGATCCATCTGATCAATTCCGGCTCAACCTGCCTTGACGGAACGGGGGAGCAGCTGAAGGACGGGAAACCGGCGATCAAACCCTTCTGGGAGATCGATGAGGACGAGATACAGGCCTGTCTCGCGGCTACCGAGTTCTGTCCCGCCGACGCCGGGTATTTTCGGGGAGGAGGATACTCCACAGACTTCCTTACCCGGGGCGGGATGCCGGTAACCATGTTCAGAATCAACATTGTCAAGGGACTGGGACCGGTACTTCAGATTGCCGAAGGTGAGACCGTAAGCTTGAGCGAGGATGTTCACCGGACCCTGGACGACCGTACCAACCCGACCTGGCCCACCACCTGGTTTGCTCCCCGGCTTACCGGGCAGGGTGCCTTCCGGGATGTCTACCAGGTAATGGCCAACTGGGGCGCCAACCATGGAGCCATCAGCTACGGCCATATCGGCGCCGATCTGATTACCCTGGCATCCATGCTGCGGATTCCGGTCTGCATGCATAATGTGGACGAAGGGAGCATATTCAGGCCGAGCTCCTGGAACGCCTTCGGCATGGATAAGGAAGGTGCCGACTATCGGGCCTGTGCTAACTTCGGATCCCTCTACGGAGTCTGATTATGAGACCACAAGGCGACATTCTCGCCTTCGATTTCGGGGCCTCCTCCGGCCGCTGCATTGCCGGCCGCCTGGAGGGGGATTCCCTGGAAATCGAAACAATTCACCGTTTCGAGAACCGTCCGGTCCGGCTGAACGGTCGGTTCCACTGGGACATTCTGGGCCTCTACCGGGAGATCCTGGAGGGACTGATTATCCATCGGCGTGATTTCGGCCGGATGGTTCGCTCTCTGGCGGTGGATACCTGGGGTGTGGACTACGGGCTTATCGGTAAGGACGGAAGGCTTCTGTCAAATCCTTACCATTACAGGGACAGCCGCACCGACGGCATACCGGAGAAGCTCTTTACCCTTGTCTCGGAGGATGAGCTCTATGCCGCCGGGGGTATCCAGATGATGAGCATCAATACGATTTTTCAGCTTTTTGCGGAGCGGGAGGAGAACCGGGAGCTTTTCGAATCTGCACGGGCTGTTGCCATGACCCCGGATCTGCTGAATTATTTTCTGACAGGAAAATTACGGAGCGAAGTCTCCATCGCTTCCACCAGCGCTCTGGTGGATCCTCGAAAGCGTGACTGGAACTGGCGGCTGATCGAAAAACTCGGGTATCCGGCAAGGCTTTTTACCCCCGTAATTCAACCCGGGAAAGAACTGGGACCGGTCAGTGCCGACGTGGAGGCTTTTACCGGGCTGTCGGGAACCAGGGTCTTTGCGACATGCTCCCACGATACCCAGTCGGCAATAGCTGCCGTACCCGCGGAAAGGGGGGAATTTATCTACCTCTCCTCGGGAACCTGGAGTCTCATGGGGGTTGAGGCTGATGAACCGGTCCTGAGCCCCCGGGCGGCGGAACTCGGATTTACCAATGAGATCGGAGCGGGAGGAAAAATCAGTCTCCTGAGCAACATTATGGGGCTGTGGCTCATCCAGGAATGCAAGCGTATCTGGGAACGGGAGGGGAGAGCCTTTGATTACAGCCGGCTGGTCGAAATGGCGGAGGCGGAATTGTCCTTTGGGACCCTGATCAATCCCATGGACCGGCGCTTTACCGCGCCTGAAAACATGCCGGAGGAAATACGCGATGCCGCCGCCGAGACCGGGCAGGAGGTCCCCCGAAACGAAGGGCAGACCGCCTGCTGCATTTTCAGGAGTCTTGCCCTTGTGTATCGAAGGACCATGGAGGGAATCGAAGAGCTCACCGGAAAACAGTATCCGGTGATACACATTGTGGGCGGGGGAGTCAGAAATCGTCTTCTCTGCCGTATGGCCGCCGAAGCCACAGGACGCCCGGTTGTCGCCGGTCCTGCCGAGGCCACCGCCCTGGGAAACATTATTGTCCAGGCAGCCGGGCAGGGACTGATCCCGGATCTGGCCGCCGGGCGACGTCTTGTAGCATCGACGGTTAAGCCGGAAACGTATATACCCGGCAAACGGCGGGGATGGGACGAGGCGTATCGCCGCTTTTGCAGGCTTTACCCCGAATAGGGTGGGTCTGCCCGCGAACCCTATTCGAGGTGGAAGACCTCGTCCATCTCGGCCCACCATTCTCCTTCTCCCCGGGTCTTCAGGGGCTCCTGCATGGGGCCCATGATATTCCACCATTCCCGGGTTACCGGATCATCTGCCATCTTCTGCATGTCCTTATCGAAATCTGTACCCACATACTCAAAATAGGCGAACAGAAAACCGTCCTTGTGAAAGATTGAGTAGTTACGGATGTTGCATGCCCGGATTGTCGCGAGAACTCCGGGCCATACCTCGCGGTGATATTCGACATAACTTTCAAGAACCCCGGGCTTAAGTTTAATAAGCTGACCATGTCGTTGCATTTTCTTCCTCCGTATAGAAAAACAGGCTGCCGGGTAAGCGGCAGCCTGCTTGTATCTTTAGTTTATGTACATTTTATACTTGTGCTTGCAGATCAATCGTACAGGAGACCCTTGATGTCGGCGTCATCCATGTTGTCGGCGTTGTAGAATTTCGCGCCGGTATCGACGTCGGATACGGGTTCGCCCTTATAGGCTTTGACGGCCAGTTCTACTGCCTTATAACCGATCTGAAAGGGGTCCTGGGTTATGGAACCGAGGAAGTAGCCGTTCCGTACGGCGTTTTTCTGTCCCGCACCGGCGTCGTAGCCGATAACAATCAGGCCGGGATACTGCTGGGGAAGGGCGGAACCGTCGTTGGTGGCTGCCAGAAGTCCCTTGACGGTTGCTTCGTTGGAACAGAAGATTCCGAGAATGTTCTGCTCTTTTACCCTGTTCAGAACAGCGGTAGAGGCGGCCATGGAGTCGCTGGCCGAGGCGGACGCGGGAACGACCATCTCGATCATGACCTTGTTGCCCGTGGTGGGACTGTCGGAGGCGATGTAGGCGGGGTTTCCCATAACCTTAATATCGCTCTTTGCCAGTCCGGCCCGGGAGACAACGAGTTCCACCATCCGGTCCCTGAATCCGCGTCCGCGGCTCAGCAGGGATTCACCGGAGGCGTCCTGGTTCATGACTACGATCTTGACAGGCCTGGCGGCGCTTGCAGCTTTGATTTTATCACCGATCACCTCAAACATCTTTTCCGCGGCTACGCCGGCAGCGTTGTAGTTGTCGGTGGAAGCGTTGGCGTAGATCGATCCTTCCGGGGCCTCGGGAACACCGGAGTCGAAACCGATTACCGGAATCTTCCGGTTCCTGGCCTCGATGAGCTGATCGATTACAGAGTTGGTATCGAGGGCCGCCAGAGCGATGGCTGCGGGGGCTTTGGCCAGAGCAACATTGAGCATCTCTACCTGGTCCTGTACGTCGCTTTCCGAAGCAGGGCCTTCAAAGGTCATGCTGACTCCCAGTTCTGCAGCTGCGGCGGTGGCTCCAAGTTTTACCTGTTGCCAGAAGTCGTGCTGCTCTCCCTTGGATACAACTGCGATGTAGGGCGTCCCGCTGTCTTTCTGTCCTCCGGCAAATGAGCCCAGGGCAAAGACCGTCAGCATGATCAGCGCAAGGATTGCGATGCATGCTCTCTTGGATACATTCATGAAATTCCTCCTGTTATTTTTTCCTGAATACACGTTCAGGGTTTCAACCTTACTCTCCGGCCTCTTCTTCCAGCCGGCGTTTCAGCTCTTCTTCCGCCTGGCGCTCCTCCTTTTTTATTTGCGTCTGTGTATGTTTCTGTTCACGTTTCATTTTTCTGAATTCATGGTTTCGTTCATGTTTCAGCCGGGAAATCTCCTTCTTTATTCCCTCTGCTTCATCCCCCGCGGCTGAAGCAAGGCGCTGCTTCAGGTCCCTGAGTTTTTCGTTCATGTCCGCACGATACCTGTCCGCGGCGGAAAGAATGCGGATTTCCGATGCCCTTTTGTTACGGTAGATATCCAGCAGTACGGCGCTGATAACGACAACACCGGTAAAGAAGGTCTGGTAATGGGCCTGCAGGTCCATGGACGGGAGTCCGGAACGGAGTACGCTTATAATATAAACACCTATAAGGGTTCCAAAGATCGATCCGATTCCTCCGGAAAGGGATGTTCCTCCGATTACCGCTGCGGCAATGGCGTAGAGTTCAAATCCCTGGCCCTGGGCGGGCATAACGGTGGTATAGACTGCGGGAAAAGCTATCCCTCCGATTCCCGCACAGACTCCGCTGGTAACATAGGCCATCATCTCCCATTTCTTCACGTTTATTCCCGAAAGCCTGGCGGCTTCCTTGTTGCTTCCTATGGCGAAGATGTAGCGTCCCATTCTGGTTTTTGTCAGAATGATGTAGGCAATCAATGCCACGAGCAGAAGCACCCCTGCACCGGTGGGAATCGACTGATAGTCTTCGGTAATAATCTTGAAAATGTTTTTGAACCAGCCGTCTTCACCGGCACGGGTTGGAAAAGTCGCACTTCTTACATTGGAGACGATAGAGCCGATACCCATGGAGATCATCATTGTGCCGAGGGTTGCAATAAAAGGGGGAAGCTTCAGCCGGGAGACCATGATGCCATTGAAAACGCCGAAGAGGGTGCCGATCAGCAGGATGAGCAGCAGGGATGTCCACATGGGCCAGCCCCAGGTAACGTAGGCGGTACCGCCGATGATGGATGCGCACATCATAACGGTCCCAACGGAGAGGTCTATACCGCCGGTAATTATTACGAAGGTTACTCCTATGGCTATAAAACCGATATAATAGGAGGCATCGAATATGTTTACCAATGTGGCGTAGGAGAAGAAATTCCGCCCGAATAATCCGAAGAAAAGATAAAGGATTACCAGCGCTGCAGGGGCCATAAGCTTTTGCAGGCTCTTTTCGCTAAACAGTTTTTTCATTCACAAGACTCCTGTTTCAGTTACGCATGGTCGCGTATTTCATTATCTCTTCCTGGTTCGCTTCGCTTATATCGAGCTCTCCGGTTTTTCGACCTTCGCACATGATCAGTATGCGGTCGCTCATGCGCAGAATCTCCGGGAGTTCGGAAGAGATCATGATGATGGATTTTCCGCTTTTAACCAGATCGTTCATAAGGGTATAGATTTCGCTTTTTGCCCCGACATCGATACCCCGGGTCGGTTCGTCGAAGATAAGGATGTCGCTGTTTCGTATAAGCCATTTCGCGATGATGACCTTCTGCTGGTTGCCTCCGGACAGGTTTTTCAGCAGTTGTTCCAGGGAAGGTGTTTTTATATTCAGTTTGTCTACATATTCTCCCACCACCTTGTCTATCCTGCCGCTCTGTACGAAAAGGTTTTTCACGAAGGATTCGTAGGTAGGGAGAACTGCGTTCTCGCTTACGCTCAACCCCAGGGCCAGACCGTAGCGTTTACGGTCCTCCGAAAGGTAGCCTATACCGTGCGAGACGGCATCCATGGGGGAGCGGATTGTTACCGGACGGCCCTTTACTTCGATAATTCCACTGTCGATTCTGTCGGCTCCAAAGATGGCCCGGGCTGTTTCGGTCCGTCCGGCACCCATCAGGCCGGCAAAGCCGAGGATCTCTCCCCTGCGCAGCTCAAAACTGACGTCCTTGACCATTCTTCCGGCGTTCAAGTCACGTACTCTCAGAACAACCTCGGCGTCATGCGGCACGCTGCTCTCCTGTTTCGGCTCTTCGTAGATAACCCGGCCGACCATCATGTTGATTATCTCTTCCTTGCTGGTTTCCGTCGTATTTCGGGTGCCCACGTATTCTCCGTCCCGGAGGACGCTAACCCGGTCGGTAATGCGGGATATCTCGTCCATGCGGTGGGAGATGTAGATCATACCCACCCCCCTGGAAGCCAGATCCCGCATAATGCTGAAAAGTTCGTCGATTTCCGCGTTTGTAAGGGCTGCCGTCGGTTCGTCCAGGATCAGGACCTTCAGGTCGTGGGAGACCGCTCTGACTATCTCCACCATCTGCTGCTTGCCTACGGTCAGGTTTCCAAGGCGTTCAGTGGGGTCAATCTTCATGTTCAGGTGCCGGAAAAGCTCCTCGGTCCGCCGGTTCTGGTCCTTCTCGTTCAGGAAAAGTCCCCGACCCCGTGTTGATTCCCGTCCGATAAAGATATTCTGAGCAACCGTCAAATGGTCCATCATGTTCAGTTCCTGGTGAATTATCCCGATTCCCATTTCAAGGGCGTGTTTAGGGTCGGAGGGATTGAAGAGCTGACCCATATAGTAAATCTCACCCGAATCCTTAGGATGAATACCTGTAAGTACCTTCATCATCGTGGATTTCCCGGCTCCGTTTTCTCCCACAAGAGCATGGACCTCTCCCTCGTAGAGGTCAAAATCCACCCCTTTGAGAGCATGGACCCCTGCAAAACGCTTGTCGATATTTTTCATTGACAGGATTGGTTCTTTTTTCAAAACATGCGCTCCTTGGAATCGTATGACAATTGTCACCCTGTTTCCGGAATCGCGGAATCGAGAATCTTACGGATTATGTTGAATATATTCCGGTTATTCCGGATGACCGATGTTCTGGACGGGAAAGAGGAGTTCCTGATATTCCCTGCTGAACATGTTTTCCCGGGTTATCAGGATGGATCCGGTATCTATGAAGGATGGAATCGTGTTTCCAAGGAGGAATTCCGCCGCACTTTTTACCGACATGTAGCCCATATTGTAAGGCCTCTGGACCACCAGGGCGTCAATGACTCCTGCCTCAAGATAGGCAAGCTCCTGCGTGGCATTGTCAAAGCCCACCACCAGGACCGTTTCCTCGGCTCCCTTCTCCGCGATTGCATCCCCGACTCCCAGCGCCGCTGCCTCATTCAGGGCGACTATGCCTCCCAGATTCACGTTTTTCAGGAGCTCCAGGGTTGTCCTGTAGGCCTTTTCCTGCTCCACATCGATAAACCATGTTCCGATTATGGTCTCCCCCTCCAGAGCATTTCTGACTCCCGCTTCCCGGTCAATGGCTGTAGCGGTCTCCTTTATATGGCTGACGATGGCAATCTCCTTTCGGTCGTGCCGGGCCATGAGTCGCTTCATCTCTCTGCCGGCCTTTTCTCCCGCTTCGATGTTGTCGGTGGCAACAAAGGCGACGGGGATGGTGGAATCCACTGCGGAGTCGAAGGTTATTACCGGAACACCGAGCTCGCTGGCCCGTTCAACGGAGGGGACCAGGCGCTTGTAATCCGTGGCGGCCAGCAGGATGAGCGGGGGGCGCTGTTCGATGACTTTATTGACGATCTCGATCTGAAGGTCTATCTCCTTTTCGAAATGGGGACCGCTTATTTCGTAATCCAGGCCGTACTCCCGTGCTGCTTCCACTATTCCCCGGGTGGCGACCTCCCAGAAGTCCATGGGTTTTCGTTCCCGGGATTTCATGATGATTTGAATGGGTTTTTCCAGTTCAGGCATTTCCGGGATGTTCTGGTCGAAAAAGAGGCTAAAGGTCATGAACAGAACAAGCGCAGCCATCAGACTGAGGAGTGGAACAAACCATTTCTTCATACCGCGGACTCTCCTTTTCTGGAAGGAAAGACAATCGTGATTGTGGTCCCTTCTCCCTGGCGGCTTGTGCAGGAGATGCCGAAATTCTCACCAAAATAGAGCCTGAGCCGGGCGTGCACGTTTCGGATACCAACACCCATGCCTCCCCGGGCATGACGCCCCTGTTCCATAAAGGGGTGTTTCAGGGCTGAATTCAGAAGCCGGAGCTTCTCCGGCGCCATGCCTATGCCGTTATCCTCCACGGTAAAGACGATTGTCTCGTCCTCCTTTCTGCCCCGGATGCGTATGCGGCCTTTTTCGTCAATCTCCTTGATGCCGTGGTATATTGCGTTCTCCACCAGGGGCTGGAGGGTTATCTTCAGAATCTCGAACTCGTAAAGACTGGGGTCCACATCGATCACATAGTCGAATTTGTTTCGGTAGCGCATCTCCTCGATGGTCAGATAGGATTGCACATGGTCTATTTCGTCCTTTATCGAGATCAGTTCCCGTCCCTTGCTTATGCTGATGCGGAACAACCTGGCCAGGGCAGAGGTCATAAGGACCACCGCTGAATGCTGCTGCATCTCTCCCATCCAGATTATTGAATCCAGGGTATTGTAGAGGAAGTGGGGATTTATCTGGGCCTGCAGAGCCTTCAGATCGCTCTTTCGTTTGAGTTCCTGCTCCCGGATATTCTCCTGCATCAGTTCCCGGATTCTTGTCACCATTATATCGTATTCCCGGGCCAGCTCCTGTATTTCGTCCGTGGCCCGTATGCGACCGACCAGCTGGAACTCTCCGGTGTCGACACTCTTCATGGTTTTCTGCAGCTGTCTGATCGGTTTGGTAATGCCCAGGGTAACGGTGTTGGTTGCTATACCCACGATAAGGAAGAGGGCAAGTCCTATGATTGCGTAACCTGCCTGAACATTCCGCCACTCGGTGATGATGTCGTCGGAGCGGAGTACGCTTACCATGTGCCAGCCGGTAAGAGGAGATGTGTCCACCATGAAGTAGCGTTCCCCATCGCTGTAGGTCATGCGTTCACTGTCTCCAAGCAGGTTTATTATCCGGTCGATGGGTTCGCTTTTCAGGTCGCTGTAGACCAGCTGCTGGGTCGGGTGGAAAACGTAGTTGCCCTGCTCATCGATAACGAAATTGTACCCCTTCTTGCCGATAACCATGGACTGGCACAGCTCCTGTATCCTGTTGAATTTGAGGTCCACAAGGAGTACGCCGGGGGTGCTCGGTCTATGTCTGGTATTAATCTGTCTGCTCAGCGAAACCACCCAGGAGTACTGTCCCTTGACCAGATTCTGGACGTAGGAACCGGAGACAACGGTTTTTCCTCGCGCAGCGAGGGCATTTACATACCATGAACGGCGGGTATAGTCGGTCCAGGGGTTTATTGCAAGATCCGGGTCGCTGGAAATAACGGAACCCCCGGGGGGGAAAATAAGTATTTCCGAGATGTCGTCCCGGGCCTGGATATAATGGGCGAGCATTGTCTCCACTGCCCTCCGGTCCCCCTCGAGTCCATCATCCTCCAGGAGGCGCTGAAGTTCAGAGTTTTCAAGAACCGCCGAAGCGATCTTTTCCATCCCCTGTATGTAGGAATCTATCTGCCGGGTCAGCTGTCCCAGCATGGCCTGATTTGTTTCCAGGGTTGAGTTCCGCACCGTGTTCAGGGTAAAGCGGAAAGCCACCAGCTGCATGATGAAGATGGTGGCGAAGATCATTACGGTAAAGGTGATGTATATGCGGGAGCCAAGGGTCCCGAAGCTGATGAGGCTTCTCATTGTTCAAGACTCTTTCGGTATTCCATGGGGGTCATGTTGGTATTCTTCTTGAACAGGAGGGAAAAATACCGGGGATCGGTATATCCTGTGCGTTCGGCGATTTCGTAACTTTTCAGGTCGGTGGTCTTGAGAAGCTGTTTGGCGGCATTGATTCTGAAGGAGGTCAGGTACTCTACAAAGGTCTGGCCTGTTCCCTCCTTGAAAAGCACGCTGAACTGGCTGGTGGAGAGGAAGAGTTTGTTACACATTTGCCCCAGGGAGAATCCCGGATCTGCATACTCCTGGGCGATTATCTTTTTTGCCTTCTCCACCCGGGAAAGCATCATTTCATGACGCCGCTTTCGGATACCTCGTTCTAACTCTCCTATCATGCGCTCGAAGAAATTCCGTGCATCCCGGAGGGAGTGAAAGCAGTCCGGCTGGTAGGAAAGAAGAGACTCGTTCTCCAGGGAAAGGTCCATCTCCTGCAGAAAATAGAGCAGAATGGAGTGGAGGCGGATAAGGTAGTATGCTGCCTCGTTCATGGTCAGATAGTGATTTTCCAGGTAACTGAACATTTCATCCACAGCTTCCCTGGTCTGCCGTTCGCATCCCGCCTTGAGCTGATCGAGGATCCTGCCTGAATACAGGGTGAAGCCTTCCGGGGATATGGTTTTTTTGTTCCTCACCTGGTCGATGAAGACTATCTGGGAAAGACCGAGTACACGGGAATAATCAAGGGCGTTCCGGGCGCCTTCGAAGGAGCCGGGCAGATCAGCAAGGGAGTCTGTGATATGGCCGCAACCGGCGGCAATCTGGTCCATTCGAAGCCGGGATACCTCTCTGTATGCTCCGTGGGCAATTTCACGGGCCTTGAGTGTCATGGCTTCCTCGTCTTTTTCCTGAAGCAGAAGTACCAGGTTCTCTTCCCGGTCTGTGAAAACTTCATCGTATTCGCTTATCTCCGACCTGACGGATTCCGAGAGAGCGATCCGCTCCAGTTCGCTCCAGAAGACCGGGATTTCCAGCATCAGTATCTGATAAAAGCAACCGAGATCCTTCCACTGGAAGTATTCTTTTCTTCTCTGTACAATCTCCGGTTCAAGCTTTCCCGAGGCGAGACGATAGAGAAAACGCTCCCGGAGAAGGGGAAAGCTCTGCTCCAGTTTTTCCTTCATCTGTTCCTGCAGCGCCCTGGCGGCCTTTTTTTCGTCCAGCTCCTTCTTTACCTTTTCCAGGGCCGTTCCCAGCTCTGCAGCGGTTATCGGCTTCAGCAAAAAGTCCCGGACATGGTATTTTACCGCTTCCTGGGCGTATTCAAAATCATCGAAGCCGGTAAGTATAAGCACCTCGGTTTCGGGAAAGGTGCGGGAGATGTGGCCGCTCAGCTCCAGACCGTCCATTCTTGGCATGTTTATATCCGAGATCACCACGTCCACCGGGTTATTCTTCAGGTAGTCCAGGGCCTGAACACCATGTTCGAACATACCCGCCAGGAGAAAGCCGTTTGTTTCCCAGGGAAGGCAGGAAGATATGCCGTCGCGGATTATGGCCTCGTCATCCACAAGAATCAGTCTATACATCGAAAGCAGTATATCCCGGCTTTTCCGTGGCCTCAAGAAAAATAAATCCCCCACCGGCTGTGGTCCGTAGGG
>Ga0334900_1001865_pt1 | contig 20698 bp, 21 predicted proteins | sample GraSluR3_MG_2_FD_207231 | JGI IMG/M metagenome (GOLD analysis project Ga0334900, IMG submission 207231) | Sludge microbial communities from methane-producing bioreactor in Wageningen University, Netherlands - Granular Sludge_31_08-R3 | ecosystem: Engineered > Bioreactor > Anaerobic >...
AGATGAGTTCAGGCACGCCGTACGGCTCTGGACCCTGATTCTCGAGATTTCCGTCTACATGGCACAGTTTCCCTCGGAGAAGGTGGCCCGCCTGAGCTACGAGTACCGAACCCTGGGGCTGGGCTTCGCCAATCTCGGGACGCTTCTTATGGTAATGGGAAGAGCCTACGACAGCGAAGAGGGACGTTCAATTGCCGGAGCCATTTCCGCGATTATCTCCGGCGAGGCCTACGCTTTTTCCGCCGAGATTGCCGCCCAGGCGGGACCTTTTCCGCGGTTCGAGGATAACCGGGATTCCATGCTCAAGGTTGTACGTAATCACCGACGGGCGGCCCTCAACAGTAAAGAGGAGGAGTACGAGGGACTTTCCGTTTTCCCCGACGGCATTGACGGGGAAAAATGTCCCACCTATCTACGGGAAGCAGCTGTCTCCGCCTGGAACCGGGCCCTTGAACTCGGAGAGGTCCACGGATACCGGAACGCCCAGGTTTCCGCTATTGCACCAACGGGTACTATCGGACTTCTCATGGACTGCGACACAACCGGAATCGAACCGGACTTTGCCCTGGTCAAGTTCAAGAAACTCGCCGGGGGGGGCTACTTCAAGATAATCAACCAGTCAATACTCCCGGCCCTGGCTGCCCTGGACTACGACGATACCCAACGGGAGGAGATAATCGATTACTGCCTGGGCCATGGAACCCTGGAAGGGGCACCTGTAATTAACAGGGACAGTCTGGCGGACAAGGGGTTCGGCCCGGAGGAACTGGATAAAATAGATGCCGCGCTGAAATCCTCGGTCTCCCTGGGGGGCTGTTTTCAGCCCTATGTGCTGGGAGATGATTTTTACCGTAATGTCCTGAACGTCCCTGCCGCCACCTACAATCTGCCGGGATTCGATCTGCTGGCTCATCTCGGATTCTCCAGGGAAGAAATAGAGACAGCCGAGGATTACGCCTGCGGTACCATGACCCTCGAAGGGGCTCCCCATCTCCGGGAGGAAGATCTTCCCGTTTTCGATACCGCTTCACCGGGAGGACGCAGGGGCCAACGGAGCATTTCCTGGCAGGCGCATATAGAGATGATGGCGGCTGTTCAGCCATTTGTTTCCGGGGCCATATCAAAGACCATCAACATGCCCGCCGGAGCCAGCATCGAGGATGTGAAGGGAGCCCATTTTATGGCCTGGAAACGGATGCTGAAATCCATTGCCCTGTACCGGGACGGATCAAAACTGAGTCAGCCTCTCTCCTCCTTGAGCCCCGGTGCCGACAAGGTTGCGGATGCAATCCTGAGAATCAGCCGCGAGACGGGACCTGAGAAATCCCGGAACATCGGGATGCCGATTGGCAGTCAGCCCGTCAGAGGGCGGAAACTGCTTCCCAACCGAAGGGACGGCTACACCCAGAAGGCCAAGATAGGCGGACACAGTCTGTTTCTGCGAACCGGAAATTACAGCGACGGAAGTCTTGGAGAGATTTTCCTCGATATGCACAAGGAAGGAGCAGCATTCCGGTCCCTGCTGAACAGTTTTGCCATAGCTGTATCTCTGGGGCTTCAGTACGGCGTTCCTCTGAAGGAGTATGTCGATGCCTTTACCTTCGCCCGCTTCGAACCCAACGGTATTGTACAGGGGCATGACAATATCAAAATGGCCACCTCGGTCCTGGACTTCATATTCAGGGATCTTGCTTTAACCTACCTGCATCGGACGGATCTGGCCCAGGTAAAACCTGCGGACCTCGATTCCACCGAGACCACCAGTACTCAAAGCACTAATAACGGCGGAAACGGAGCAGCGGAAGTCGAGTATCAGGCCGGCAGATTCGCCCGGGAGGCACGTTTTCGCGGCTACGAGGGAGACCCCTGTCCATCCTGCGGGCATTTTACCCTGGTGAGGAACGGAACCTGCCTGAAGTGTGAAACCTGCGGAGGAACAACCGGCTGCAGTTGAGTACTTTACAAATTATTGGCTATCTGATAGATTGCATTGCATTATTTTTAACTAAACTGAGGTGGAGACAATGGCCCGAAGATGTGATATCTGCGGAAAAGGAACTGTTGCGGGCAACAACGTGAGCCATGCGCACAACAAAACCCGCCGCGTATGGAAGCCGAATATCGTCAAGGTAAAGGCCCTTGTCGGAACAGGTAAGAAAACCCTGCGGGTGTGCACCAGCTGCCTGCGTTCCGGTAAGGTCGTAAAAGCGTAATCGGCAGGCGTCGCCCTGGGCCCGTATCCGGTGCGGGGCGGTTAGCCGTGGATTTCCTTACTGAACCGCACAACAAGCTAAAACGAAATAGAGAGTCCGTCCCAGGCGGGCTCTATTTTTTTGGGAAGTATTTCAAGAAGTTCTGCATGACTGTGATCATGACAGAGGTGGGTCAGCCATGTATTTTCCGGGCCGATTCTTTCAGCCTCCGCCACGGCCTCGTCGATTGAGAAATGGGTCGGGTGGGGACGTTTACGAAGGGCCCCGATAATCAGTTTTTTGATTCCTCGTAAAAGAGGATATGAGTCCTCGGGTATTCGTGAGCAGTCGGTAATATAGGCAAGCTCCCCGATCCGGAAACCAAGGATCGGCAACTCACCGTGAAAAATCGGTATCGGTACGATCCTGATCCCCTTGATTGTGACCCCCTCCGGAACCAGAGGGCGGAGCTCGATTTTCGGCCTTCCGCCGCCCTTCTGCCCCGGACGGATGCTGAAGATATAATCAAAGCGTTTTCGAATGTCCTTCTGTGTCGATTCTCCAGCATATACCGGCATGGGCCGATCTTTTGTCAGAGGCCGGATATCGTCCAGTCCATGCAGATGGTCAGCGTGGGAATGGGTATAAAAAACAGCATCCAGACTGCTGATTCCCTCTCGTATGGCCTGTATGCGGAACTCAGTGCTGGTATCGATAAGCAGGTTGATATCCCTGCTCCTGACAAGGAGAGAAGCCCTGCTGCGCTTGTCCCGCGGGTCCTCGGATCGGCACACCCTGCAGGAACAGCCGACTACGGGAACTCCGTGGGATGTTCCGGATCCCATGATAATTGCTTCCATTGGCGGATATAGTACCAGAGAAAATGCTGCAGGCTCAACTATGACGGGTTTTCTCCCCGTAGAGGCGTTTCGCGCTTCCCGTCGTTAAGCGCCCGGAAAAGCGTTTGCGCCGCAGGGTACCGCAGGATACAAGGCATTGAACTGCTTCCTGACACCAGTTGTAATCCCAGTCCCTGAGGGTGCCGACGAATCGGCTCTTTCGGCCTGCTCCTCCCGGATTTACCGACCTGTAACCTTTGAGTAAATCAGATACATCCCCGGAACGGAACATAAACGGGAATTCCTTTACAAGTCCGGTGATCTCCTGAAAACCATGGGGCGTAAGCTGTTCAGAACCGGTACATACATCGCAGATGCCGCAGGCTGGATGACTGTCGTCAGTCGAAAAAAGGTCCATCAGGGACTTTCGTCTGCAACGCTTGTTTGAAAGAAAGGCGGAAACAAGGTCCCTGTAACGTCTGTTCCGCAGGAGTTCTCCCTCGTCTGCAAGATCTTCCGGACCGAAGAGCATCAGGGCCCGGCAGGGTTTGCCGTCCCGTCCTGCCCTGCCGGATTCCTGGACATAGGCCTCCACCGACGGGGGCGGAGCAAGGTGAACGACACTCCGGACTCCGGGGCAGTCTACCCCAAGTCCGAAGGCACATGTTGCACAGAGAATAAGATTGCCCCCCTTCATGAACCATCTCTCCACCTGTTGTTTCTCCTCGTTCGAGAGACCGGCATGATAAAAGCGGACTTTTTCGTTGCCCTCATCGTTAAGTCGGCATGCCAGCAGCCGGGCTGTATTCTCTGCATCCCTGCGTCGCCGGCAGAAGATAATCATGGGCGGGGTCAGGCAGTTTTCAACAAGGCGAAGGATATCCGCTTCACGACAGATCGAGGGAACAGCACCGAAGGCTATGTTATCCTTTGCAGGGGACCTGGAATGGAGACTGTATCCCTGATCTCCGAAAATCAACTCCGCCATCTGCGGCAGCAGTTCGGGGGAGGCCGTGGCGGTAAAGGCACTGATCCTGGCCGGGGCAAGGTTCCGGATAAAACTGCAGACTCTCAGGTAGGCGGGGCGAAAGCTGTATCCCCATTCGGCGCTGGTGTGGGCCTCGTCAAAAACCGCATGAAGGGGAGGGTTTTCTGCAAGGGCTGTCTGGATTTCCGTATCCAGCAGGCTTTCGGGATTCGCCAGCAGAACACGCACTTTGCCGCTGGCAGCCTCTGCGATGGAGGAAATCTTTGCCGCTTTTTTAATGCCCCCCGCCAGGGAGCGGGCGCTGATTCCAGCCTTGGAAAAGCGTTTCAGCTGATCACTGATAAGGGCGTTCAGGGGGTAAATAATCAGGCTGTAGCCCGGGATGATCAGGGAGGGAAGCATGTAACAGATACTCTTTCCTGCTCCGGTGGGTAACAGTATCAGCCCCCGGGCCGGGGCATCCTTGCCTGTATTCACAGGTCGGCAGCCGCAGGCGACACAGATCTCATCGATTATGGCCCGCTGATACGGGTATAAACCAGGAAGACTAAAGTTTTCCAGATAATCCTCGGGATTGATTTCCTCTCCGGAGGTCTCTTCGTCTGTATATCCAGTCATAGTATCTATAACCGGGAGAACCTTCAGCTGATTTTGAACAAGCAGGATACTATCGCTACAGGGCGCTATTAATCAAAGGTGAGTATATTACAAATAATTTATGAAATACTTGTATGATTAAAAAAATTCTTCCTTCTTACTTGAAAAAATTATAATATTTACCTAATCTGAGGCCGAAACTTCATTAAGAGGAGGGCGCATGGCGGCGGGCCACGAACTTGATGAACTGGACCTGAATATTATTCGCATTCTGCAGCAGGACGCTCGTCGTCCGTTTCAGGAAATAGCCCGGGACCTTTCGGTATCTGGAGGAACAGTCCATGTGCGTTACAACAAGTTAAAGGAACTGGGCATAATCAAAGGATCCCGAATAATTGTCGACATGCAGATGCTGGGATTCGAGGTCTGTGCCTTTGTGGGAATAAACCTGCATAACGCACGGGATTACAACATTGTTGTACAAAAACTCAAGGATTTTGACGAGATAATCGAGGTCCATTCCACCACCGGAGCCTACAACTTTTTTATCAAGGTTGTTGCAAAGAACACTCGTGGGCTGCATAATTTCCTGACCGACCGGCTGCAGGAGATGCCGGAAATCCAGTCCACCGAAACCTTTATTTCCCTCGATCTTCCCGTCGACCGTGAGATACCTATAGACAAGAATCAAATAATAGGGTACGCCTAGACAGACAGGGTATCCCGAAATCAATCTGACAGGTATCTGCTATGAACAATCAAAATATGCACGAAGCCGCACAACGAGCACGGAATGCAGCTGTTGAAATGGCTGTTTTACGGAGCGAACAGAAAAACCGGGCTCTTGAATCAATTATTACGGTTCTGAGGGAAAACGAAAAAGCCATCTTTGATGCCAACAACAGGGACATCGCCCAGGCAAAAAGTGAGGGAGTCGCGCATCCTCTTCTCAAACGCCTGGTCTTTGACGAAAACAAGCTGGCTGGGGTAATAAAAGGAATCGAAGCTCTTATTGCCCTGGATGATCCGGTCGGCAGGATTCAACTCGCCACCGAACTTGATGAAGGGCTGGAATTGTATCGAGTAAGTTGCCCCATTGGCGTTATCGGCATGATTTTTGAATCCCGTCCTGACGCCCTGGTCCAGATATCGACCCTCTGTCTCAAGAGCGGAAACTCTGTGCTTCTGAAAGGCGGACGGGAAGCCCTGGAAACCAATCGTGTCCTTGCCTCCTGTATTGCTGAAGGGGCTTTGAGGGAAGGGCTGCCTGAAGCCTGGATTTACAATATCGAGTCCCGGGAGGAGGTTGCCCAGATGCTCTCCATGGATAGCGAGATAGATCTTCTCGTTCCCCGGGGATCCAACGAGTTTGTCCGTTATATAATGGATAACAGCCGTATTCCCGTTATGGGGCATGCCGACGGTATCTGTCATACCTACATTCACACCTCAGCCGATCTCGGAACTGCGGTTCGGATAGCTGTGGACGGGAAGGCCCAGTATGTGGCGGTTTGCAATGCCACGGAAACCATTCTGATTGATAAAGCTGTTGTAAAAATCATTCTGCCTGTACTGCTTGCGGCCCTGGAAGAGGCAGGAGTCAGAATAAAAGCCTGTCCTGTCTGCAGGGAACTGATACCTGAACTTGAAGAAGCCGTGGAAGAAGACTGGAGTACCGAGTACCTGGACCTGATTGTGTCGATAAAGGCGGTTGAGGGACTGGAAGCGGCTGTGGAACATATCAACCGTTACGGTTCCGGGCATACCGACGCGATTGTCGCCACCGACGAGGCGGCATGGGATTACTTCAGCTCCCGGGTTGATTCGGCCAATGTATTCGCAAACTGCAGCACCAGGTTTTCTGACGGGTTTCGCTACGGTTTCGGTGCCGAAGTCGGAATCAGCACCGGAAAACTCCACGCCCGGGGCCCTGTTGGTCTTGAAGGATTGCTTACATACAAGTACAAGCTGATCGGAAAGGGACAGATCGTCGCGGACTATGCCTCGGGAAAAAAGCACTTTACCCACCGCAAGCTGGATATCAGCTGATGCGCGATTTTTCTTACTGTAAACGGGTAGTCGTCAAGATCGGGACCAACCTCCTATCATCGCCCGACGGCGTGCGGGAAGATTTTCTCAGAAAAGTCGCCGAGGATATCTGTGTTCTGCGGGCGAGGGGACTTCAGGTTGTAGTTGTGACCTCCGGGGCCGTAGGTATGGGGGCGAAGGAGCTCGGCTTAAGCGGCAGGGTAAGCAAAATAAACATGCGACAGGCCTGCGCGGCCATCGGACAGCCGCTGCTGATGCAGGCCTACCGTTCGGTATTCGGCAAGCTTGAGGTCAATATTGCCCAGCTGCTCTTGACGCCGGAAGTTCTGAACAACAGAAAAAGCTACCTTACCCTGCGGGATTCCCTGGAAACCCTCTTTTCTCTGCGGGTGCTCCCTATCGTAAATGAAAACGACAGTGTCTCTACCAGCGAAATCGGGAATGCCTTTGGCGAAAACGACCGCCTGAGCGCTCTTGTCGCCAGCAAGATCGATGCGGATCTTCTCATCCTCATGACGGACATCGATGCCCTGTATGATGCCGACCCGCGAAGCACCAGCGATGCGAAGCCCTTGAGTATAGTTGAGGAACTTACCCCCGAGATTCTTGCCGCCGCCGGCAGTGCAGGCAGCGCCCATTCCACCGGGGGGATGCGCACAAAACTGGATGCCGTCAAGATTGCCCGCCGGGCAGGCTGCAGGGTTGTGCTGGCCCATGGGAACACGGAGAAGGTCCTGGAAAGAATTATCTCCGGAGAAGAAATAGGAACCCTCTTTCTTGCCCGGCCCAGAATAAAGAACCGCAAACGCTGGATACTCTACAGCTGGCCGGAAGGATACCTCCGAATCGACGAAGGTGCGGCAAGGGCTCTGCGGGAACATAAAAGTCTGCTGCCTAAAGGACTGACTGCCGTTGAAGGCAGTTTTCCCGCCGGTGCTGTTGTACAGATAAACGACATTGCAAAAATCATTTCCAATTTTTCATCCGCTGAACTGGATAAGCTTATCGGTCGGCACTCATCAAAAATCACTGAAATTCTCGGCAAAGAGGCCCCGGCGGTCATAGCCCGTCCGGAGGAAACGGTGTTCCTGGATGAAAGGGATGACTGAAAAAACTATCTCAGGGAGAGCAGGGCGAGACTCTCAAGGTGATAGGTCTGGGGGAACATGTCGAAGGCTTCCAGGTGTTCAAGCCTGTAGCCCGCCTTTTCAAAGACCTTCAGATCCCGCATAAGGCTTGCAGGGTTACAGGAAACATAAGCCACCAGGGGAATTCGCAGCTTCGCTAAAAAGGGAGCCTCGTTTTTTACCCCTTTCCGAGGTGGATCAAGGATCAGAACATCAGTTTTATCGGCCTCTTTTCTGAGGGCTCCGTAAACAGCGGACACCTTTCTCCGGGAGTAGTGCAGGCGACTGTCATTGCCCCCCGCTTTCCGGGCGGCTTCAATCGCCTCGGCGGATACGTCCCACGCGCTGATGGATTCGGCGGCGTCGGAAAGCGGCAGCGAGAGGTTTCCGTTACCGCAGAAGAGGTCAAAAATCCGGGGTTCCGGGTAATACCCGAGAATATGGCTCCGCAGTTTATCCTTCAACAGGCTGTTGCCCAGGCTGTTCACCTGCTGAAATGCCTCGTTCTTTCCGGTATCGACAATACGCACAGTACCCTCTTCACTCCGCAGCTCGAAACGTTCCGGCAGGTTCTCGATCTCGCGGAAACTGAGGGGTAGCTCCTGCAGCCAGCTGCGGAGGGGACTTTCGGCAATCGGACAGTCCTGTATGGGGACCAGGTCCCTGCTGCCGGCGGCGAAATATCCGATTTCTTTTTCTCTGCGATGCAGGCTTATGCGGCAGCGGTACTCCCATTCCGCCGGGGAATGGAAGATTTCCACCTCTTCAGGGGGATTCACAAGATCCCTGGTCGCCATGGAAACCAGGATATCCTTTTTTGCGGAAAGCTGAGCCGGATACTGAATATGCTGCCACTGACACCCGCCGCAGCTGCCGAACCAGGGACAGAGAGCTTCGGTTCTGAGGGGCGATTCTTCCAGAATTCTGCGTATTTTTCCCCTGTGATAGGATGATTTCAACGCGGTCTCTTCAATCTCGACCAGGTCGCCCGGGGCGCTGAAGGGGACAAACCATACGAGACCGGCGTCCCGTGCAAGACCATCTCCGCCGTAGACCAGTTTTTCTATTCTCAGAGGCATCCGGGTATCATTCCTTTTCGTCATCGGAGGGAAAGAGGAACTGATACTCTTCCTGGGAAATAACCTCCCGGGGTGTCGACTGCGTGTCAGAGGAGAGGAGGGATTGCTGCAGTTCCTCCACGTCTCTTCGGTGGGAATCGTGCATATCGCTGAATTTCTCTACAAAGGGAGAAAAAGCTTCTCCCATGCCGGTGGAGCTGGAAATAATACGCGACAGGAAGTCCGTAAAACGCTGTTTGAGCGTAATAATACCCTGGGAAAGGTTTTCGACCTGGACGATACGGTAACTTTCGCCCAGGGCTGAATATAAACGTCCGATGGTGGTGTCTATAAAGAAAATATCCTCTATAATCTTATCGAAGAAGAAGAGACGGTCAAGATTCAGTGCAATACCGCTTTCGAGGGTGTTCAGAAGTTCATTCAGGAAATATAAATCCTCTTCAAAGTGAATTGTCTGTCCCATGGCGCCTCCTGTCTGTACAAATATCGTCTGAGTAAGGAGTTGACTTGACAGTTATATTGTCTTGTGATAGTCTGCCCCGACCTCTTTATCCGGAGAAAATACTACTCCGGATCGAATTATTAGTCCATGAGGAGGGACAATTTGAGAGAGTACGAACTTACGGTCATTTTCCGTCCGGAAGATGACGCTTACAAGAACGGCTACGATACCCTGAAAAAGCTGATGGAAAAATACGGGTTCACCTCGTCCAAGGATGAGGATATGGGCGTTCGCGATCTTGCTTATCCCATTAAAAAAATCGAACGCGGCCACTACCGCTATCTGGAGATTTCCGCAGAGCCCGAGAAGGTTGCCGATATCGACAAGGAGCTCAAACTCGTCCAGGACGTTCTGAAGTTCCTCTTTGTCAGAAAAGAAACCTAAAATCTGAGGAGGGCTTCCATGGCGAATTTGAATCATGTAATACTGATAGGTCGGCTCACCCGGGATTCGGAATTGAAGTACACCAATTCCGGTATGGCCGTTGCCCGTCTTTCCATAGCTGTAAACCGCAGAAAGAGGTCCGGTGATCAGTGGACGGAGGAGGCAAATTTCTTCGATATTACCGTGTTCGGAAAAACCGCGGAGAACCTGTCGCAATACCTGGTAAAAGGCAAGGAGATTGCCGTGGAAGGAGAACTGCGGCAGAATCGATGGGAGCAGGATGGTCAGCCGAGAAGCAAGGTTGAGGTGGTTGCCAACAATGTTCAGCTTCTCGGTGGTCCGAAGGGGGGGGAAACCCGTGGATCCTCCCAATCCTATGGGAATGACCAGGTAGAACGATACACCCCCGGTGGCGGGGATGACGGTTTTGAAGACGATATTCCCTTTTAGTCGAAAAACCGGAACAACAGCAGAAGATCAAGGAGAATTACGATATGAGTTCTGAAGATACTCAGGATAGAGAACGAGAAGACGACGGTCGGCAGAATGATGGCCGCGATGAAGGCCGTGACGGAGGCCGCGGGTTTCGCCGGGGCGGAGGAAAGCCTTTTTTCCGGCGGAAGGTCTGCAAATTCTGTACCCAGAATACGCTGCCGGATTACAAAAATCCCGACGCCCTGCGGCGGTTTGTGACAGAGCGGGGAAAAATTCTTCCTCGGAGAATTACCGGTACCTGTGCCAAGCATCAGCGCGCTCTTTCTCTGGAGATTAAAAAGGCCCGCGTGCTTGCCTATCTTCCCTTTGTGAAGAAATAGGCTCTGGAAAGTCGAAAGGAGAAGAAGCAGTATGAAGATTATTCTCAAAGAAGATGTATATAACCTCGGGGAAGAAGGGGATGTTCGCGTCGTAAAGCCCGGATATGCCCGGAATTATCTTATTCCCCAGGGGCTGGCCGTTCCCTTTACCAAAGGAAACGCAGCAATGTTCGAACAGCGCCGTGAGGCGATAGAAAAACGGAAGGAAGAAAAGCGGAACGCCGCCATGGGTCTCAAGGAGAGGATTGAAACTCTGGAGCTTACGATCCCGATGCCCGCCGGCGATACGGGGAAACTCTTTGGTTCCGTTACAAATGCCACAGTATCCGATGCCCTGGCAAAGGAAGGCATCCACGTTGAACGTAAAAAGATCGACCTTGTTGAACATACCGTTAAAATGATTGGTAAGCACAAGGCCCGGGTAAAGCTCTATGAGAGCAACCTGGCAGAACTTCAGTTTCTGGTCGTAGACGAAAAAACCGGTGCCTCCGAACCCAAAGGCTCTGTCAAGACGGAAAAGGAAGCCCCTGTAAAAGAGGAATCCTCTGAAGAAGCTTTCGAAGAAGAAAGCGCAGCTGATGAAAGTGAAATAACTGAAGAGAGTGTAAAGGAAGAAATCGGCGAGGAAGAGTAGGCCGGAAATGCCTGAACGCCTTAAAGATTCAGTACCGCCTCATAACGTGGAGGCCGAAAAGGCCGTCCTCGGGGCGGTCTTTTTAAATCCCGATACCTTCGCAACGGTTCTGGAACAGCTGCGCAGCAGAGACTTTTTCAAAACCGCTCATCGCAAGATTTTTGATGCCATGGTTTCCCTTTTTAACAAGGGAGAAACCATGGATCTTATTACCGTAACGGATGAACTTCGCAACCAGGGCGATCTGGAATCGGCAGGCGGACTTGGTTATGTATCAGGTCTCACCGAGGCCACCCCCTCCAGTGCCAACGTAGCGTATTACACTGGCATAGTCCGATCCTTGAGCCTTCGTCGCAACCTGCTCAATGTTGCCCATGAAATGATCTCTGACGCCCAGAACGACACAATCCAGACCCGTCAGATTATAGAAGAGGCGGAGCGGCGGATTTTCGACATTGCCGAAGAGAACCCCACGGGTCACTATAAAACAGCAGGAGAGGTAATTGCCAGGACCATCGAAGCTATCGAGAAGCTGTATCATACCAAGGACAGCTTTACGGGGATTCCGTCGGGCTTTGCGGATCTGGACAAGATGACCTCGGGATTTCAGAAATCGGAGTTCATTGTAATCGGTGCCCGTCCGTCGGTGGGTAAAACGGCCTTTGCTCTGACAATGGCATCCAATATGGCCATCCGCTATAAGCGGCCAGTCGGATTTTTTACCCTTGAGATGTCCGATATGGCCCTGATGCAGCGCCTTGTGGCCGCTGAAGCCCGAATAGCTTCGGACATCTTGAGGACCGGAATGCTGAAGCCCTCGGACTTTCATAAGTTGACAGAGGCCGCAGGGCGTATCTACGAAGCACCCCTGTTTATTGACGATTCACCGAATATCAAGCTCCTGGACCTCCGGGCCCAGGCCCGGAGGATGCGTCAGCAGGAAAAGGTAGAGGCGATTTTTGTTGACTATATCGGTCTGGTCGAACCGGAAAACAAATACAACGTTCCGCGTCACGAGCAGGTTGCGGAAACCTCCCGTTCCCTGAAATCCCTGGCAAGAGAACTTGATATTCCGATTATCTGTCTCTCCCAGGTGGGGCGCCAGTCGGAAGGAAAGGCCCCAAGCCTGGCGGATCTCCGGGAATCGGGGTCCATTGAACAGGATGCCGACGTGGTTATCTTTCTTCATCGTGACCGGGGCGAGAAGGAAGGGACCCAGGATGCAAACAACGTGGAAACTGAACTTATTGTCGCCAAGCAGAGAAACGGCCCCGTTGGAACCATTAAGGTGGCCTTCATTCCCAAATACACCAAGTTTGAAGCTTTCAGTTACGAAAAGGTGTAATGCCGGGCACGAAAATGGCTGCTTGACTGCAATCTGGCGCGGCTATAGTATCTACTTGAAATCAAAAGAGACTTTCCCCGGTTCTTCTTTTGTAAGTGCATATCAGGAGGACAGCAATGGCAAAAAAAAGCATGCCCGAAACACGACCCGCCCCGACAAATAGCGAAGAAAAGCAGAAGGCACTGGAAGCCGCCAGGCTTCAGATAGAAAAGCAGTTTGGAAAAGGGTCACTGATGCAGCTGGGGAAGGAACGTCAGGACCTCCATATTGAATCCATACCGTCCGGGTCCATTCTGCTGGACGCGGCCCTGGGGGTTGGGGGGTATCCAAAAGGCAGGGTAATCGAGATTTACGGCCCCGAGTCTTCGGGAAAAACCACCCTGGCGCTTCATGCAATAGCGGAGGCCCAGAAAAAAGGTGGAATTGCCGCGTTTATCGACGCTGAACACGCCCTGGATCCCGGCTATGCCCGGAATCTTGGGGTAAACATTGATGAATTATGGGTATCCCAGCCGGATACGGGTGAACAGGCTCTGGAGATTGCAGAATCCCTGGTTCGCTCCGGTGCAGTGGATATTATCGTTGTAGACTCTGTGGCAGCTCTTACTCCCCAGGCGGAGATAGAGGGGGATATGGGAGACTCACACATGGGTCTTCAGGCAAGGCTCATGAGCCAGGCCCTGCGCAAGCTTACCGCCACTATCGCCAAATCCCACTCCTGTCTGATCTTTATTAACCAGATTCGCATGAAGATCGGTGTTATGTTTGGAAACCCCGAGACCACTACGGGAGGAAAGGCCCTGAAGTTCTACTCCTCCGTGCGGGTGGAGGTGAGAAAAATCGAAACCATCGCCAAGGGTACTGATGACGCCATAGGAAACCGGGTGCGCGTAAAGGTGGTAAAAAACAAGGTGGCCCCTCCTTTTCGCAAGGTGGAACTGGAAATCATGTTCGGAAAGGGTATCTCCTCCTCCGGTAGCCTGCTGGATGCTGCCCTGAAATTCGAAATCATAGAAAAGAGCGGAAGCTGGTACTCCTTCGGCGAAGAGCGGATAGGCCAGGGCAGGGAGAATGCTAAACTCTTCCTGGAGAATAACCCCGACATAGCCGAAGAGATTGAAAAGAAGCTCAGAATCCTCCTTTTTCCCACCTTGGCAGGAGAAAAAGAGGACAAGGAAAAAAAGAAAGCAGAGACTGCGAAACCCGCTTCTTCATCATCCGCCCAGGCGGCTGAAGACCCGAAGTCGGAGCTCTTTTGACAGAACACCCTGGGAGTGGGCGGAAGCTTCGTGCCTATCTTGGCCTGGGTTCGAATACAGGTGATTCCGCAGGTATCCTTCGGAGGGCTGTCGACGAGTTAAGCACAATGTTTGATGATCCCAGGGTATCATCCTTTTACAGGACCCGACCACGGGATGATGTAAAGCAGCCGGATTTTCTTAACGCTGTATTCTCCGGAGTTACGGACAAAGAAGCCTTGGAGGTTCTCCGGATCGTACAGATCCTGGAAGAAAAGTCTGGGCGCCGGAGGGATCCTGATCGACCAAAGGGACCAAGAACCCTGGATATTGATATACTTCTGTATGGGGACTTGCGGATTTATGGGCCTGAGCTTGAAATTCCCCATCCCAGAATGAGGGAACGCAAATTCGTCCTTGTCCCTCTGCTGGAACTTGATCCCCTGGTGCGGGAGCCGGCGACCGGCATCTATTATGGAGAGTATGCTGCGAAACTCGAAGATCAGGGTATTTACTACATTTCCCTGAACCACTATAGTACTACCTTGTCGTGGGAGGATCGCGCGGAAGGGTATGGAAGCAAGTACGGTAACCAACGAAAGCAGTAACGATAATTACCGTTTCAAGCTGAATCAGTTTGAGGGCCCTCTGGACCTTCTGCTTTTTCTGATAAAAAAATCGGAAATCAATATATACGACATCCCCATTGCGCAGATAACCGAACAGTATCTGGAGTATCTGAATATCGCCGAGGCGGTCAATCTTGACAACATAACCGAGTTCTACGTTATGGCGGCAAGCCTGCTGTATATTAAATCACGTATGCTGCTTCCGGTGGAGGTCGATTTTGACGATGAGCTTGAAGACCCCAGGCAGGAGCTTGTTGAACGTCTGATTGAGTACCAGAAATACAAGAAGATTTCCGAACTGATGATGGACAAAGAGAGCGAAAGTGAATGGGCTATCGAGCGGAAGAAAAAGCAGCGGGTGCTCCCCTTTGACGACAAGGACGATTTGTGGGATAAAATAGATGTCTGGGAGCTTCTGAAGACCTTTTCATCCCTTATTTCAAACATCTCTTCGGAACGTATTCTCAATCTCTACGAAGAGGTTTCCATAAACGAAAAGATCAGCCTGGTGAACGAGCTTCTGGAGGAACGGGAATACTGCCTGTTTACCGATCTGGTGATAAAGGAAAACTCCATCATGGAGATAATCTGCGCCTTTCTCGCAGTTCTTGAGCTGGTTAAACTGAAGCGCATATCCATCTATCAGAACCGGATGTTCGGGGATATACGTATGTACCGCCACCCGGATGCCGACAAGGATGACGGATATTCCGACGGGCCGGAAAACATTTATGAGGAGCAGGGAGGAGATGACCCTGGAACGTGAAGCAGCAATAATCGAAGCCATATTATTTCTTGAATCCGAACCAATAGACGTAAAAAGCATTGCCAAGATAAGCCGTCTGGATAAAGATATTGTGGAGGGTGCCCTGAAGTTCCTGGAAGAGCACTATGCCGAAAAGGGGCATGGTCTGGATTTGCGGGAAATCGGCGGGGGATTCCTGTTGAGTCCCAAGGAGGAGCTCTGGGATGATCTCAAGGAACGTTATGGAAAGAAAAACGATGCGAAACTTTCCAGGGCGGCCATGGAGACCCTCTCGATTATAGCCTATTCACAGCCCATCACCAGGGGGGAGATAGAGGGTATCAGAGGGGTAAGTGCCGACGGCATGATCAAACTGCTGTTAGGCAGAAACCTTATTAAAGAAGTAGGCAAAAAAGAGGCCCCAGGCAGGCCTGTGCAGTACGGAACTACCAAGGAGTTTCTTAAGGTATTCCGTCTGCGAAGTATCGCCGATCTTCCTAAGCTCGATGAATTAAATCAGGACAGGTTTGAACTGGATGGCAGATAACAGGGACAACGAAATCCGTCTGCAGGTTTTTCTTGCACGCTCGGGTGTCGCATCACGAAGGGGTTCCGAGGAGCTTATTCGTCAGGGACGGGTAAGAGTCAACGGCCGGGTAGTAACGCGCATGGGAGAGAAGGTTTCCATGAACGATTCGGTACAGGTTGACCATAAGAGAATTTATCCTGACCGCAGATTTGTTTATGTAGCACTATATAAGCCGAAATTCGTGGTCTCTTCCCTGAATGATCCTGAGGGACGGACGACTGTAGCGGATATCATTAAGGGGAAATTCCCCTTCCGGCTTTTTCACGTCGGCAGGCTTGATTACCTTTCTTCGGGATTAATGTTTTTGACCAATGACGGGGAGTTCAGTCGTTTTATAACGAGCCCTGACGTCGGGATCGAGAAAGAGTACCTGGTGGAGGTCTCAAGGACGATCAGCAAAGAACTTCTCGACAGCTTTGTCCGGGGTATAACAATTGATGACGAAGAGCTTTCCATAAGCTCATACAAACTTGTGGGAGAGAAGGCGGCTTATCTTATTCTCAAAGAGGGCAAGAATCGCGAAATTCGACGTCTCTTCCATCACAACAAAATACGGGTCAAAAAGCTGCATCGCGTAAGAATCGGCTCGGTACTGGTTAAGGGCATGGTTCCCGGGGAATATCGTATTCTTGGAGAGAAGGATCTGCGGGGACTGGGATACAAGCACGAGGGAGCTTTATGGTCATAGCAATAGACGGACCGGCGGGAGTAGGAAAGAGCAGTATTTCTGCCGAGCTTGCCGGAATAACGGGATTTCATTATCTGAATTCCGGGAATTTTTATCGGGCCGTGACCTATGGCGCCTTGAAACAAAACATCAACCTGAACAAACAGAGGGCTGTGGAATCCTTTGCAGCTTCAATGCCCTTCGAGTACCATGACGGTGAAATCTATCTGGCGAAAGAAAACATAAGCAGAGAACTCCACACCGATCAGGTTGATGCCCATGTGGCCCAGGTATCCTCCTTTCGGGGGGTCCGTGAATGGGTAAACCAGCGCTTGAGGGATATTTCCAGTCGACGTGACATAATCGTCGAAGGCAGGGATATAACTACCGTGGTTTTCCCCGACGCGGAGTTGAAAGTTTTTCTCGATGCCAGCCCGGAGGTACGGGCAAAACGGCGCTTTGATCAGGGAGTAAGCGGACTGAGCCTCGAAGAGATTGCCGAGGGTATACGGAAGAGGGATGAAATCGACCGCTCCAAGGAGTGGGGGCGTCTTGTCAGGGCTGAAGATGCCCTTTATGTTGACACTTCGGGCTTGACCATAGAAGAAGTTTGTGCCAAAGTAGTACGGAAAATTCAAGAGATAACGCGTAAAAATATCGAGGAGACCGAGTCGAAGCATGAGTGATCGAGAGCCTAACAACGGAGAGATGATACAATCCGAACTCCAGGAAGAATACCTCAAGAGCCTCGATGAACTGGAAGAGGGCCAGCTTGTTGAAGGTACGGTGATCGAGGTTGGTCCGGAACAAGTATTTGTCGATGTAGGATACAAATCAGAAGGAAAAATCCCCACCGAAGAGTTCGATAAGGAACCCTCGATCGGAGACACCGTTTCCGTTGTACTTGTCAGTAAAGAGGGAAAAGGCGGGCAGGTAGTTGTATCGAAAAAGCGTGCCGACATGATCTCTTTCTGGCGGACCCTCAAAGAAGCCTCGGAGAAGCAGGAACCTGTGGAAGGTACCTTTTCCAAGGTTATAAAAGGCGGCTTCGAGGTTGATCTCGGTTACGGAATCACAGCTTTCAACCCCATGAGTCAGACTGATGTTCGACGGGTCGAAGATTCCGAAACCTTTATCGGGACAAAGTCGAAATTCCTGATTGAACGTTTTCAAAAGGAAAAAAGGGCAAGAATAGTACTGTCCCGCCGATCATGGCTGGAACGTGAAATAGAGAGTCAACGAGAAGAGTTTTTCAACACCATTAAAGAGGGTGATGAGGTCGAAGGCAGGGTTAAATCCTTTACTTCCTTCGGCGCCTTCATCGATCTTGGCGGGTTTGACGGACTCCTTCACATCAACGATATGAGTTGGGGACACGCGTCGCGCCCAAAAGATTACGTCTCGAAGGACGAACAAGTACGAGTCAAGGTTATAAAGATCGATCCTGATTCGAAGAAGATCAATCTTTCCCTTAAGCATCTTACCCCCGACCCCTGGACAGTATTCGAGTCCAAATATCATGTGGACGATGTTGTAAAAGGAAAAGTTACGAAACTCGCCGATTTTGGTGCTTTCATCGAACTCGAAGACGGTATTGAGGGGCTTGCCCACGTATCCGAGCTTTCTTGGGTCAGAAGAATTAAACACCCGAAAGAGGTGCTTGCCATAGGCGACGAAGTTGAGGTAAAGATTCTCGATTACGACCTGGAAGCAGGCAGAGTATCCCTGGGACTCAAACAGGTCCTGCCGAATCCCTGGGACTCAATTGAAGAACAGTATCCGGTCGGCAGGCGCATGACTCTGGAGGTCAAAAAGCTTACCAATGCCGGTGCTTTCCTCGAAATCGAAGAAGGTATTGACGGCTTTCTGCATGTCGATGATCTATCCTGGACCAAAAAGATCCGTCATCCTTCGGCAATGCTGAAGGAAGGAGAAAAGCTCGAGGTTGTCATAATTGAGCTGGACAAGGAGGCCCGGAGAATCCGCCTTGGCCTCAAACAGCTCTCTGATGATCCCTGGCAGGCATTGAAATCCGCATTCCCCAAAGGAAGCAGAATTGAGGGAACCGTCAGCGGTATAACGGATTTTGGCGTCTTTGTACGGGTCCAGGGAGATATCGAAGGCCTTATTCCAAGGACCCACTGTTTTGGCCCCGGAGAGGAAGCAGTGGAAGATCTTGGCGCAGTCTTCAAGGAAGGAGAACCGGTTACCGCTGCCGTAATAGAGATAAACACCAATACCCAGCGGCTTGGACTCTCCATCCGGGATCTCAAGAAGAAGCAGCAGCGGAAAGACATGGCCAAGTACATTCATGATGAAGAGGAAGAATCGACCTTTACCCTTGGTGATTTTCTGAAAGACAAAGGCATAGATTCTTAGTTAAATTATGGTATGCTCAGCCAAAATATTGATGCTGGTAAATTCGAAACACTAATTGAGATTAACACCCTCATAAACTCCGATTATTCGGATCCAAAAGCATTGCTGACGCGGATCCTTGAATCGGCGACACGCCTCACCGCTGGTGAGGCGTCTTCGTTATTACTGCTCAATTCTGAAAACAACAAACTTTACTTTGAGATTTCCCTTGGATCCAAGGGCCCGGATGTGCAGCAGTTTTCTCTGAACATTGGTGAGGGCATAGCCGGGTGGGTGGCCCAGAATAACCGCAGTCTGATAGTAAACGACGTTGAAACAGACAGTCGATTTTTTGCCGATATAAGCCAGCAGATTGGGTATTCTACAAAATCGATATTGGCGGTACCCATGCGCATAAAAGAACAGTGTGTGGGTGTAATAGAAATAATCAACAAGACCAATGGAGCCCTCTTTGAGCAGGAGGACCTTGAATGGCTTGAGGTCTTCGCCAACCAGGCAGCGCTGGCTATAGTAAACGCCCGCAGTTTCCAGAAGGTTCAGAACGAGGTCTCTCTGTTGCGGGGACAGATAGATGAACGGCAGTATTCCACCTTTATCGGAAAAAGTGAGGCAATAAGGAATTGTCTTTCCATAGCACGTAAAGCTGCAGCTACCGACAGTTCGGTTCTGATAACCGGTGAGAGCGGTGTGGGAAAGGAACTTGTGGCAGAACAGATTCATACATATTCGCCCCGAAAACAAGGCCCGTTCATACGTGTGAACTGTGCTGCTCTGCCTGAGAGTCTCATAGAAAGCGAACTGTTCGGACATGTCAAGGGAGCCTTTACCGACGCGGCCCAGGACAGGAGAGGACGTTTTGAGCTTGCAGATGGCGGTACAATTTTTCTTGATGAGATAGGAGAGGTCCCGCTGAATGTCCAGGCCAAATTGCTTCGGGTTCTTCAGAACCGAGTATTTGAACGAGTCGGGTCATCCGAGCCGATGAGCTCAGACGTGCGTATTATTGCTGCCACCAACAGAAATCTGACAAAATCAATTGAGGATTACAATTTCAGAAGGGATTTATACTACAGATTGAATGTCCTGCCTATAGCAGTTCCACCCCTCAGGGATCGGCAGGAGGATGTTCCTTTACTCGCTGAATACTTTCTGAAACTCTACAGTGGAGAGATGAACAAGAAAATAAGCGGTTTTTCCCCGGAAGCCATGGATATACTCATGCGTTACGAATGGCCGGGAAACGTCCGGGAACTGCAAAACGTGATTGAACGTGCTGTTGTACTGGCGGGTAACGAAACTCTTCAGGCCGAGGACCTGATGCTGATGCAGGACTCCGTGGAAAGTTCGTCCATGTATCAGGGCAGGACCCTCAAAGAAGCAATCAATTTATTTAAACGTCATTTTGTTCTGGATACCCTTAAGAAAAACAGGGGAGTACAGAAACACGCTGCCAGGGAACTGGGTATACAACGAACATATTTATCAAGACTCATAAAAGAGCTGAATATTAATTTGACCAACGAAAACGAGGAGTACTGAAATGGAAAATCAGGAAAAACTGAATCTCGGGACCAGAATTGCCCAATGGATACAGAAGCGTAAAAAGATCTTGCTAACAATCCTGGCTGTTCTTGTTGTTGTTCTGATTGTTCTGGGAATAGTTAACGGCCTTTCTTCTGCTAAGAACAGAAAAGCAGCAGCAAACCTGCTGGAGTTTGAAGAACTCTATTCTCAATGGAACAACGCAACAACAGAAGAACGTGAAGGTTTCGTTCAGGATATCCGGAACAAGTTTGAAGAAATTGAGAATGAGTATAGCGGAACCTACGCGCATCAGAGGGGTTTATTCATGATGGGGGACTTGTATTTTGCCAACGAGGAATGGGAAGATTCTCTGGAT
>Ga0334900_1001866_pt1 | contig 20695 bp, 17 predicted proteins | sample GraSluR3_MG_2_FD_207231 | JGI IMG/M metagenome (GOLD analysis project Ga0334900, IMG submission 207231) | Sludge microbial communities from methane-producing bioreactor in Wageningen University, Netherlands - Granular Sludge_31_08-R3 | ecosystem: Engineered > Bioreactor > Anaerobic >...
CTGTATTTATTCAAGGGAGTTGGTACGCAGAGTATAAGCGCATCCGCTTCCCGGGCCCTTTCGTAATCGGATGTCGCTGCAAGCAGCCCTTTACCCACCGCTTCGGATACACGCGCGGCTCCGATGTGTTTAATGTAGGATTTTCCCTTAATGAGAGTATCAATTTTTACAGAATCGATATCAAATCCCAGTACCTGATAACCTTTTTCTGAAAAGGTGAGTGCCAGGGGCAGTCCCACATAGCCAAGACCGATAATACCAATTACAGCTTCTTTATTTTTAATACCTTCGATAAGAGACAGCGAAAAATTAGCTACTTTCATTCAGTCTACTTCCTTATCTGTAAAACTTCCATGCACAGCAACCTGATTGCATTGAAGCGTCTCGTGATCCTTTTACATACTCCACATTATGAACAACAAACACTTGGCTGTGTCAAGATAGGGGGTGAGCTCCCAATAATACAGTAAACAGAATCACCGACAAAACTATTCCCCTGGAAACTATAACTAAAAGAAATTGGAAAAGCCAAACTTTATAAAGATGGTTGATAGAAGACACACTCCGCAGAACAGATAGCTGTTTTTTAATCTCTCTGGCTGTATTAAGGGGGATACTATGAAATTAAAATATCTGATATCTTTATCCGTTATTGTATTGATATACCTTTTTTCCTGTAATGATCCCAGCGATTCTTTTCAATTGAATACTATTCCTGATGCTCCCAGCGGCTTGAGTGGAACAGCAGAATCCGGAATAGGAGTACACTTGAGTTGGACAGACAACGCTGACAATGAGGAAAGCTTTACAATTGAGAGAAACCTTGATGGAGCAGGATATGTACCTATAGCCGTGGGACTTGCTGCGAATACGGAAAGCTACAGCGACACGGATTTTGATCTATATGAGGAGCACAGCTTCGAATACCGGGTCTTTGCGACAAACAGCGTCGGTAACTCAGAGTATTCGAATGAACTACTTGTTAATTATTCAAGGATAAATCCTTCCTGTCTGATCATCGACCATGAGTCAATTGCGGAATTTGATCTTCTTACTCCGTCGCAAATCGCCGAAGCAAAAAAAGTTTTGATGATAATTGCCGGAGAGTCGCATGTTAAAGCCTATTGGTCTGGCCTCCAATTAATAGAAGACCAAGATCCAGCATATTCCGTAGAGGTTACAGTAGCTGGTCGTGCTGAAGATTACTCGGATGAATATATTCGCTTTGAACGCTATTATTACAATGGATCAGATTGGATAGATACAATGGGGGAAGAGGACTTCTTTACCAATGCTGCTGCCAGAAGTGAGATTGTCGCCGGACTTGAATATATCGATAGTAAATTTTCCGGTACAGTATTATTCGGTTTAGGATGGTGTTGGGACATGACAGATAATAATCTTACTGCAGATAAAGATCCTGTCTATGATGTCAGCTGGGCCGGAAGCTCTGTCGCCGGACCGGAAGGCGATCGCCCATGGGGTATAGATGATGATGATACGAGTATAACAGGGAACAGCGTTAATCTGCAGACCTATCTCGATGCGGTGGATTTATATAACAGCCTGGGCCTGGAAAATACGATTACCATTTTTACAACAGGACCAGTGGATAAGGAGAAAGATACCGAAAAGGGGTATCAACGCTGGCTCAAGCATGAAGCTATTCGAGAACATGTGCGGACAAACGGTGGAATCCTTTTTGACTATGCTGATATACTCTCCTGGGATAATGGTGTGCAGTATATTTCTAGCTGGGATGGTCGTGCCTTTCCTGTAGGCGATCCGGATCTGGCTCCAGCAGGAATTGATGGTTATGCAGGGAGTCATATAAGCGAAGCTGGGTGTTTATTGCTTGGCAAGGCATTATGGGTTCTGGCGGCAAAGGCAGGCGAATGGCTTCAGTGAAAAGAAGAATGTGCGCGCCATTTATAAGCCGGAGAACGCTTTGGCCTAGTTGCCTACAATCCTGATTTAGTATACTATCTTCCCCCATACAAGCCATTTCAAGGTAATGAGGAAGAAGATGCCAACCTACGATTATGAGTGCCAGTCCTGCGGACACGTGTTTGAGTATTTTCAGAGCATGTCCGACGACCCCCTCAAGGAATGTCCAAAGTGCGGCAAAGAGGTAAAACGCCTTATCGGCGGCGGCATGGGCATAATCTTCAAGGGGAGCGGTTTCTACGTTACCGATAACCGCTCGGGCTCCGGCGGCGGGGCTAAAAAGTCCTCTTCCGTCGGCGGGGACTCTAAGTCTTCCGATACTTCCTCGGCCGGAAGCACCGCCGGGGATAAAAAAAGCGGTAACAGCAAGGAGAGCGCCTGATTCAGCATCGGGCGCTTTTTTTTTTACCCTTTTACTTCCTTCTATTCGGTCTCCGGGTACGGCGGAATGTAAATCCGCTCACTCTTCTCATACGCTTCGGTCAGTTCTTTCTCAAGACCGGCCTGCCGGTATATCCCCTGGATTTTGCTGAAATTTGGCGATGTCAGGGGGTGTTTCGGCGAGAATATCGTACAGCAGTCCTCGTAGGGCAGTATTGAAGTCTCATAGGTCCTGATTCTTTCTGCCGTCCGGATAATCTCTTCCTTGTCCATGCCGATAAGGGGCCGGAACACGGGGTAATCCGTTACGCTTCCGGTAAAGCGCATGCTGCCTGCCGTCTGGCTGGCAACCTGGCTCAGGGCTTCACCGCTTACAAGGGCGCCGGCTCCCCGCTCTTCCGCTGCCATGTGGGCCACCTGCATCATTCCTGCCCGCATTATCAGGGTAACCGCCTCCTTGGGGACATTCTCCTTGATTTTCAGCTGGGTTTTCGTGAAGGGTACCACGAACAGGTTCATTCCCCCGTTCCAGGGCGCCAGGATACGGGCCAGCTGCACCACCTTTTCCTTGGCTTCATCGGAGGTGTAGGGGTAGGCGTGAAAATACACCGCATCCAGCTTTAATCCCCGCTTGGCCATCATCCAGCCCGCCACCGGTGAGTCGATTCCTCCGGAAAGGAGCAGTATTCCCTTGCCGGCGCAACCTACAGGAAGACCGCCGGGGCCAGTCGACTGGGGCCCCCAGATGTACACCTTGTCCCGGACCTCGACCTGGAGGGGAATGTCCGGAGTCTTCACGTCCACCGTCAATCCGGGTATCTCCCGGGTAAGCCTGTCTCCGAGCTCCACAGCAATCTGGTAGGAGTTCAGCAGAAAACTCTTATCCGTCCGTTTGGCGTTTATCTTGAAGCTGAGTGTTCCCGAGGCCGCAGCCCTTACTTCTTTCTGTAAGAGCTCTGCTGCCGTGGCGGCGATTGCTTCCATATCCTTATCGCTGACCCGAACCCGGGCAAAGGCGACGATGCCGAAGGTCGAAGCAAGTACCTCCTCTGCAACAGCCGGATTGCCGGAAAAGAGTTCCAGAAAAAAGCGTCCCCGTCCGCCGGTAACCCGTGCTTCAAGTCCTTTAAGGCGGCGCTTTATATTCTCCTTGAGCTGCTGTTCGAACATCCTGCGGTTGTTGCCCTTGAGTCCGATTTCTCCAACCCTGATCAGGTAGTGGGCAGTTAGCTCCCTGTTCATCCCAGCTGCTCCTTGATGGTTCCGATTTCCCTTGTGGCTGTTTCTACAAAGGCTTCGATTTCTTCATCCCGTGTCGCTGGACCCAGGGAAATCCGAATCGAGGATTCGGCAGCCTGCGGGCTGACTCCAAGGACTTTCAATACCCGGTTGATCTTCTCTTTTTTCCGTCCCCTGTCCGCGCTGCTGGAACAGGCCGATCCGGTGGATACGGCGTAGCCGCGGTCGCTCAAGATCCGCTGCAGCACCTCTCCCGGTACGGGAGGAAAGGAGCACTTCAATATAAAAGGCGATATATGCGAATCTCTGCCCGCAGCCTGTTCAGGAATAAAAAGTACTCCTGGTATTTCTGAAAGCCCCTCCATAAGACGGGCTTTTTGTCTGCGGGCCTGTTCCCGATGTTCCTCTATTAAGGGAAGGCGCTTTTCCATAACCCTGGCAAGGACCGTTATTCCGGGAAGGTTCTCCGTCCCGGGGCGGACGCCTTTCTCCTGTCCGCCACCTTTAAAAAGTCCCTGAAGGGGGCGCCTCAGGTAAAGTATACCGATGCCCCTGGGGGCGCCAATTTTATGGCCGGAAAACGAGGCCGAATCCACCCTCAGATCTTCAAGATCGATCTTCTCTTTTCCCAGGGCCTGAACGGCGTCGGTATGAATATGGGGCGGTTTTTTCCCTCCGCGGGCATCCCGTAAGGCTGCGGCAATGCTTTTTACGTCCTGGACAATTCCGGTCTCATTGTTAAGGAGCATTATGCTTACAAGCTCGGTTTCAGAGCTAAAAGCCTGCAGGGCCGCATCCGGACTGATGCGACCGTCCTTTTCCGGTTTTGCCTCGTGTACCGGATAGCCGAGTTCGGCACAGGCTCTGGCTGTTTCCCAGACCGAGGGGTGTTCCGTGGCGCCGATCAGAATCGATCCCTTTCTTACGCCTAACAGGAGTTGGGAAAAAACGATGGAGTTCGACTCGCTTCCTCCTGAGGTAAAATAGATCTGCTCCGGTCTGCAGTTCAGCAGTTCCGCGATTCTCTTCCGGGATTCAGCGAGGAGTTCAGCGGCCTTTTTGCCGTAAGAGTGCAGGGAAGAGGGGTTTCCGAAGTATTCAAGGGCCACCGTGTGCCCGTAATCCAGGGCTTCAGGATCGGGTGGGGCGGTGGCAGCCCAGTCCAGGTAGGTAGAAATCATCCTGCCATAATAAGAATTAGCCCATTATTACGCAAGGGCGCCTGAGGATTACTGTATCGTTATATATGAAATCAATACTTGATTTTGGAACCCTTCTAGGTGTACAGTGGGCTAACATGAATCAAGCAACCTGTTGTCCAGATTCTCTGATTGAGTCCTATGCCGAACGTCTCAAGGTCTGCGGGCATCCGGTACGGCTGAAGATCCTCTGTCTTATAGAAAAAGAGAACGCCTGCGTAAGCGAACTCTGGCAGTGTCTTCAACAGTCCCAGCCGGTTATCTCCCAGCATCTCGCGGTGCTGAAAAACAAGGGGATAGTCAGCTCCGCCGTCGACGGTAATCGGCGGATTTATTCAATCAGCGATGATTTTGTAAAGGCTATTATCAAGAGTTTTCCACATCAGGTGTAGGGTGGATCGATCTTTTACCCTTGGTCTTCGCAGCACTCGGGTCCGGTCTTTCAACTCCGGGAGTATTAATCCGGCAGATCTGCCTTTGGGGCGGGCGGCCGTCTGGGTCTGCGATGAGGTAACCCGGCAGTTTCTACCATCCGGGGCTGATCCTGTGCTTGTGCTTTCCCGGGGGGAGGCCGCCAAAAACTGGGACTCTGTGTTAAAGATCATCGATGCCGCTCTTTCCGTACCCCTCGGCCGGGATGATCTGGTCATTGCTCTGGGCGGCGGTGTTGTCTGCGATACTGCGGCTTTTGCCGCTTCGATATACATGCGCGGCTGCGGACTTGTTTTGATTCCTTCCACCCTTCTTTCCATGATCGATGCCTCCCTTGGCGGAAAAACCGGTATCGACCACGGCAGTTTCAAGAATATAATCGGCAGTTTCTATCCCGCCGCGGAAATCCTCATCTATCCTTTTCTGCTGAAGAGCCTTCCGGAATCGGAGTATCTTTCCGGTCTGGCGGAGGTGTTAAAGCATGCTCTCCTGGAAGACAGCGATCTGTTTTCAGATCTCGCTGCCCGGAAGGGAGAGGTGCTGTCACGGGACGTACGGGTGCTGAACGATCTGATTCCCCGCTCCCTGGCGGTCAAGGGCAGAATCGTCGAAGCTGATCCCACCGAAGAGGGTATCCGGGCGCAGTTGAATCTGGGACACACCTTCGGTCATGCCCTTGAGAGTCTTCTGGGCCTGGGAGTTCTGCCCCACGGTCATGCCGTTGCCTGGGGAATCGCCCGTGCCATGGATGCCGGAGTGTCTCTGGGAGAGACGGACCCCGCCTACGCTGCGGAAGTAAAGGAGTTTTTTGCAGCCTACGGATATGATCTCGGCTACCGGATTCCTGATCTCGGTACTTATCTGGAAATCCTCGAGAGGGACAAAAAGCGGAAAAACGGAGAAGTCAATTTTGTCCTTCAGCGCCGCAGGGGCGATACCTTTCTTACCCCTCTTTCCGAGGAGCTACTGAAACAAGTGCTTGCCCCTTTTTCCGACGGTTGACCTTTTAGAGACCTGAACACTAAGGACCAGAAAGCTGTCTCACTCCTCGTAGAGCCTGGATAAAAAGCGGTAACGGTCATTCACCGTCTTGGCGTACTTCTTGTTGGTCCCGGGATCAAGCTCGTCTATGAGTACCTCCAGGCTTGCAAGGCTCATCTCCACGGCTGTGCTGAAGCGTTTGGCGGGCTTGAGCCAGTAGTTTCCTTCGCCGTTTGTATAGAGGGCCAGGAAGCCGAGGACTGAGCTGCTCTTTTTTGATGGCGCCAGAAGAAGGAGCTTCTCGAGGATTCCCGCCAGTTCGTCCATTCCCTGATAAGAGTTGAAGGTTTTTCCCCGGGGCCAGTCGCTGGTCAGCATCTGGGGAAGCTCTATGTGCTTCATCCAGCGGACGATCTTGCGCAGTTTCTCTCCGTTCAAAAACTCCCGGCCTTCATAGACGACTACTCCCCGCAGATTCCCCAGGTTGCTGCCGGAAAGGTCTCCCCGGTTGCGCTTTATGGCTTTTTTCAGGTCCTGGTAGGGGAGGAGGGCCAGTTTCTTTTTTCCCTTGGCCTGCTTCAGCATGAAGGTAAGCCCGGCAATCTGGACCTCCCATGTGGTGTCCCGCTGTTTTTCCCGGGTGCTCCGTTCCTCCTTGCCGCCCTTTCCCGGGGCAAGTCCCCTGGCCAGGAGGGGAGATATCCGGGCGAGCCACTCCTTCTTCAGGGGAGAGACGGAGCGGGCAAAGGTCCGGGAGGTTTTGACGATTTCTCCGGCGACGATGTATTGGGGATTCTCCCGGAACATCACCGATCCGGGATGAATCTGGATCTGCTCCGCCGTCAGGCTGTGGTAGACCCCCCGGCCGGAGCGGGCGCAGACAAACTGGATAAGCCCGGTGGAAACTGCGCAGAGGTAGTCCTCCATGCTGCCGCCGGAGGAGATGGGGACGCCCATGTCGCTGACGATCTGGGAGAGCTGCTGCTGGATATTGACGATCTCGTGGACGATCCGCTCGTCCAGGTAGTGGCGTTCACAGAAGCGTTTCCTGTTCTTTGAGGCTGTAAAGGCCCGGAAGAGCTTCAGGTAGGATACAAAGTCTCCCGCAGCGTCGGCGAACTGATGATGCGCCCTGCGGGCTTCCATTTCTTCTCCCTGGGGCAGCAGGAAGGGGGTGTTGGCGGAGAGAAAGGCCGCGGCGATCAGTATCTCCTCCAGGACATCGGGGTGGCGCATGATTCCTTCGACGATCATCCGGGAGTGCCGGGGGAGCAGGGGAAACTGGACCATCATTTCTCCCACCCGGGAAAGATGACGCTCGCCGTCCAGGGCCTCCAGGGTGTAGAGGGTCTCCACGGCGGAACGGATTCCCTGGATTCCCGGGGAGGAGATAAAATCGAACTCCTCGAAATCAGTTATCCCCAGTTCTGCCATTCGTAAGACTACCTCGGAGAGGTCGGTGCGGTATATCTCCTCCAGGGTAAAAAGGGGACGCTCCCGGAAGTCCTTTTTTGAGTAGAGGCGGAAGCAGGTTCCGGGCTGGGTTCGTCCGGCCCGTCCTTTTCGCTGGTTGCAGGAGGCCTGGGAAATCGGGTTTTCTACCAGGGAGGATGTAAAGGTCTTTGGATTGTAGTAGTTGATCTTGGCAAGCCCCGAATCGATTACCGTGGTTATCCCGTCGATGGTTACGCTGGTTTCGGCGATATTCGTCGCGACCACGACCTTGTACTTTCCTTCCGGGGTCTCGTCGAACACCCGCTCCTGCTCCTCCTTGCTCAGGCGCCCGTAGAGGGGCAGTACTTTCAGTTTCTGGGAAAAAGCGGAGCTCTCCAGGGCGTTGACGCACTCCTTGATGTTTCGCTCCCCCTGCAGAAAGATCAGCACGTCCCCCGGACTCTTCTGCTGGATCTTCTTGCGGACAATATCCACAATGGTTTGAACCAGGGTCTCTTCAGAGGAGCGTTCCGGCAAAGGTTCATAGATCTCCTTGATGGGATAGATCCGGGTGTCGATATGAATTATCGGGGCTCCACTGAAATATTCGGAAAAGACCACCGGGTTTATGGTTGCCGAGGAGACTACAACCTTGAAATCCTTTCTCGCTTCCAGCACCTGTTTGAGGAGGCCCAGGATAAAGTCGATGTTCAGGCTCCGTTCGTGGGCCTCGTCGACGATAATCGCCGAGTAGCGGCTCAAGTAACGGTCTGCCTTCATCTCCTGAAGCAGAATACCGTCGGTCATGATTTTTATGCGGGTCTCCGGCAGCGTCTGATCGTCAAAGCGCATCTTGTAGCCCACCTCGCCGGGAATCTCCGATCCAATCTGCTTGGCAATGTAGTCGCTCACCGACAGGGCCGCGATGCGCCGCGGCTGGGTTACCCCGATTGTTCCTCCGTTGGAGTATCCCGCCCGATGGAGGATCAGTGGCAGTTGGGTCGTCTTTCCCGATCCCGTGGGGCTCTCTACGATGATTACCTGGTTCTCCTTGAGGGCGTCCAGGATTTTCTCTTTCTGCTGGTAAACCGGCAGGTTTTCCGGGCGTATTCGCAAATCAGTTCCGTTCCTTTTTTGTCAGTTCTATGACCAGGCTAAGGGCTTCCTCCAACGAAAGACCCCCATGGTTTTTCCTGGCGGACAGGTCCTTTACCGTAACCGTTCCTGCTTTTCTCTCTTCCTCTCCCAGAAGCACCGCCGCCAGAGCTCCTTTCTTTTCGGCGAAACCGAACTGGGCCCCCAGCTTGCGGGCATCGGGATACACCTCGGCGCGGATGCCTGCGGCACGCAGTGTACGGGCAAAGGCGTGAAAGTCGCCGGTACCCTCTTCATCCATACAGAGCACCATGGCTTCCACCGGGGCCTCGTTCCGTCCGGAGGTTCCGATCTCCTCCAGGGCGGCCATCAGCCGGTCCAGTCCGATGGAGGCTCCCACTCCGGGCAGTTCCTGCTTTGTGTAGAGGGATGCCAGGTTGTTGTAGCGCCCGCCGGAGCAGACCGAGCCGATCTGGGGAAGCTCATCCAGAAAAGTCTCAAAGACCACCCCGGTATAGTAATCCAGGCCCCGGGTTATGGAGGGGTCGAGCACAAAGCTCTCCTGGATTCCGCATCTTTCCATTGCCTTCCGTAGTTCCTTCAGGCGGCGGGTGTCCTCGTCTTCGCCGCCCGCAAGGCCCTCCATCTTTTCCAGAACCTCCGAAAAATCCCCCTCCGCACCGATAAAATCCAGTACCGCCCGAGCATTCTCCTTTCCAGAGATCTCCTGCAGGAGTTCCAGCACCGCGTCGGCGCCGATCTTGGAGAGTTTGTCAACGGTCCTGAGAATCTCCGCCGAATCCTTCGCAATGCCCCGGTGGGCAAGAAAGCGGTTGAATATGCCCCGGTGGGAGAGCCGGATCGTGACCCCCGATACCCCCAGGGCGCGGAAGGAGTCGTGCATCATGGTCAGAATCTCAAAATCTGCCGAGGCTGTATCCGTTCCGACGATGTCAAAGTCGCACTGCATGAACTCCCGGTAGCGCCCCCGCTGGGTATTCTCTCCCCGGAAGACCTTGGCCATGTGGTAGCGTTTGAAGGGCAGGTAGAGTTCGTTGACGTGGGCGGCCATAAATCGGGCAAAGGGAACGGTAAGGTCGAAACGCATGGCCACATCCCGTCCGCCGTGGTCTTCAAAGCGGTAGACCTGCTTGTCCGTTTCTCCTCCTCCCTTGCCTAATAGAACCTCGGTGTATTCCAGTACGGGAGTATCGATGGGAACAAAGCCGAAAAGACGGAACTGCTCCTCAAGTATCTTTACAATACCCCGGCGCTGAATTTCTGTTTCCGGCAGAAAATCGCGGAAACCCTTCAGAACCCGGGGTTGGATTATGGACGCCATTGGAGTACCTCGCTTGAAGAAGTATAGTGCTGCTTCTACTATGAACTACTGGGCATTCATTTTCAAGCGTTCAAACAGTGCTTGAAATTACATAAAAAACACGTTATATCTAAGAGTTGTAAGCAAAAATCAACAATGCATTTTCGTAAGCAGGTACACCATTGCTGATCCGGTACGGTATTGACAAAGCAGGAAAGCGCTATGAACGCGCCCGCATTTACACAGTAGATGAACACGGAATTTCACGACACAAGATAGATAAAGAGGCCCTCATTATAACCGATCGTCTTCAGCGGGAGGGGTATCATGCCTATATAGTCGGCGGGGCGGTTCGGGATCTTCTGATCGGAAAAACCCCCAAGGATTTTGATATTACCACCGACGCCCAGCCGAAACGGGTACGCAGACTTTTCTGGAACTCCCGTATAATCGGCCGCCGTTTTCGGCTGGTGCATGTCCATTTCAAGGACGGAAAGATTATCGAGGTTTCCACTTTCCGTTCCAACGAACCCGGTGCGGACAATAACGACTTCGGCACCCTCGAAGAGGATGTGGAGCGCCGGGACTTTTCCATTAACGCCCTCTATTACGATCCTAAAAAAGAGTACGTCTACGATTTTGTCTCCGCCATGAAGGATGTACGCAGCAGGCGCATGCGTTCCCTTCTGCCCCTGGAGACGACTTTTCTGGACGATCCGGTCCGTATGATCCGTGCGGTCAAGTATGCTGCTGCCGGGCAGTTTTCCATTCCCTTCGGCTTAAGAAAAGCTATCAGGAAAAACGCCGGAGAGCTGGTAAACATATCCAGTTCCCGGATTACCGAAGAGGTCTTTAAAATCCTGGAAGGGGGATCCTCCGCGGCGGTTATCAGGATGGCGGAGCAGTATGGACTTCTTCCGTTCATGATTCCTTCTCTTATGGAGGAGGTCTGCGGAAACGGTGGTAAAAAGGGTTTCAGGGAGTTTCTTACTATCCTTGAAGAACTGGATAAGAAAATCAATGGGACCGAAAAGGATTTAAGCAGAGGAGAGGTTATTCAGCGGGTCTTTGGACCGTACCTGCGTCTGCCCGGAGACGAGGTGTATGATCAGTTGTTCAAAACGGCCTTCCGCGGGTTCAAGGGGCTTCTGTCGCCCTTGACTCCTCCGAATCTGGATGTTGAGAATGCCGTCAAGCTGCTTTTTGATGAACGTGGAATCGTCAAGGAAAAGAAGAAAAAAAAGAAGCGGCGTAGGCGGAGACGCACAAAAAAGGCCCCCTCCGAAGAGGGGACCAGATTACAGGAGGAGTCTGTTCAGGCTCCTGCATCGGGTTCTGGGTCTTCAGCTTCGGGATCATCGGGCTCCTCCGGGTCCTGAAGCGCTTTTTCACTTTCGGAAGCTGCTTCTTCAGGCTTATCCGTTTCCAGTCTGGTTAAGAGTTCCTGGGCTTTTGCGCCGTAGCCCTCCGGGTCTTCTTCAAGTACATAACTCAACAGCTGTTTGGCCTCTTCGTCCCTGCGGGCTGAGTAGGCGGTAATCCCTCTGGCGTAGTAAATAAGCCCCGGCGCCCCGCCCCTGTCCATGGCGAGTTGGTAGTATTTGTCGGAAGCGCTGTAATCCTGCCGGGCGTACTGAATGAGTCCCAGGTAGTAATAGGGAATGTAGTGGTCCTGTTTGAGCTCCAGGGAACGGTTGAACAGCTCTTCCGCTGTTTCAAAGTCCTGGCGATTGTAGGCGATGATTCCTTCCTGAACCAGCTCCGGAAAGGTCCTGATGTTTCGGACGTACTCCTCGAAGTCATCCAGAAAACGGTCTTTGTTCACCCAGCCGAAGCCCTTTTCGATAACGATGGTCTCGTTCTCCTGACGGCTTGCATCCTTTCTGAGGGAGGATAGAGTGTCCCAGATGATGCGGTTATACTCTTTATTATCGCTGTTCAGCAAGAAATGAATGAGCCCCCAGCTCTGGGCATAGAAGCTTTCTATTCGGCTGTTGGCAGCCGCAACGTCCATGGTAAGCAGAATCGAGACGGGTATTACTTCGCCCTCCAGGGCGATATAGGTCTTCAGGCTCCTGAGCCATGCCAGGTTTTCCCGGTATTCTGCTCGATCCTGTTCGGGTATGTAACGGGAGTTCTCAAGGTAGATGGCCATTCCCTTCTGGAGCCAGAGAGGAGGGTGGGGAACAAAACTCTTCAGGTATTGAATAAAGGAATGATGAACCAGTGATCTTTCGAAACCGGTCTCCGTTTCGTAGCCCACAAGCTCATTCAGTCCAGGATCACTGTACTGAAGATACACGAAGGAGTCCCTGGGTTCGCCGATGATATCCTCAAGATAGCCGGTATAGCTCTCCCGGTCGGAGAATATTCTCACTTTCAGCTTTTCCTTTAGTCCTGTACGTTCAAAATGGAGATACTCTTCGAAGAGCTCCCCGTAGGCGTTCAGCTGTCGTGCAATATCCTGGGCTCTGGATGCCGCACCGGTGTAATATACCCGGTAGTAATCGCTCCTGGCCTGGGAAAACTCCGGGGCCTGGGCGAGCAGAGATCCTGCTGTCAGCAGCAAAGTTATCATCAGAGCCGTTTTCACGACTTCGCTGTGTATGACCCGCTTCATCTGTCCTAATCCCTCCTTCCTGTTACTTCCCATATTATCTATCGACAGGCACCCCTATAATCTCAAATTCTCCTTGCGTCCCGGGAGCTGAAGTCCTCGATGATCACATTGACCTTCTGGATCATGATTCCGGCGTAGCGTTCCAGGTTGTCGATAAGGTACTCCTGAAAGCCGTGAAGATTTCCGGAGAGCTGCACTCCATAGGGAACGTGGATGTGCAGGGTCAGTATATAACCGTGGGAGTCGATGCGGGCATGGACCTTTTTCAGGGTGATGGTGGAATCGTACTCTTCTGCGCAGTGGAGCACCATCTGGGTAAGGGCGGCCTTGGAGATGGAGACCCGTCCCCGTTTTGAGAATTCCGGCCGTACCACGGTCTTTTCAAAGACCTGCTGCCTGCTGGAGGTAAGAAAGGGGAGCTTGTTTTTCAGGAATATCTTGACCGAATCATAGACGATGTGGGAGTAGTTCCGGGCTATCTCCACTGAAGGGACGGGTATTATATGCTTTCCTTCTATTTTTCGGGAGCGGATGGCAGTTTCAATCTCGTCGGTGGTAGCTATGTCCTCTATCTTGATCATTTTGGAGATTGACGGCAGACGCAGTCGTTTACATATCTTCTCCACCATCCGTTCGCTGGTGCCGATAAGGAGTATTCGTTTGAACTTTGTACCGTGCAGGGCAGACAGGACCTCGGCCCGGTGTTCATGGTCGTCAAACAGGGCTGTTTTTATTGCCCCCAGGTAGGCCTTTTCTTTTTTTGCCGATTTTCCGGCGACAATCTTCTGGTCATGGATCAGGAGTCCGTCGTCGATTATCAGCTCAATGCCGTACTTCTGGGCCACCAGTTTGGCCCTGAAGCTTTTTCCGGTACCGCTGCGTCCTACCAGAGCAAAAACCTTAACCCCTTTAAGGAGGAACTGGATGTGGTTGAATATGCGTTTCACAACCAAACTATACTCTTTTCGCCCTGCCTTGACAAATGGCGGGGAGGCGGGGAAAATACCTTCAGCATGATCGCCTGCGGGGTAAGTTAAGTGTATCGCTTTCTCAGTCATCCAGTTTTTTTATCGGCGATCTTCGGCTGGTTTATGGCTCAGTTCGTCAAGGCCGCCGTCGAATTGTTCAAACCCCGTTCCCTCAAATCCCGGGATGTAATCTACACCCTTCTGTGGCGGACCGGGGGAATGCCCTCGAGTCACTCCTCGGCGACTACTGCCCTGACCACCTCCCTCGGATTCGTCGAGGGAATTGATTCCCCCATATTTATCTCCATGCTCTTTTTTTCCATGCTGGTTATCCGTGATGCTCTTGGGGTGCGTCGTTCGGCGGGGCTGCAGGCCAGGGCTCTGAATGACCTGGGGGTTGAACTGCAGAAACGTTATAGAATCCCCTTTCATCCGGTAAAGGAGGTCCACGGACATACCCCGGCGGAGGTTTTTATCGGGGCTCTTCTCGGCTTCTTTATCGCTGTCGCGTTCTGCAGGCTGTAAGGGACGGTGCTTCCCATGAAGCTGGTTTTTCGTGCGGGATTATTTGTTCTCCTCTATCTGGCTGTCTGCATCATGCTGGCCGCGGGAAAACCCGCCGAGGAGCCCCTGAAAATCTGGCCCCACTGGTATACTCTTGTAGCCCGGGACGGAGCCGAGGTGGAGGAACAGCTTACCCCGGAGCTGGAGCTCCTCTCTCCCCGTACCCTTCTGGTGAACATTAATGGTTTTTCTTCAATGCTGAGAATTCCCCTGGACCAGGTGGAGACACGGTTTTCTTCCCGGGACCCGCGGATAGATCCCTTTATTCGCGTCCTGCCTTTCCTGTTCCATGCGCACTGGCAGGGAGAGGACGCAGACGTACTGTATTTTCCCCGTAGTGTCTCCCCCGGTGCAATGGAGCGTTTGCTCCGGGAAAAGGGAATTGGCCCTGAAGCGGCCTTAATCGTCGATACAAGCCGACCTTCGAATATTCCTCTTGTGCTGATCTTCCTTTTTGTCGCTGTTCCGGTACTCCTTCTGCAGCCTTCTCATCGTCTGCTTTCTGCCCTCATGCTGCTGCCCTGGGGCATCGGTATCATATTTTCCGGAAGAGACGCCGTCTTTCTGGCACTCATGGCCCTCTTTGTCATACCCCGTCTGATGGCACAGGTTCTTCCTTTTCTGTTGTGTCGGTATCACGATAAGGAGGCAGTCCTGGAATCGTCTTCCCGGTACGAAGCAGTTCTGCTCGCGCTGGGACTCTTTGCAGGAATGGCAATGTACGGGGCTTTTGTCTCTTTTGTTGATTTCCTGCGTTTTCCCTTTTCTGCTGCCCTGGCAGGTCTGGCTTTGCTGCGCTTCCGGTTGATGATGGAGGAGTATCGGCAGCAGCAGCTTCTACACCCCCTCTTTGTGCCGGTCTCTCTGGGCTATCGTCGGGAGGGGGGTGCGAGAATGTCCTTTCAGGCTGTTGCTGCGGCCTGCGGCATGCTGACAGTGCTTTTGCTTCCTGCGGGCCTTGAAGAGACGGACCTCAAACTACCCGTTCCTGTAGAACTTGCCCTTCCGGCTAAGGACCTGGACAGGAGTCTTGAGATTTTATCCGAGATGGGGCAGAAGCAGGGCGCCCCGTCGCTGCCCCTCTACCTGACTCACCGTTATTTCCAGGAGAATTACCTGTACCGTCCGGATTTTTCTCTTCCGAAATTGAACAGCGAGCTCTCCATAGAGAACTACCGGCGAGCGGATGGAAGGATCCTCTCGGAAAGAAATACTGTATGGCGGTTTACATATACTTGGTATACAGATATAATCAATAACGATACCGATCGAATAATAGATTTTTTCATTCACGAAGGCATACCGAAAGGTATTCTGCGCACTACGATTACCTTCGGCCGAACTCCTGTCTACGGCGTCTATACGGGCTTCGGACTCCTGTTCTCCTTTGCAGCCTTACGTCTGTTTCAAAGCACAAGGGGAAGAAGGCAATTAATCGTCGGCAGCATTAGAAGATTCGAATCAAGGAGAATGAGCCAAACTGCATGAAAACAATAAGCGAAAATACGGCCTCTTTTACATTTACCAAGGGGGGTATACATCCTCCGGATAACAAGCATTACAGCGAGGGAGTCCCGATTCAGGACGCTCCGGTCCCCGAGCTCTTCGTTGTTCCCTTGTCCCAGCACCTGGGAAGCCCCGCTGAGCCGGTGGTTGAAGCGGGGAATACCGTGGCCTTCGGCGATTTGCTGGCAAAATCCAGCGGGTTTATCTCCGCGAACATACACAGCCCCTGCGCGGGGGAGGTTAAGGAATTTACCGAGGTTTTTCTTCCCCACGGCGGGAGATCCAAAGCTGTAGTAATAGCTTCCGACGGTTCAGCTCCGCCGGATTTCCCCGAGACCGACGCTTGGAAGTCCATGGGTAAAGAAGACATCCTCAAGGCCATTGCGGACTACGGCATCGTCGGAATGGGTGGAGCGACCTTCCCGGCTCACGTTAAGTTTTCCCTTCCCAAGGGTTACAGCGCCGAGTACCTGGTAATCAACGGAACGGAGTGCGAACCCTACCTTACCTCGGACCATCGACTGATGCTGGAAAAGACGGAAGAGCTTTTCAAGGGCATGAAAATCCTCTATTCCGTACTGGAACCGAAGGAAGTTCGAATCGGTATTGAGAAGAACAAGCCGGATGCCATAGCGCGCATGCAGGAATTCGCTGCAAAAGCCGACTTTCCGGTCAGGGTGTTCCCCTTGAAGGTAAAATACCCCCAGGGGGATGAAAAGCAGCTGCTGAAGGCGACAATCAACAGGGAGGTCCCCTCCGGAGCCCTTCCCATCGAGGTCGGGGCCGTGGTTGCCAACGTTGGAACGGTAAACGCCGTCTACGAAGCGGTGGCCTGTAAAAAGGCCCTCTACGAAAGAGTCGTCACCGTATCCGGCGGCGGTATCAAAAAGCCGGTCAACCTGAAAGCCAGAGTGGGCACTCCGGTAAGGATGCTGATCGAAGAGGCCGGAGGAAGCCTGGACGGAACGGTCAAGCTTGTAGCCGGCGGACCCATGATGGGTTTTGCCTTCTTTGATCCCGAAACCCCGGTAACCAAGGGTACCTCGGGCATCCTGGCCCTGACGGAAAAGGAACTTCGCCGCAGCAGGCAGACCGCCTGTATCTCCTGCGGCCGCTGTGTTGCCGCCTGCCCTATGGGACTGAATCCCAGCCGGCTCTTCAAGTTTCTGGACCACCAGGAGTATGAAGAGGCGATGGCCATTGGTCTTCTGGACTGTAAGGAGTGCGGCTGCTGCGGCTTTTCCTGTCCTGCTCATATACCCCTCGTTCAGGGTATGAAGGGCGGTAAATACGAGCTGCGGCGACGCAAAGCGCGCAAGGATGCGGCGGCCAGGGCATGAGGCCCCCGGTTGATGCATAAACTCAATATAAATATGAGGTTAGGATGAATACCGATTCCCTTATAATCACGTCATCGCCCCACATTCATCACCGGGACACCACCGCATCGATCATGTGGCGTGTTTCCGCCGCCCTTGCTCCGGCGGCACTGTGGGGGGTATACCAGTTCGGGCTTTCGAGCCTGACTGTACTGCTGGTCTCCATTGCAAGTTCACTGCTTTTTGAATATCTCGCCGGACGCGCAAGCGGTCGCTTTACCCTGAACGACGGCAGCGCCTTCCTTACCGGGCTTCTGGTGGGGATGAACATGCCCGGGACCATTCCGCTCTATATCCCGGTCATCGCTTCGGCCTTTGCCATCCTGGTGGTCAAGTGGACCTTCGGCGGCCTGGGTCGCAACTGGATGAATCCGGCCCTGGCAGGGCGGGTTTTCGTCTTTTTCTCCTGGACAGGCGACATGACTACCTGGCCGGTACCCAGGGCCCTGAACCTGGATGCGGTGACCATGTCGACTCCCTTAAGCAGCATAAAGACAGGCCTCCTGGAGCTGACCGAGCCTGTCTCAGGTCCCATGGCTCTGCTGCGGGATCTCGGGTTTCCGGTGAGCGACATGGATATGAACCTGACGGCCTCTTTTCAGGGTATCTTTCCCGGTCTTGAAAACGGTTATTTTGACCTGTTTCTCGGGAATATTCCCGGCTGTATCGGCGAGGCCTCGGCTTTGCTGCTCCTTATCGGCGGGATCTACCTGATGCTGGTTAAAATCGTCAACTGGGAAATTGTCGCCTCCTATGCGGCAAGTTTTGTCCTGCTTATCTTTCTTTTTGCGGGGCTTCCCTTCGGTGCCGGCCTGTTTGCCGGAGACGTACTGTTTCACATCCTTTCCGGCGGATTCATGTTGGGGCTTCTCTTTATGGCCACCGACATGGTCTCTTCGCCCCTGACAAAGAAGGGCATGCTGATCTATGGCGCGGGTATCGGTTTTCTGACCTTCCTTATCCGCATTTTCGGCTCCTTCCCCGAAGGGGTATCCCTGGCGATTATCCTTATGAACATCTCTGTTCCCATGATTAACCGCTATACACAGCCGAAACTCTTCGGTGAAATCCGCGAGGAGGCCGCCAAATGAAGACTATTACTGTAATCGGCGGTAAGCTCGCCCTGATCTGCGCAGTTGCCGCCTTCAGCCTGGGGCTTGTCAACGCCGTAACCGCCCCGCGCATCGAGGAACTCAGACTCGCCCGTTTGCAGGCAGCCCTGGCGGCTGTTGTTCCCGAAGGATCCGCAGGGGAATACGAAGCTGTCGCTGAAAGCGGCGTTGTCCGCGGGTATTATCCGGTAAGCAGCGCCTCCGGCGAGAAGGTGGGTTATGTTCTGCGCCTGGTTGGCTCCGGCTACGGTGGTGACCTGAACATGATTGCCAGCTATCTCAAGGACGGCACGGTGCACTCCGCTGTTCTTATGGACAACCAGGAGACCCCCGGGCTGGGAAAAGAGGCGGAGAAACCTGAATATATGCGCATGTTCAAAGGAACCGGAGGCGAAAAAGATGTGCCGTACCGCAAGAGTCAGCTTCCTCAGGACCAGGCGGACGCCATCTCCGGTGCAACCATAACCTTCAGCGGCATTGGCAGGGCCCTCAATACAGGCAGTGATTTCGCCGCTGAACTGGGAGGAACAGAATGATACGCGAGTTTACCAAGGGACTCTTCAAGGAGAATCCCATATTTGTAGTCCTTCTCGGACTTTGCCCCGCCCTCGGAGTTTCCACAAAAGTCATAAACGCCCTGGGTATGGGAGCGGGCACTCTCTTTGTGCTCGTCGGGTCAAACATCTTCGTCTCCCTTCTTAAAGGCTTTATCCCCGAGAAGGTCCGCATCCCGGCCTACATCGTAATAATCGCATCCTTTGTTACCATCGTGGAGATGGTCATGCAGGCTTACGCTCCGGACCTGTACAACAGTCTCGGGGTTTTTGTTCCCCTTATCGTTGTCAACTGTATCATTCTCGGCCGTGCGGAGGCCTTCGCCAGCAAGAACAGGCTGCTGCCTTCAGTCCTGGATGCCCTGGGGATGGGGCTTGGATTTACCCTTGGCCTTTCGGCAATCTCCCTGGTGCGTGAGTTCTTCGGTAACGGGACGGTCACCATTTTTCCCATTGCACCCCTGGGATTCGACGGGATCATCAGGATTCCCCTGATTTACCAGTCTCCCGCCAGAATCATGACCCTCGCCGCCGGGGCCCTGCTGGTAATCGGCTATCTGAAAGCCCTTCTTAACTACTACGAGGCTAAGAAGAAGGACGCGCCGAAGAACGAAAAAGGTGTAAAGGAGGCCGCTTTAGCGGAATAGGCCATGATCTACATTGGAATATTTATAACCTTTGTTTTTATCAACAACTTCATTCTGACCCAGTTTCTGGGTATATGTCCCTTTATCGGTGTCTCGAAAAACGTAGAATCCGCCGTCGGAATGGGCTTTGCGGTTATCTTTGTCATGTCCATCGCCACTCTGGCAACCTGGATAATCTATCACTGGATTCTGGTTCCCCTGGATCTTACCTTTCTGAGGACCATCTCCTTTATCCTGGTGATCGCTTCTCTGGTGCAGCTGGTGGAGATGGTAATCCAGAAGGTCTCTCCAGCCCTCTACAAGGCTCTGGGAATCTATCTTCCCCTGATAACCACCAACTGTGCTGTAATGGGTATGGCGGTTATCGCGGTCCAGAACAACTATAATGCCCTGGAAAGCTTTATTGCCGGTTTTTCCGCAGGGGTAGGCTTTCTTCTTGCCATCGTACTGATGTCCACAATCCGTGAAAAGCTGGACACAGAATGGATCCCCAAACCCTTTCAGGGGGTATCCATCGCCTTTATTACCGGCGGACTGATGGCAATGGCTTTCATGGCCTTCGATAAGACCCTCCTGAATAACCTGTTCCCCGGACTATAGGAAGTTAGCATGAGTATTATTTCTGCACTGTATGCATTAGGTGTTGTCGGAGTTCTCGGTCTGCTTTTCGGCTCAGGGCTCGCCATAGCGTCAAGGGTATTGGCCGTGGAAAAGGACCGGCGGATCGAAGAGGTAGAAGCGGTGCTTCCCGGAATTAACTGTGGTGCCTGCGGTTTCGCCGGTTGCGCCGCCTACGCGGAAGGAATGGTCAAGCAGGATGCCGAAATCAGCCTCTGTTCTCCCGGAGGTCAGGAAGTAATGGTTGCTCTTGGCAGGATCCTCGGCAAAGAGGTGGACCTTAGCAAGGAAAAGATGGTGGCTCAGGTACACTGCCGGGGTAACCGGGAGCGGTCGGTATACAAGTTTGACTATAAGGGTGTGGAAGACTGTGTCAGCGCCCATATTCTCTTCGGCGGAGACAAGGTATGCCCCTATGGCTGTCTGGGACTCGGCAGCTGTATTAAGATCTGCCCTGTGGACGCGATCTCCTATGACGATGATAACTGTGTATGGGTGGACAAGGATATTTGCATCTCCTGCGGCAAATGCGTCGATATATGTCCCACCAATGTTATCCGCATGATTCCCTATTCGGCAGACAGGATTGTCGCCTGTAATTCCACCGACAAGGGGGGAGTTACAAAGAAATACTGTACAGTCGGGTGTATCGGGTGTAAGCTATGCGAGAAGAAGTCGCCTGAAGGGGGATTTCAGGT
>Ga0334900_1001872_pt1 | contig 20655 bp, 20 predicted proteins | sample GraSluR3_MG_2_FD_207231 | JGI IMG/M metagenome (GOLD analysis project Ga0334900, IMG submission 207231) | Sludge microbial communities from methane-producing bioreactor in Wageningen University, Netherlands - Granular Sludge_31_08-R3 | ecosystem: Engineered > Bioreactor > Anaerobic >...
CGAGGTCACCAAGCTGCAGGCCTGGTGCGAAGGATTCATTAAAGGACTCCGTCAAACCGGGGTTGATCCTGCGGATTATGATCTCGATTTTATATCTCTCATGAGTCCCATCGCCTTCTGCGTAAAGCCGGACTCATTTACCGCCATAGACAACACAGAGGCAAGGGGAGAACATATCCACCGTATAGCCGTCGAGATCCCCGCAAACCTTGTAGCCCTGAGAAACTATTTTTATCTGGATCTTCAGAAGAAGCGTATGGCCGGGAACAACAGGAACCCTGGACGCAACGATCCCTGCCCCTGTGGAAGCGGAAAAAAGTACAAGCATTGCTGTGGTAAAACTAATTCTTGACATCGTGTAGCGCTGGTGTATGATTCAATATCATGATTGAAAGCATGCCTATAGTTGACGCTCATCATCACTTCTGGGATATACCCCGGAATTATCATCCATGGCTCTGCGATGACCCGATGATCCCTTTCCGCTACGGTGACTACTCATCTCTTCGCAAGCCCTTTCTTCCGCCTGATTATGAAGCGGCGACCGGAAGGTTTACAGTTATGAAGAGCGTTACCGTAGAAGGGGAATGGAACCCGGCGGACCCCCTGGGGGAGACACGCTGGATACACCAGGTCGCGAAAGAGTACGGTCGTCCCCATGCCCACGTAGCCCAGGCCTGGCTCGACCTGGACGATGCCGAAGAGATACTCTCCGGGCAGGCGGATTTTCCCCTCGTACGCAGCGTGCGCCACAAACCCCGAAGCTCCGAGCGCCCGCTTCCGGGAACAGAGACAGAGCCCGGCGGCATGAGTGATCCGTCCTTTCAGCGGGGCTACTCCTTTCTTTCCCGCTATGGGCTCAGTTTCGATCTGCAGACCCCCTGGTGGCATCTTCCTGAGGCGCTGAAACTTGGGGAAAAATATCCGGAAACCCGGATTATTCTGAACCACACAGGCCTGCCAAGCGACCGGAGCACTGAAGGCCTTGCAGCATGGCGTTCCGCAATGAAGACCCTCGCACAATTTCCCGGGGCAGCGGTCAAAATCTCCGGCATTGGCTTACCAGGCAAACCCTGGCAGCTGGAGGATAACCGGAGCATCATTCTGGATACCATCGAGATTTTCAGTGTGGACCGCTGCATGTTTGCCAGCAATTTTCCCGTTGACTCCCTGGTGGGAAACTTTGAAACAATTTTTTCCGGATTCTTTGAAGCGGTCCGTGATTTTAACGAAAGGGACATACGGAAACTGTTTGCGGAAAATGCCCTGCGTATCTACCGGATAGAGGATTAATCGTCCGGGGGTGAGCGCTTTTTTGCCGCTGAGGAGCAGCAAAATCTCGGTTCCTGCTTGACCGGTAGAAAAAATCAGTGTAAACATTAAGCATGTCTGGAATAATCTGCAGCTGTACAGCATTCAGTACCGCAGCCGCCGCGGCCGCCCTGAGGGGAGCCGCGGTTTAAGGATATTCCATAATACTGGAATCGTTCACCGCGGAGACCCGTGTCAGGGTTGCCGCGGTTTTTTTATACCCGCCCTGACGCCTCGATCCCGGAGAACAAAAAGGAGAAAGAGATGAGACGACCGATTGTGTGGGACGGAGCAGGAGAACTGCGCTACGAAATCAGAGAGATTGTCAGGGTTGCACATCGCATTGCCGATGCGGGACTTCCTGTGGTGTATGAGAATATCGGCGACCCGGTACAAAAGGGGGAGAAGGTGCCTTCGTGGATCAAGGACATAGTAGTCTCCCTGACCCAGCAGGATGCTTCCTACTGTTACACCGACAGTCAGGGGGATTATGCCGCCAGGGAATTCCTTGCCGCGAAGGTCTCCTCCCGCGGAGGTGCCCATATAGATGCTGAGGACATTTATTTCTTCAATGGCCTTGGCGATGCGGTGGCCAGAATATTCGGGTATCTGAAGCGGGAAGCCCGGGTCATTGGCCCCTCACCGGCCTACTCCACCCTCTCATCCGCCGAGGCATCCCATTCAGGATACGAGCACCTGACCTACCGCCTGGACCCCGACAATAACTGGATGCCCGACATCTCCGACATCGAGAACAAGGTGCGCTACAACCCCTCTATCGCCGGCATTCTGCTTATAAATCCCGATAATCCCACCGGGGCCGTATACCCCCGGGAAACCATTACAGCCATGATAGACATAGCAAAACGCTACGATCTCTTTGTCATCTGCGACGAGACCTACGCGAATATCGTCTATAATCCGGACCACAGCGTACCTTTGAGCGAGGTAATCGACGGTGTCCCCGGGATGGCCCTTCGAAGCATTTCCAAGGAGTACCCCTGGCCGGGAGGACGCTGCGGCTGGATCGAGGTCTACAACCAGAAACGGGACCCCGAGTTCGCCCGTTACATTACCAGTATTCTGGATGCAAAGCGCCTGGAGGTCTGCTCCACAACTTTGCCCCAGATGTCTATTCCCCGGGTTTTTTCCGACCCCCGGTACGAAGAACACCTCAGATCCCGCAACGCCGTTTATGAAGAGCGAGCCCGGGAAGCCTTGGAAATCCTTTCTGCAGTTCCCGGCATGAAGGTAATCAAACCGAAGGGCGCCTTTTATTTAACCGCCGTCTTCGATGACGGACTCCTGACGAACACACAGAGCCTGCCCATCGAAAACGCAGAAATTAACGCTTATCTCGATACGATTATTCCCCGGGTCGCCCCGGACAAGCGCTTTGTCTACTATCTTCTGGCATCTACTGGCATTTGCGTTGTTCCCCTTTCGGGTTTCTGCTGCGATCTGCCGGGATTCCGGGTAACCCTTCTGGAAAGTGACAATAGCCTGCGAAAGGAGACCTGGCATAAAATCGCCGATTCAGTACGTCGCTATTCCGGGGCTTGATCTGCCCCGGCGCTATTAATTATGGTATGGGGATCTGCAGCACATCTATTTTACTGCAGGCTTAAGGAGACAGAAAGGTGATAAAATCAGCCCTTGAGATAGCCCTGGAACGAACAAAAGGGATTGAAGTAGATAAGAAGAGCCTGGCAGCCCATGATAAAACCGAAGAAGGAAAACGCCTTACCGGCAAGTTTCTCGCCGGAGATTTAAGCGCACAAGATCTGTCGAATGCCCTCTCCACAGCCAAAGGCGAGGAAGCCGCATGGCTTCGTGAGGGCATCTTCTCCATACTCTCCGCGAACCTGACCCTCCCCCAGGACGACAGCTACGGGGACAGGCTTGAACGGGTTCGGGAGGGCCTGGTCAGCGTTACGGGGCAGAAAAAACAGGTAAACTACCTCTTCGAACAGGTGGGACAATTCTTTGAGCAGTACCTGGAAAACCAGGAACAGCTTATCCAGTCCCTGGAAAAGCAGTTTGCCCCGCGCCTGCGCCAGAGGGAACAGGAGATGGAACGTCAGTTCGGACAGCGGGTCAGCCTCAATCCGGCCCAGGATCCGGAGTTTGCAAAGCTGCTGAAACAGCACCTGGGCAAACTGGAAGCTCAGTACAGCGAGGCCCTCAAACAGGCAAAGGAACAGCTGCGCGCTCTCTTTAGCTCCCTCTAAATCTTTTGTACTGTCTCGAATCGTGGGGATGAATTAGAACCAAAGACATACCAGGAAAACACTTAGACGTTTCGCTACACAAAAAATCAAACGATGTCCTGGTTTCCCGGTACTCCCCGGCCTTCAAATCAAGTTATCCCCACGATTCTGAACACTAGGAAAATCCTTCTACCCGTTTTTCCAGTTTGAGAAGAATACACCGGGAAGACGGGTATAATAATCCAGAGAACGATACAGACTGGTGAGGGATATCCTTTCGTCGGCGGCATGCAGCATTGAGGAAAAGCGGTCCAGGTTCATCTCATCCCCAAAAAGGGAGAACCCGTAGACCCGGGTTCCCCGACGGCGCCAGTACCGGCCGTCCGTTGCCCCGCTGATCAGTATTGGAAGCATATCCGCATCGGGACGATACTCTTTCAGGAGCAGGCTGCTCGCCTCAACCAGGGAACCCGAAGCGGGAGACAGGGTGGGAGGAAAATACTCCAGGACCTCGATCTCTATACTGTTCTCCAATCCACGAAGCCGGGATTTCAGCCGTTCCATTACCGTGTCGAGGTCCTCCCCCGGTATTACGCGGATATCCAGATCCAGATGGGCCTCGCCGGGAATAACGTTGATCTTTGAACCGCCCTGAATGATTCCGATACTCGATGTCGTGGAAGACGCTGCATGCAGCCATCGCGCAGCTCCGGTACTCCGCTTGTAGATCCTCTTGAATATTCCGTGCCTCGAGGAAGGCAGCTTCAGAAGCAGCTCTTCCGTCCAGGTATCTGAGAGTACCCGGGACATACCACTGAAGAGGGGACCTCTGTGGTGGCGAAAGCGCAAACGCCGCAGTCTGTCCCCCGCCTGAATAAGGGTATCAACAGCATTGCTGCTGCCGAAGGGAATGCTTCCGTGTCCGGGAATTCCCCTGGCTTTGAGCCTTATCCAGGCTACACCTTTTTCCCCGACCCCCAGGGCGACACGTATTCCCCGACGGCCGGGAATAAAGAAGCCTCCAATCTCGGAGACCATATAGTCGCAGGCAACTGCCTCCCAATGTTCATCAGTCAGCCAGCGTGCGCCGTACGTTCCCGACGCCTCCTCATCCGCCAGGGCCAGATAGAGCAGGTCGCCGGGGAAAGGCCCGTACCGGGATATCGCCTCGGCAAATCCAACAGCCTGGGAGGCAGTCATATTCAGCATATCCACAGCTCCCCGTCCCCAGACTTCACCATTAACAAGCTCGGCTCCGAAGGGATCCCGCTGCCAGTCCATAACGTCCGCTGGAACGACATCGGTGTGTCCCATAAATGCAAGACTCGGCGCGACTGGATCGGTTCCGGGAATTCGCAGTACCAGATTCCCCCGGCCAGGGGCCTTCTCGAGGATCTCTGCCTTGAGACCATAGGTTTTAAAAAAGCGGTACAGGGTATCAGCAGAGCGGGATTCATTCCCGCTCTGCCCGTCATTAACACAGGAGTTACGAATCAGTTCCTGTAAAAGCTGGACTAGGCTCTCCCGGGGATTCCTAGTGTGACCCATCTAGTATTTTCAGCCAGGAAGGGGGAATCATGGTAACCGGCAGAATAAAAGCCAGTTTCCCCTCCCCCTCGCTGTAAAAAGAGGTGGGAATTCCGAGAAGCTCTCCGAAGGCGTTGAAAACGGCTCCGCCTGAATTTCCGAAAGAAACCTCCGCGTCGGTCTTGAGATAGGTCCCCACTGGGGTCATCTCAAATCCGGAAATAATGCCCCGGGTAAGGGTAATGGAGACCCTTGATCCGGCCCCGCCGTTGGTGGGATACCCGAGAATGGAAAGGGGCTGACCGAGTTGCAGACGGTTTGCATCCCCAAGACGGAAAAATGGAAAAACATAGCTACGAGGAATCGGCTGCCCATAGCGTCCGGAGTTGATCTTAACCAGAGCAAGATCAAGCTCTTCATTGTAGCGTACGACCTCGCCCCGGAAAAGCTCCTGGGGAGGAATATGCTGGTTAAGGGTCGCGGCGACATACACATCCGCGGAAGGCCTGTTCTCCGCATCCCGCACCACATGCCAGTTGGTCAGCAGATAACCATCGGAGGAGACAAGGCTGCCGGAACCCCGGCCCTGACTCCCGATTACTTCCACGGTAGCCGCCACAGCATGCTGCACCGGATCATCCGGATCGGGGATGGGCGGCAGAGAGAGAAGATCCCCAGGAGGATCGGCCTTCCTGGAGCTTTTCAAGGTAAAGGCTACGGGGAACCTGTCTGCCACCTGATCAACAACCAGCACATGATATATCCCGGTACGGAAGGATGGCGAAGAGTTTCTGTCTATGACAATGGATTCCCGGCCCAGGAGACTTTCGCTCCTGTACTCGGCATTTTCTGGGTTTATCCCGGGATTATTATAGGAGATAAAGAGATCAATATCTCCGTTGGTGTCACTGATGTCGATGCGCAGGGCGGAATCCCATCCTTCAGTCCGAACGGCATAGAGCTTCATCATCCCCTCGTCGGGTTTCAGGATTCCCGATATCTGATCCCCTGAGGATATGCGCTCAGCCACAGAAAGGCGTTCATAGGCCACGGTAAGACCGAAACCGATTTCGTCCAGATACCGGCCGTTCCGTCGGGGCGGTCTCCCCCGCTGATAGGCCACATCAAGGTAATACTCTCCGTCGTTAAGTCCAGCCTCGTTAAAGCGGGAAAGGACCAGGGTTTCATTGTAATCGTCGCTGATGGCCTTGGCATCCACCATGGAATAGTCAAGAATATCCGCGCCGTGGCGTACAAAAAGGTCCAGATCCCCCTGGGCATCCTGAAGAGAGATTACAACCCGCATGACTTCAGAAGGAACGTTAAAGCGGTAGGTAACATAATTCAGTCCGGATGACAGATCGATACTACCGTCGACTCGCTTTCCGGGTTCCAGCAGGGGTGGAAGGACAGGTGCCGGCTCAATTTCCGGCTGTTCGTCTTCCGCGGCAGCTTCCTGATCCCCGGCACTACTCCCCCCTTCCGGAACAGCAGTCTCACGGGACGGAAGAGAAAGGGTGCCAGGATCAATAAAAACAGGGGGAAATGTGTTTTCCTGTTCCTGCGAGACCAGGGGTTGCAGGAACAGGCAGAGCACAAGCAACAGGAAAATCAAAAATGCAGGAATTTTGGTATTGCCATGGAGGAAACGGGTATTCACTGAAGGATCTCCCGGAAAAAGATGTTGATAGCCCCATAGTAACACAAGAACCGGAAAAATGCACAGATATGCGAGACCTCGGATGTTTTCCGTCAAGAATAGCGGGGCATCTCCGAATATTTATCTGCCGACCATGTTCGGAATCCAGAGAGAAAGTTCAGGGACATAGGTCAGAAGAGCCAGCGTCACGAGAAGGGCGATAAAGAAAGGCCATAACTCGCGGAGAACTGCATTTATGGAGACCTTCGCAACATCGCTTATCATGAATAGCGAAAGCCCCATGGGAGGAGTCATAAGTCCGATCATCAGATTAAAGACAGCAACGAGTCCAAAGTGTACCGGATCAACGCCCGCAGCGACCACCGGGGACATCAGAATCGGGATAATAAGGAGGGTAGCAGTTGTACTGTCAAGAAACATTCCCACGATAAGCAAAATGCCGTTGACAATGGCCAGGAGCACGGCGGGATTATCGCTGATATTCAGGAGGAATTTACCGAACATCTGAGGGACCTGTTCAATTGCCAGGATCCACCCGAAGAGGGCCGCCGCCGCAACGATCACCAGAATCGAAGAGGTGGCCTTGACCGTGTTGATGGCGGACATCTTCAGGTGTTCCCATGTAAGGTCTCTGTAAATAAAAACTGTAATAAGAACCACGTAGGCGAAAGTTGCGCTGGCTGCTTCAGTAGGCGTAAAGAAGCCCATCAGCATCCCCGCGACCAGCAGCACCGGAGCAAGGAGAGCCGGTATTGCCGGCAGGGCATCCTGCACAATCTCCCTGACGGTGGGCCAGCGTTCCGCCCTGGGGTAATTCCGGATAATCGAGACAGCCCCGGTGACTATCATCAGCATGAACACGGCGACCAGGGCCGGGATGATTCCGCCGATCAGAAGTTTAACTATGGACACACCGGTAACCGATCCATAAATGACCAGAGGAATGCTGGGAGGAAAAATCGGACCGACGGTAGCGGAAGCACAGGTTACCGCCCCGGAAAATGATGAAGTAAAACCTTTTTCCTTCATCGCCTGGATTTCAATCTGCCCAAGTCCGCCCACATCCGCCAGGGCTGCTCCGGACATTCCGGAAAAGATCAGGCTTGCAAAGATATTGACCTGGGCCAGGCCTCCCGGCATACGGCCCACCAGAGTATCGGCGAACTTGAAGATACGGCGCGTTATTCCGGCGCTGTTCATTAAATTTCCGACAAAAATGAATACCGGTACCGCGATAAGGGTGTAGGAGTCCGCCAGAGCAAAATGCATACGCTGAGAAACAAGTTCTATCGGGATATCATTGAGAAAAATATACAACACCGCCGGAAATACAATGGCGAGCACAACGGGAAAACCGAGTATGAACAGGAGAAAGAACAAGGCAATAACGGACAGGCCCATGGGAAATCCCCTTTTACAATGATATCCCGGCAATAACAGCCGGTTACTTAATTAAATGTCGACGTCTTTTTCTCGTTCAACAGACTCAGGTCTCTGAAGATCAGAACCCGGAGCAGGACCAGGATGTATTCAAGGGTGAATAAAACAAAACCTAACACCGTAGGAAGGTAAAACAGCAGAAAAGGCATTTCCAGCGACGGCGTTACCCTGCCAATATTACTGACAGCCGCCAGGGCAGCTGAAAAGGCCACAACGCCGTAGCTTGTGACTCCAAGGAGTACCGACAGCAGACCGAGAATTTTCACGACTATCGGAGGCAGCATATTCCGGATTTCCATCATACGGATCTGTTCACCGCTTCTGGCAACAAGAGCAAGAGGAACAAATACAACCCATAAAAGCAGATAGCGGGAAAGCTCCTCGCTGCCAGCAAGAGGCAGCGAGAAAACGCTTCGTGCAACAATTTGAGCAACAACCAAAGAAACCAGAAAAAAGAGCGTGAGAGTTGAAATAAAAAGATCAATCTTTCTCAGAGTTTCGGACAAATTCACCGGACACGCTCCTTCGATAGAAATCTTCAGCTCTATTTGACCTTCTGGATCTCTTCAATGTAGGGAATCCAGTCGGGAAAATCTTGATTGATCTTGGCAAGAACCCGGGTACGGAAAGCCTCGTTGTCCAGGCCAGCGCTCTCGTCAATAAATGTAATACCTTCAGCTTCCAGCTTGCCTTTTACCTCGGTAAAGGAGGCTTCGGATCTTTGGAGGGAGACCTCGCCCATCTCTTCGGCAACAGCTTCGATGGTTTTGCGGTCCTCCGCCGAAATACCTTTCCACACCTTATCGTTGATGAATACCACCAGTACAGACTGCATATGTCCTGTCAGCATGATGTAGTTCTGGACCTCATGAAGTTTCGCGGAATAGATGGTGTTCAAGGGGTTTTCCTGGCCGATAACAAGACCCGTCATCAGGGCTGTGGTCAATTCGGCGAATTCCACCGGAGTGGGAATAGCCCCCATCCCTTCCAGCATGGAGAGCCAGACCTTGACGGGAATACCACGGATTTTCTTGCCCTGCAGATCGGACGGACCGTAGACCGGAATCGTTGCGGAAAGATGCCTGGCTCCGCGGTAGAAGTTGGCTATAACCCGGATCCCCGCTTTTTCAACAAGTTCTTCATTGAGCTCCCGAACCACCGGCGAAGTATAGGGACTGGACGCGTGCAGGGCATGGGCGGCGTCACGGTAAACGTAGGGTCCGTCAAAAACCGAGAAAGCGGGAACAATGTTGCCGAGACTCGAATAGGTATGGTGGGCCATGGCGATGCTGCCGGTCCGCACACCCTCGATGATTTCCGCCAGGTTGCCGAGCTGGGAGTTTGGATAGACCTGTATCTCCACCCGACCGGAAGTTGCTTCCTTGACTCTTGCAGCGAAATCAGCGACCCAGATTGTCTGGTCTTCTCCTTCGACTCCTACATGGGCATAGCGAAGTACCGTGGATTTAACCTTCTCGGCACCGGATACACCTTCCGCTCCGCCCCCCGCACTGAGGAACGAAACCGCAAAGGTGAGCAAAACCAGCAGGATTGCAATTCTTTTCATAATTCTCTCCTTACGTATTATTAAATGCCGCTACACGGCATCAACTATCACATGCCCGTCTTCAAGGACCGGCTGACCGTCGATGGAGAGAGTCGGTCGCTGGAGAATACCATCGATATGTCCCTTTGCCTTGACGAGACCTCCAAGGTTCGCACTGGTCCCTATGCCGAAATGCACAGTTCCCCAGGCGCCATGATCATTGACAATGAGTCCAGTGAGAGTCTGTATTTTAGGATTCAGGCCCAGAGCGAGCTGGGCAACATGGTACACACTGGGGTCGTTCTGGGCCTTCCAGAGGGTATCCAGATTACGGGCATCGGTTCCGCCTTCGACGGAGACAACACTCCCGTTCTTGACTGTCAGTTTTATCGGTTCCCGGAGAACTCCCCGCTCGGCACCCCGCAGATTCGGGACCGAACCGTCGATGACGATTGTACCCTCCACGTTTACCGGCGCGATGTTCGCCTCGATATTGGGGACCCCGGTAAAGATCCCCGGTTTATCCGCCACACAACAGTGGGAATTTCCCGGCCTGCCCTGAATATTGATTAGCACATCCGTTCCCGCGGGATTGGTCAGCCGGACCTCGCTTCCTTCACCAAGCATCCTGGCGACCAGATCGCAGAGGGGCTTCATTTTGTCAAAATCCTCTTCAATGCCCCCCTCCATGAGGATCTCCGGGGCACAGCCGGCCATGCTGACTATACGGGTTCCCTGTTTCAAGGCATTTTTGGTCGCGGCGGTATGGGCAATGTCCCGCATGGTAGGAAAGATTACGATATCCGCAGCAGCCATAGCGCCGGCGATAACCGCCGGCGGCTCCTCGCCGTCCCATTCCCGGGGACGCATAATCGAGACCACGGTTTCGCAGCCTGCGGTCTCCCCTGCAGCACTCAGGGCCTCCGCCACGGAGAGCAGGGTCGGGTCCGTTATGATCAGAAGCTTCTCAGACTCTTTGGCCTTAACACAGCGGCGGATTATCTTTTCAGCACCCCTTGCCATCAGCATTGCGTTCATACGGACCTCCCCTGTCGTTTTACACCATGGATTCTGCTTCTTTTCCCACCATTACATCGATTATTTCCGCCGCCCGGGCAGGATTGAAAACACCGCAAATACAGCATTTCGCCAGTTCCTTGCCGGCGGCTTCCGAACTCATGCGCCCCTTCTTTACCCTCTCTACAAGAGAAGTGATAAGATCAAAGGAGACCAGGTGGTGTCCGCACATGGTGGCGATTTCCAGGACCTTGGGATTGGGAAGTTTTTCCAGCTTTCCCTTGATCCCCAGGGACTGAACGATTGTGTGGGGTTTCAACTCTGCTGCCTTACAACACTGCTCTATATGATCCATGAGACCACCGACAGTCACGGACAGCCCCAGGTCGGCCTTTTTCAGCTCAACCAGCACATCGATAAGCTGCTCCCGGGTGCGGTAAACCGCATGTACGAGTTCGTTCTCTACCAGGATCTTTTTGACTTCCTCGTCTCCTCCCAGGGAGAATCGGCTTCCCCCCTTGGAATCCCCGATATTGACCGGGTCATGACGCATGAAGATCTCCAGTGCCTTCTGCAGTTTTGGCAGGGATCCCTCGGAGTTCAAACCGCTGGAGGGCATGGCCAGTATCGTATAATCCTTGGCAAGGGACTCCTCGTTTCCCTGACGGTGCAATGTATGTGTCATCTAATCCTTCCTTCTTTTCTCAGACTGATACAAAAGGGGGCTTCCCCAATCCCAGATTGATCTTGGCGTTGGGACGATAATAGATTCCGGCCTCTGAGAGGAGCTCTTCCGCCTCCCAGGTATCCCCGACCCTGCAGCTGGCTACATCCAGGCTGAAAACCGTATCCATTGTTGTGGCGGTCTCCTCTATAACCCGGATAATCTCCAGGAAGCGGCTTTTAGGTACGCTGATCTCGATGATGGCGGAAATGACCTTTTCGTCCAGGATCTCCGGGGGAAGTTTTCCTGTCTCCTTGTCAATAAGATTTGTGAGGGGATTCTTCGGCTCGAACTCGACCCCCTCCTTCATGAGGGCAACGGACATCTTTTCAAGTTCCCGAAGTCGTGAGCAGACGCCGGGCCGCCCGACTTCGATGGCTATGCCTATGTGGCCCGGTTTGAAGCGTCCGGTAACGTCATTGGTCTTGATTTCCTCGGTTCCCCGTCCGGCGAGGCCGGTCTCCTTATGCACATTCAGCGGATCGCTGTAGATGGCCCGTACGCTGCGAGGCCACTCCAGGGGTTGCTGAAAAAAAGCATCGGAAGGGCAGACCTTGACCCGATAGCAGACACCGCATTCAACACACTCATCCAGATTTATCTTCGCCTTTTTCCCCTCGATGTAGATTGCTCCTGCCGTACAGTAGGGAACGCATTTTCTGCATCCTATACACTTATCCTGATCGATGAGCATATATTGTCTCCTTTCAATTCCTTTCGCTGTTCACCTGGTTCAACCCATTCCATAAACAGCGAATACTATCATGCAAAGACCATGCCAAACATGCAAGGAAGCACGGTTGTTTATAAATCGTTATAAAGAAAACAGTTACGTCCCTGACCGTAGAAGATTTTATTATTTCTGTCTGATCTGGGGTCCCGATTTGCATACTTACATTGTAAGATTGCACTGCTGCAAACAGCGCATTTCTATATGGATCATGGCTGAGTCATCTTTTCCAGGACCTTGATAAGATCCGATGTATCCGCGTTCTCGAGACCCAGAGACAGAGCAGAGAGGTAGTACTGGTACGCAGCGTTTACAACCAGGAGGGGGGTATTGACCCGCCTGGCGTCATTCACAACCAGACCGACATCCTTGATCATCTGTCCCAGCCCGCCGATGGACGCGCCGCCCTCGTTTACACTTTGTGCGATAATGCGAAAGTAGTCGCTTCCGGCTACGCCGCTGCCGGCCACCTCGCATACAAGCTTCGGATCCAGGCCGCTTTTCCGTGCCAGGGTTATTACCTCCATTGTCGCAGCCTGGGTGGTCCCCACAAGCAGCTGGTTGCAGTGTTTTACTGCCTGACCGAGCCCCGGTTCCTCCCCCACAAAGGTTATCTTCCCCTGGACCTCCATAATCAACCGGCACTCCTCCAGGAAATCTTTATTCCCCGCAGCGATGAGGGTCAGCGTTCCGGCCTCGATCCGTGGTGGGCCGCCCGTTACCGGGCAGTCAATAAATCCCACAGACTTTTCCGCGCATTTTCGCGCAACCATTTCCAGATTATCCCGATCTATGGTAGCCATGCAGATAACCCCGGTCCCCGGGTGTGCACCATCGAGGATGCCGTCTTTTCCGGTCACAACCTCGATGACCTGTTGGTCGTTCAAGACATACACAATTACCTTGTCCGAATTTTCCGCGACTTCACGAATAGTTGCCATGTGATGTCCGCCAAAGGTTTCGAACTCATTGATAACTTCCCGTCGCCGGGCGTAACCGTAGACCTCGTAGCCTGCCTCAATGTATTTCTTCGCAGCGACAATCCCCATTCGTCCCAAACCTATTATCCCCAGCTTCTCAGACATTCGATCCTCCCTGTTTCCATGATTTCATTCCATTAATCATATACATGCTGCAAGGAACATGCCAATGAAAGGAATGCAGTCAACATGAATATAATTTCTTGTAAAGTAATATCTTATGAAAAGCTGATTCAGAATCGCAGTCTGGAGGCAGAACAACTCTGCGAAATACGCTGCAGATATGCAAAACTATTTGCGAAAAAGCATTTCTTCCACATCGAGATTGTATTTTCGCATTTTCCGCCATAAGGTCGAATTATCGATTCCCAGAAGTTCAGCAGCCTGTTTCTTGTTCCCCATGGTCTGACGCAGGGCGGCGACAAGAATACCCTTCTCCATTTTCGCGAAACTCTCACTGTTTATAGCGTCAATGTAGAGAATCTCCCCTTCACTGTCACTGCAGGCCTGCTCTTCTTCGGTGTCAAGAACCTTATATACTGCTTCACAGTCGATTCCCCGGTCATCCGCAATTATGGATAACCTTTCGCAGATATTTATCAGCTCTCTCACATTCCCGGGCCAGGTGTGCCCGGTAAGAACCGACATCGCCTCTGGCAAAATAACAGGGACCTGCTTTTTCATGCGCAGGCTGTTCTGTTCAATGTAGTTGCGAAGCAGCAGCGGAATATCCTCTTTGCGGTCTCGCAAGGGGGGTATAGTGATTCTGAGAACATCCAGCCGGTACAGCAGGTCCCGTCGGAACCGGTCGGAGCGAACCAGATCCTTGAGGGGCACATTGGAAGCGGCAATAACACGAACATCGATGGGAATTACACGGTCATGGCCAAGTCGCATGATCTCTTTTTCCTGCAGGACCCGCAGAAGCCGGGCTTGAAACGGCAGCGAAAGTTCAGATACTTCATCAAGAAAGATCGTACCCCGGTGGGCGAGCTCAAAGAGCCCGGCTTTTCCCGACCTGGCGGCGCCGGTAAAGGCTCCTTCGACATACCCGAAAAGTTCACTTTCCAGAAGATGCTCCGGGATAGCGGCACAGTTGACCGCCACAAAGGGGCCCTTGCGTCTTCTGCTGGCGTTATGAATGCTCTGAGCGAAGAGCTCCTTGCCGGTACCTGTCTCCCCATCGAGCAGAATATTCGAATCCGCCTCACTGTACTTCATGGCCAGTTCAATTGCTCCGGTAATTGACTCGCCGTAGCCGATAATGTCCTTGAAATGGTATTTGGCGGTCAGCCCCTTTTTAAACAGCTTCTGGCGTATCCGCTCTTCCACCTCCTGGATGCGGGAAATTTTCTGAAAGGTGGCAACGGCACCAACTATCTCTGAATCTATCTGCAGGGGAACACAGTTCGTCGAGATCATGGAATCTTTTACACTGTACAATCCTTCGAGTTCTTCTCTGCCGGTTTCCAATACCCTGGAAATCCCGATCTCCGGTAAAACTTCTTCTATCGGACTGCCGATGAGATTCCTCTTTTCAGATTTAAGGATCTCCCCTGCGATTTTATTGAACAGGGTGATCCTTCCCTGTTCATCAACTGCGATTATTCCCTCGTAGGAATAGTCCATAATGGTTCGAAGCCGCTCAACCCGTGCCCTTTCCGCCCTCGATATCAGAGCCGTGCGCACAGCCTCGTCCACCGCCTGCCGAATGGACTCGTAGCCGGATTCGATCATGACAGCGGGAAAATGTGCCGCCTCCGCAATCTTGGTCACCATTAGACCGCCTACGACGGCATCGACGTCTCCGGCAATGACTTTACGAACAAAGGACGCCCCCTCTTCTTCAGAAGATATCTGATGCGCGACCAGCTCCACGTCCATTGCCTTTCCAATGGATGAAACCCCGTACATTACAAAGGAGGAACCGATACAGGCGATTTTTCGTGCAGAAAAGCGCTCCCTGCATTCATGAAGAGCATGAACGATGTCATATCCGGTAATGGGAAGTTCGATAAGCGGGATACTGCTGTTGAGGCTGCGGATGCTTTCAGCGGCGATACCCCGGGCGATGATGACATCACCTTTAAGCTTGAGAGAAGGGACATCATGAACTTCAACCTGCAGAATGTTCTTTTTTATTCTCTCAAAAAGCGGGTGTTCCTGAAATACCTTATGGACCAGTTCCATCATAGAGACGTAAGGAACACAGAACGTCAACTCGATCATACGCAAACTCCGGCATATATGGTAGCATATTTTTTCAAGATAATTACCAGTGAAAATAAGAGTCTGCCCATTTAGCACTGCAGATCGGAGTCCCGCCACAGGGAGATCCTTGCAATCCATCGTCAAGGTGCTATATAAAGAAGCCACAGGAGGTCTCGAACAGCATGAAGAAGGTTGGGATCATCAGTGCCGGTGCCTGGGGTACGGCCCTGGGCAAGATAATCGCTGAATTGGGCAATGAAGTCGTAATGTGGGACTTCATGAAAGACGTGGTGGACGACATTAATATCAACAATACCAACGGACGGTACCTTCTGGGTGTCAAGCTTCCGCCGAACCTGCAGGCGACCACGGATATTACAATGGCCGCCGCGGACAAGGATTTTATAATTGTAGCTACTCCGTCTCTATATATAATCGACTCGGTAAAAAAGCTTGCCGGGTTGTCGGGCGTGAAGGACGGAAACACCTTTATCGCCGTGGTTACAAAGGGTTTTATATCCGGAAAGGATGAATCAAAACTTCTTATAGAGGCTATTGAAGAGTACCTCCCGGAGAGTTACAGGAACAACCTTGTTTATATCTCGGGACCCAGCCACGCAGAAGAAGTTTCACGGGGAAAGCTGACAGGATTGATCGCCGCCTGCCCCAACGGACGCAATGCCATACGGTTTCGGGAACTCCTGACCGGTTCCACCCTGATGGTTTTTCCCTCCCTCGACATCGTGGGGGTACAGACCTGCGGTGCCGTCAAGAACGTCGTCGCCATTGCTTTCGGAATGCTGGATGCAATGATGGAGTTCTCCGACAGTTTTGGGGATAACACCGAATCCCTGCTTCTGGCTGCAGGCTTGAACGAAATCCAACTTCTGGGAACAGCTCTGGGCTCTACCCACCCTGAGACCTTTACTTCAATTGCCGGTGTAGGTGACCTGGATGTAACCTGCCGCAGCCGTCACGGCAGAAACCGCCGCTTCGGCAGGGAGATTATAAAGGACAGGATCCTCGCGCGCTTCAGGGACCTGGAGGACCTTATTCAGAATATTGCGAGCCTGGGCTTCCTGCCCGAAGGCGCAGTGGCTGCAAAGTTTGTTCATGAGATCGCCAATCAGCGGAAGCTCAAACTGCCAATCTGCGAAACCGTCTATTCCATCCTGAACTGCGAGGTTAACCCCTCCCAGGCGGTTTCGATAATGGTCGAGAACCTCGGTGGATCCCTTGCTCAAACGATTCCGGAAGCCTAGTGACCGGATCAGAAAGGGGTAGACAAGCCAATCGGGTTTTGGTATCTTTTGCACCTGATTACGGCGCCGTACCCAAGTGGTAAGGGAGAGGTCTGCAAAACCTTTATGCAGCGGTTCGAATCCGCTCGGCGCCTTTATATTCAAGGCCCGCAATAGCGGGCCTTTCATCATTCCTGCAAGGCGGTAGCCTCCGGCTATCCGCTCGGCGTCTTTTTTGTGCCCGCTTTTTAGCGGGCACCGTCATTTCAAGGCGGGCGGCCATAGGCCTATCCGCTCGGCGCCTCTATGCTCAGTTAAGACCGGACATTCTGTCCGGTTTTTTTTCGCCATACCTGCAAGGCGGGCGGCCCTAGGCCTATCCGTTCGGCGCCTTTCTTTGCCATTGCCGCCGGTTTTGGATAAATTATTAGAAGGAAGAGTTGAACCGCAGCCTTCAGATACGCAGCTCCTTTTGTTACGTACATCCCATACGCAAAGGAGAGTAAGAGTATGGCAAGTGAAAAGTTGATTGAGTTTCTCAATCAAAACCATGTTCACTACGAAATGGCCCACCATTTTGAGAACTACACCGCTCAGGAAACCGCTGCTTCAACCCACGTAAAGGGAAAGGAGTTTGCCAAGTGCGTAGTGGTCACGCTCGATGGGGAACCCGCCATGACGGTCCTGCCGGCAAACTACAAGGTCGACCTTAAACGTCTCAAGCAGCTTACCGGGGCAAAAGAGGCCTCCATCGCCCACGAGGAGGAGTTCTCCTACATGTTTCCCGACTGCAGCGTCGGGGCCATGCCGCCCTTCGGAAACCTGTACCACCTGCCGGTGATTGCGGATTCAGATCTTATGCAGGATGATACGATTACTTTCAATGCCGGAAACCACACGGAAGCCCTCAGGATATCGGCGGCGGATTACATAAGGCTGGTCCATCCGCGGGTTGCAAATATTCACCGACGACGCTTTAGACCCTTTCTTATGTAGCCTCCGGCAGGCATTCCAGCAGCTTCAGGTTTGTTTCGGAGGAGGGCTCGACTGCCCTATTCACTGTTCCGGCAGGCACAAACAGCGCGGAATAGGGGCCAATCGGAATGCCTCCCAGAGTACCTTCCCCTTCCAGGCAGAGGATTACGGCAAAACTCCCGTCAGACCTGAGTTCTCCTTTTCCTGCAAATGCGTGATAGTTTACCCGGAAGGGCATGCCCATAGCCGGCACGGTGAGGGACAGACTGGCTTCTCCGGACTCGTTGAAGGGGCAGTATCCGATAAAACGCTCCCGCAGCTCCTCCGGCGTATACGTGGTGTAATCGAACATCTCCAGCATGGCATCGAATCCGGCTCCCAGGTGACAGGCCTCCTCCGAAAGCTCCCGTCCCTTGGGGGTAATACGTTCGGGACGCAGGGTAAAATCCGTCGGTTCCTGGGCTTCAAGAAGAAAACATCCCGGACCGATGGCGTGGGGAACACCGCCGGGAACGGCCATCGCATCGCCGGAGCGTACCGGGATTTTATGCAGAGCGTCGATCATTCCCTGAATATCCTGGGCTTCAAAGAGGCTGCGCCACTTCGCCTTTGTTATACCGGGTTTGAAGCCGAAGAGTACGTAGGGTTCCTGACCATCGATCTCCCGTCCTCCCAGGATCACCCAAAATTCGCTCTTTCCGAAGGGAGAGTTGAAATACCGCATTGCGTCTTCTCGGGTGGGATGGGCCTGAATAGTTAGACGTTCAGCAGAGTCTATAAGCTTGACAAGCAGGGCGGGATCGCTCCCGAATCGCTCGACGTGACTCTTTCCCAGAAAAGCGGAGGGGTCATCTTCTATCAGGCTTTTAAGGCTTACTGCTCCTATCCCGGCGCTGTTGGAAACAAGGCTCAAACCCTCTTCCGGAAAACTCTCTCTTCCCGGGCTCAATGCCTTTACGGTGGAAGCAATCCATGATTCCGGAAACTCACCGTCCCGGGGCTTCTCTCTTCCATAGACGGTATCCAGTATTCGGCCGCCGATATATGTACGCCAGACCCGCGTTGGATCTACAGGTATTGGTCTTTCCGTTATTTTCATGATATTCCCCCGGATGTAGATTTCTGCATCGAGAATAGCCGATATTCTGCAAACAGGGAATCCTCACGTTTTACTCACCGGAAAAAGGAAAAACCATCCCGTCAGTTTCGGATTTTCAATTCCGTCTTTTCCGGGTGTTTCTTCAGATGCAGATAACGGTGATGTGCGGTTTGGGCGGCTTTTTTCAGGATTTGTCGTACCTCCGGATCATTCAGTACCTCAAAAAAAGGAGATGAACCGTGAAAATCCTCACTGAGCTTGTAATGGTTCTTCTCATCGGGACTGAAGGTAATATCCTCTTCATTAAGAGAGATATCCTCATTAAGAAGAGAGCCAAGAAGATCCGCCACACTGCTGGTAAAACTGCGGCGGAGATCGTCGACTTTTTTGGAATTGGTAACACGGTTTCTGAACTTGCTGAAAAACTCTTTTTCTATCTCATGCAGATTCTGAGTGGCTTTATAACTCATTCTTTGCCTCCTTGAATAGGATCAACCAGGTTGAGTTCCGGATCAGTCGCTGCAACAGCCCTCAATTCTAATATACTTATAGTGCGCTTTATGGTGAACCGCTTTCTCTCTCCTTAAGCCAGCGCTGATAGTAGGCGAGAGCCATCAGCATGACCCCGTTACCATATTCACCAATCCCCATCTTCTCGAACACCTCTTTTTCCGGAATGGGTGCGAACTCGACCCGCTCATGAAGGTCAAGGGTCTGTTCCGCACCACCTTCAATGCCCAGAGCCACAAAGGTGTGGGTATGGTTTGTCATAAAAGCGGGATTGGGATTGATCGAGCCAATGCAGATAAGCTCGGTCGCATGGTGACCCGTCTCTTCCAGAAGCTCCCGGGCTGCGGCATCTACAGGGTCCTCCCACGGATCCACTGCACCAGCGGGAAACTCAACAGTCAGCTCCCCGGAACCATGGCGAAACTGGCGGACCATCAGAAAGTCCCGAGATCCGTCCTTTTTCTCGATCACGGGAATAATCGTGACCCACTCAGGAGCTTCAATCAGAACAAACTCCCCCTCCCTGGCTTCTCCATCCCGGCGTTTCGCGGCAGTGAGGGTAAAGATGGGGGTTTTCGCCACAACCCTTCGCTGGAGTTCCTTCCAGTGGTGGTGCTCATCAGGTTGCTTCCACATCATTGCGAGACCTCACTTTCACCTTCCGGTTCCATGAGACGGTTCAGGGTCTCGACACAGGCGTTCAGAAACTCCTTTCTCTCCGTATAACCGCTTCCCCTGGTTTCCGGAAGTATCAGTACCTCCGCGGGGCCAAGTCCGCAGTAGTGGAAGACCCTCCTCTGCCACATATCCACCGCCGGTATCGGCTCGGAAGCGTCGGCGTCGGAGGTGATCACCGTCAGGGCTTTTTTCCTTTTCAGAAGGGGTATCCGCTTGAATCTGCCGTCTGCACCCTCCTCAAAACTGAAGGCAAAACCCGGCTGCATAACCCGGTCGAGCCAGCCTTTGAGAATTCCCGGAGGGGCTCCCCACCAGTCGGGGTGCACCCAGGCAATAAGCCCGGCTTCACTGACAAGCTGCTGGTGGCGCTGGACAAGCTCGTCAAAACTGAATCGCCGGGCAGCCTCATCGAGGCTCAGCACAGGATCAAAACCCTCTTCATAGAGGTTCAGGTTTGAAACCTCAGCTCCCGCCTTCCCGGCGGCTTCCGCGAGGGCGGCGGCAACGGATCCGCAAAGGGATGAGCAATCGGGGTGACCCAGAATAATAAGGACTGAATTGTTCATGTCTGAACCCTACTCCTGTAGGAAGCCTTTATTCAAGTTGACCGAGCTGTTTTTGTTCCTAATGTCCCGAACCGTGGGGATACCTCAAGCCCAGGCATAGGCCGGAAGGTACTCCGCTATCTGTTTCAGCGGTGTACTGATCCCCTTAAGCCAGGTCAGCCTGTCGCCGACAGAGAGCCACCCGGTCCTTGAGAAAAATCGTCGTTGGGTAAACACCGTTCTCATCTCGG
>Ga0334900_1001877_pt1 | contig 20620 bp, 17 predicted proteins | sample GraSluR3_MG_2_FD_207231 | JGI IMG/M metagenome (GOLD analysis project Ga0334900, IMG submission 207231) | Sludge microbial communities from methane-producing bioreactor in Wageningen University, Netherlands - Granular Sludge_31_08-R3 | ecosystem: Engineered > Bioreactor > Anaerobic >...
TTTGCTAATGGTTTTAGTATTCTAATACTGTTTAGTATTTGCTAATGGTTTTAGTATTCTAATACTGTTTAGTATTTGCTAATGGTTTTAGTATTCTAATGCTCTTTAATATCCTGTTTATTATCCTGTTTAAGTTTAGAAATATGCCTTATCTAAAAAAAATAAGTTAAGCTCTATTTTAGGAAGTGATATTGTTCAGATTAATCTTCTGGCCAGCCATGTTCCCCGATCATGGGGACAAAAGCAACTCCTCCCAGATTCTGGACCTTGTAATCATCATGCGAGATTCGCAAGACAGACACCAACTCCTGGAAATAGTCACGAGACCCCTGAGGTATGATCAACCATCCACCAATTTTTAACTGTTTTTTAAGTGGTTCAGGAATTTTTGGTGCGCTAGCAGTACCATAAATCCTATCATAAGGTGCTTTATCCGGATATCCGAGAGTACCATCCCCCACTATTACTGTCACCTGGTTAGAGTATCCGGTATTCTTCAGATTCTCCCGAGCGGTTTCTGCCAGGGAAAGAATTCGTTCTACAGTATAAACATGACCTTCCTCGCCCACTATCTCCGCCACCACAGCAGCATTGTATCCGAATCCAGTTCCAATTTCTAGAATATTCATTCCCTGAGTTAAATCTAATTTTTCAACTATAATGGCCACCATATGAGGTGCTGATATTGTTTGTCCCTTTCCAATTGGTAATGGACGGTCAAAATAGGCATAAGGTCTGGTTTCAGGAGGCATGAACTCCTCTCTTGGAACCTGAAGCATGGCTTTTTTGACTTTTTCCGTTTTTATGTAACCATGGTTAAAGAGTTTCTCTACCAGATCTTCTCTTTCATACTTCATCCAACCACTTGAACAACTCTTTTATGAATTAAGGGTTTGTATTAGTGTTTTTATGAATTATGCTTTATTATAGATTGAGATTTAAATATTTGGGAATATGATAATGGGGAACATGAGTAATCCATTTATTTAAGGAGGATGTTTGAAATCCCGTTTTAAACTTCCCGTTCAATTACTTTGGATGTTAAATCATATTGATATTTATCTTTAGATTCTGCAGGTCTTCCATAAACCCTTTTAGTCTCTTCTGCCTGGGCACTTCCCTTTCTGATCTTGTGGGTTACAGTTTTCATGGATTTTATACGGAAGACTGCTCTTCCCATTTTCATCACATCACCCACAGTAAATAGGAAGTCTCGTTCCACTTCCACCTTTTTGGAGAAAATTCGACCACCATAATCTATGGATATTCCTACTCTGGCTGGTCCGGCTCGGGATGATGCCCATATAGTTTCCAGTTCTAAAACCGTGCTCTTGGAAACTCTTCCCCCTCTGATATTTTCCAGGGAGGTAATTTCAACTTCCTCACCATCTACTTCCAGCACTTCACCTACCTCTAAAATTTCATCAGGATAAAGTTTAACCTGTTTTTTCTCTGATTCTTCGAATTTACTGATAATTATTCGACGATCAACCATTTTAGGGATGTTTACAGTTTCTTTGAAGGTGTTACCACATTCAGTGCACTTTAATAGAACTTCCTTGGTATTTTTACCTTTAGTTTTTATTATTTCAAGAGATTCAGAGTCACAAACTGGACATTTCATTTTCTTTCCTCACATTCATAAAAATAGATAAATTTGAATAGTAACTAGAAATTGAGTATTTTTCAATTCACCTTATCATATAACATTAGATTTTAATAAATAAATTAATAATGGTAACCGGGAATTATTAGTTCAATTATCTTATTATTAATAATTTAATGTTAAGCTATAATCACTATAATTTATGCATTATATCTTCTTATAACTTTGCTATTTAATTATTAATTTTGGGAATGGTATATTCTGTTAATACACTGGTTAAAAGGATGTAATCTGATACAGTTTTTAATCCATTTTTAAGACGGATTTTTGTTGGTACTTCCTTCCTTTTTCAGGAGGTAATGGTTAACTAAACCTCCATCTTTAAGTATTTCTAGCATGAACTGATGGAATGGTTGTATACCCACACTTTTGCCAGTGGTTAGGTTTCGGATAATTCCTTCTTTAAGATCAATCTTAAGTTCGTCACCTTCATTTGCTTCTGCATCTGCCACTATTACGGGGAGGCCCACATTTATAGCGTTACGATAGAATATGCGTGCGAATGACTTGGCAATAATTGCATCCACCCCTGCATGTTTTAAGGCTACTGGAGCCTGTTCCCTGGAAGATCCGCAGCCGAAATTCCAGCCTGCCACAATTATATCACCCTTTTGAACATTTTTTGTAAATTCTGGATGTTCACCTTCCAGAACATGGCTGGCCAGTTCATCTAAACTGAAGGTTCTCAGATAACGCCCAGGTATAATTACATCAGTATCTATACAGTCCCTGAATTTCCAGACTTTGCCCTTTATTTCTTCTTTCATAATAATCATAGAATAGTCAATTTAATGTGATCTATTGTTGGATGGCACCATGATTTTGAGCCATAGTTTCAATTATATTTCCACCCACCTCTGCAAGAGCATCTCTAGCAGCACTCACTATATCCTGAGGACTATCAGTGACTGCATATATGGTAGGTCCAAAGGAACTCATCCCTACACCCGGGGCATCAGCATCTCTGAGAACCTGCATTATTTCACCAATGATTGGTTTTTGCAGTTGATTCTCTATTTTTTTAAACCCCATTTCCTGTATGCTGTTAACAGAATTGCCAAATGCATCAAGGTCTTTTTCAAGAACTGCTGGCATCATCTTCATAAGGAGAAGATGAGAAAGACGCTGCACTTCCCGTAAATCAATTGGACAGTATTCCTGGAAGATGTTAACTTCTTTTTTACCAGAAACACTTTTATTAATGTAAGGAATCACCAGAACCACCTTCCAATCTTCTGGAAAGTCATAACGAGCCAGTATGGGTGGTGGTGATGCATTGGAAGCAGAAGATGGTAAAAATTCTGGTTTCTCACCCTGATGATGACCTCCATCAATTATAAAACCACCTTTATCAAAGGAGGCTACACCTATACCAGAAGTACCTCCACGACCAACAATTCTGGCAATTTGTGGTACCTCTATTTCCTGACCTGCAAAATCAGAAAGTAACTTACCCACAGCCAGGGAAAGTTGAGTGCCAAACCCCAGACCAGAATGAGATGGATAAGTTTCATGAACTTTGAAACTGAATTCACCATCCATATTAAGATGTTCCATCATTCGATGGGCAGAAGTTGTTATTTTATCTTGATAATCATTTATCAGATTAGGGGTGAGTTTTTGACTGTCTTCGAATTCTATTTGAATTCCATTGGTCCCTGGTTTCATTTCCAAAACCAGTTGAGGTTCTTTCAGGGTAAGTCCAACCCCACCATCTATCCGGCCCAACGAACCATTAAGATCAATTAAAGTTAGATGGAGTCTTGAGGGAGTTTTGATTATCAATTCCACTACCCTTTCTATTTTTTCATTGGTTTAGCGAATTTTTTCTCGATTTCTGACCGGTAAATTGTATTCATAGAACAGAAGGGAATTATACGTCCATCTGGCACTGCATAATGTATAACACATCGTTTAACTCGGTCACAATCAAAGTTCCAGGGATCCATGAAGTGCATGCAAGATATTAGTAGAGTTTTATGATGGAAATCCCCCAATGCACTGTAAGACCTTTCTTTAAAAACTTTAGTTAATATTCCAGTTATATCAAGCGAATCCGGTTTATTATCACGGTCAATTGTTTTGGGAAGTTCCATAGTGGCCCGGCTTATAACTTTAGCTTTTCCCACTAAACCTCCATCTTTTATATCTTCACTACTCTTGGAAAGTAAGTTGAAAAATCGATCCACATCTATAAACTGGGTAATGGGGATGATTTCATCGTGATCAATGAAGATATAAGTGGCAGCACCGCAGTGGGGGTGACAGGTGAATGAAACCTGGTCTTTGCCTTCAATGGCCTCCACGAAATCAGTGATGGGTATAACTGAAGATGCAGGGTAAAAATCATCACGACTGATATCGCCATCTGTCTGTTTTTCCACTAATTCCTCGAATTTTGGTATGGTTATTCTCTGTTCTTCCACTTCATCGGCAGTTGTTCTGCCTGCAAAGGATATTGGTTGGAAGTTAACTCCACGGATAATGTCCAGATTTTCAATGGCAAATCGTATTATTTCACCCACTTGGTCATCATTAATTCCTTTAACCAGGGTAGGCACCAGTACAATTCCCAGATCTGCTTTGCGGCAGTTTTCAATGGCCTCTAATTTGATGGGTAAAAGGTTGCGGCCCCTTGATTTTATGTATGGTTCCTCAGTTACTCCGTCAAACTGAAGATAAACTGTGTTTAAAGTGGCGTCTTTGAGTTTTTGAGCAAATTTTGGATCTTTAGCCAGTTTAATTCCATTGGTAGCTATTTGCGTATGGCTGAATCCTTCTTCCCGGGCTAGTTTCACCAGTTCCACAATGTCCTTTCGCACAGTGGGCTCCCCACCAGCATATTGAATAGCAGGGGTGGCAACTGGCTGGTTTGCACGGAGATTACGTAACATTTCACGTATTTCCTCATAACTAGGCTCATACACATAATTAGATACTGCTGCATTAGCAAAACAAATAGGACAACGAAGATTACAACGATTAGTAACATCAATAAGACCTAATATGGTCTGACTCTCATGTTCTGGGCACAGACCACAGTTAAGAGGACACTCACTTTCTATGGTGGTTCGAGGGTTCTCAATACCATCACCCTTGTAATCAAAATCAGAAGCGTAATCGTAAGCCTCTGAACTTTGCCAGTAAGTGTTTTCGAATTCTCCGTGCTCTGGGCACGTTTTTTTTATCATTATCTTTTCCTGGTCTTCAAAGACTTCTGCATCCACTACGCGAAGACATTCAGGACACAGGCTTTTCGTTTTCTTTATGACCATCATCTCACCTTATATTATTAATCTTTAGCATATTTTAGCTGTTGCAAACTTTAGCTATAACTGAGTATAATGATTATATATACTTGCGCGATCAATCAGCTTTATAGTATTTTATGTTTAGTACAACTATTATCCTGTTTTAAATCGGAGGTAAACTATGGACCCTAGTGTTTTCAGTGTTTTGATTTTATCCGCTTATGGTATATACTTTATGTTACCCGCTTACCTAGCAAATGCCAGTGCCCTCACATTTGGTGGTGGAACACCCTTAGATATGGGCCGATCCCTAAAAGACGGCCGTAGATTACTTGGTGATGGCGTCACTTGGAGAGGGACCATTATCGGGATCTTGATTGGGGTTGTAATAGGCCTACTTCAAGGTATTTTAACTGGACCTGCTGTATATAACCTTCTAATGATAGGAGATCCACTAATAGGTAACATGATCCAGGGAACCATCACTTTCACTGCATTGCAGGGTATATTATTGGGCTTAGCACTTGGAAGCGGCGCTATTATAGGGGATGCTTGTGGTAGTTTCATTAAGAGAAGATTCAATGTAGAAAGAGGTCGACCAGTACCACTAATGGATCAGTTAGATTTTGTGGTGGTTGCCCTGATATTAGCATCTCTGGTAGTATCCATTCCTCTTAATTTGATTATTGTGATAGTTATAATAACCCTGTTCCTGCACCTAGGAGCTAATATTATTGCATATTTATTGGGTATGAAGAATGTGTGGTATTGATTAGTAATTTAATGAATACACAATATTCATTGATTACAGTACTCATTTACTCTTTATTTTTAGCTTTTTTAATTCCTTATTTGTTTTTTATTCTCTGTTCCTTTTATTATTCTTTAGTCCTTATTGATTAAAAGCCTGAAGAACTTTATAACTGGCACTGAAGAGTTGATAGGTATTGTAAGCTGCTTCTATTTGGTTGTGCCACTCTGGCATTTCATAGACAAAAACTGGATAGCCTGCGTTGGTCAAGGGTCGGTCCACCTGAGATATTGAAGTACTTTTTTCACGGGTGGTGGTTGAACCAGGGTAATAGTTGAAGTCAGGTAGTAACTGGTGCACAGCTTCACCCAGTGAAACTGACAGAGAATCATGGGTGGGTGTGGCTATGTAATATCCTTCACCATAACCCTGTTCATGGTCATGGGCTATTATAACCAGCTGGTAATCTGAGTTTTTAATATCTGGAATAACGTACTGTTCAACCAAATCCTGGCCATTGCTTCGCCCAACATCGAAGTCATCTGGTTGGTCAGTTACAGTTACATGGTAATCAACTATCTCCACTTTATTTAAGAGTGCGAAAAGTTTCACCACCAGGGGCACCATGGATGTGGCCAGATCTTCCCGGGGATGCATTCCAGTTATCACTGCAATTTTAGCATTGGGAGTTCCATAATGAGAGTAAACATCCTTAGTAACATATCCTATCTCTTCAGTCCCTAAGATAGAGTACTGGCCCATGTTGGCAAATAGGAAAACCGCTGCGATCCCCAATATTACCATGAAGATTAGGTACTTGTTCATAAAACCACATTTCTCACTGCATTGATTATATGTGTACAATTAGTTATCAGGTTAATGATTGTTACTCTTTATTAACCTTATTAAGTTCATTAACTTATTAAATTATTATTTCCAATTATTAAGCCCTTTTTTCAAAAATTCTTCCATTAGAAGAGCTGTTCCCACTGCTGGAGCTACTACACAATCATCTTTACTCAGGATTTCATCCATGGTTTTAACCTTTAAACCCAGGAGTTTTCCTGCTTTGCGTCCGATGATGTTCATTCCCAGACCAGTGGCAATGACTAAATCCAAATTTTCCCGTTCAGTGACTTCTTTAAGAGCTTCAGCTACCTGAGCCACCTGTTTTTCATATAGATATTGAGCTATTTTTAGAACATCTTCCTGACTCAACAAATTCAGATCTCCACAAACCACCCTTGATAACCTTAAAAGAGAATCTTCTCTGGTTTTGCCACTGCTATCAGGGGTTTCAGAAGTGTAATCTTCTTTGCTGATATTTCCCAGAGCCAGATGCACGTCAGCAGTAACTGCGAAGAGTTCCGAGGCCACCCGCACCCATTCACCATGCAAAGGTACCTTATCCACAATAGTGGCCACGTTGGTGCGTAATGTGCCCGTGTATATCAGTTCACCAGTAGCCAGTCTTTCCAGGTCTGTTCTTCCCCGTGCACACTCTTTACCATTTTTAACTGGAATTATATCAGTGGTAGTACTACCTGTATCAATAAATACACAATTAGGGGACATGTAAGCTGCCAGTGGTGCGGTTGCAATCCAGTTGGCAGCAGCTAAATCCAGGGGAGTGTTTATCAATTCATGGTAATCCAGCATACCGTTAAGCCCCACAAAACCCACAGGAAGGTTAAATGATTCTGTAACTCTACCTGCAATATCAAGTACACCTTCACTTTTGTTCTGGTAGCTGTCTGCAAGTTCCGCAGTCATGGAAACTCCAACAGCATCAATTTCATCAAGGTCAGAACCCAATAGTTCTATGAGAGTTTGGCTGAGTTCCTCTTTTTTCATCCACATGGGCAGATAACGGAAATCAGTTCTTATATCTATGATGTTTCCTTTTTCATCGAATTCAACCACAGAAAGATCTGTGTTTGCTCCTCCAATATCAAAACCAGCAATTTTCACTTTATCACCTTTAACTGCAAATGGTTCCCCTCTTTCTGAAATGTGATCTCCCCTCCTAATTCTACTTCCTCTGGAAGCTGTCCTTTCACAGATTCCACAATGGCCTCCCCTAAATTAAAGTTTAACATGTTTCTCAGAGCCACATAGGGAGTGGTGATCCTGGAGTTAATTTCCACCAGATGTACTTCATCCCCCAAAATCATGTCAACACCCACATATCCTTTCAATCCTTTTATGGATTCAACTGCCTTTTTTGCTATTTCTTTAGCTTCATTCTCCAGAGGATGATTTGCAGGGACTTTTCCACCGTTATAATTTATTTTTCCATCGGTTGAGTTGACATTCTGTTGATTTAAACTTAAAGGTATGGCTTCTTTTCCATTGGCAAGTAAACTCACACTTACACTATCTCCTTCCATCCATTCCTGGACCAGGAAATAGGGGAGGGTGGTTACCTTCCTAACTTCTCTAGCTGCCTTTTTAAATTCTTCTGGGGAGCTGATTATCTGTACTGCTGAACATGAAACTCCATCAGCAGGTTTAACTACTTGTTTACCGTTTGAAACATCATATGCTGGGATATCATAGTTTTCGGTGTCAATCTCATCCCATTGGACTTTATGTGTGGGTATGAGGGGGACTTTACTTTCCAGTGCTTGATATGTTAGATATTTATCTGAACATGTGCCTACAGCATTTGCATCAGATCCCACCACCTGAACACCATTATCTTCAATAAGTTGAGTTAATTCGTATAAAATAAAATTTTCTTCAGGTGCAATAGGTAAACAGAAGTTGTAATGATGAATATTTTCAGGTATCCATTTATTTAAGTCTTCTTTTATAGTTACAGACTGACAATGACCCCCGCCTATTGGATCTGAATTTTTGGAAATTAAAAAACTGGTATCTAGGCCCTGCAGATCATCGGTAAGGCCCTGGATCATTGCCCGTCCTTCTGCAGTTAGTGAAGGGTCTTTGATTCCCAGTGAAGTTGCATATTCAAAAATTAATAGACTCAAGACCTGCCAACTCCCTTAAAAATCACACCTGCCTTCTTGAACTTTTCTTTCTCAAGTACAGGTCTGGTGCATACCAGTAAGCGGTTTTTAATCATGGATGGTTTGATATCTTTGTAGAAATCATGATCAGTTAGGAGCACCACACAATCACAGTTAAGGGCATTTTCCAGATCTACGATTTGAACACCCCAATTGTTTATGATTTCTGGTGACACATACGGATCATTAACATAAACTTCTGCACCTTTATCCTTTAAAATTTTGATTAATGGTTCTGCAGGGGTTTCTCTGGCATCAGCCACATTTCCCTTGTAAGCTACTCCTAAAATGCCTATCTTTGATCCTTTAATAGTTTTTCCTGTTTCTTTTAATGCTTGTTGAATTATTTTGGCTACTTCCTGAGGCATGGCCTCATTAACTTGTCGGGATGTTTTTATAAGATTTGTTTCTACTCCTTTTTCTCGGGCTGTTTCCACTATGAAGTAGGGATCTATGGAGAGGCAGTGGCCTCCCACACCTGGGCCTGGTGTATGTATATTGACACGGGGATGATGGTTGGCAGCCCGAATGGCTTCTATAGCATCAACCCCCATAGAATCACATACTAAAGCCAACTCATTAGCCAAGGCTATATTAGTGTCTCTGTAAGTGTTTTCCATTAATTTAACCATTTCAGCTGTCACTAAATTCTGCACCATAATGATTTCACCCTTTGTAATCCTCTGATATAGTGAAGCGGCTCTTTTTGCACTTGGAGGATCTATTCCCCCGATTACTCTTGCGTTATGAGTCATTTCATATATGGTGTTATGAGGAAGGGCCCTTTCAGGAGTGTAAGCAATTTTAAAGTCTGTTCCTGCTTTAAGACCGCTAGTTTCAAGTAAGGGAATGACTAGGTTATCACAGGTGCCTGGTGGTACGGTACTTTCAACTATAACCATGGCACCCTCCTTTAAACCTTCAGAGATTGATTTGGATGCAGAGATTACTGCAGAAAGGTCTGATTTCTTGTTTCCATCCACTGGGGTGGGTACAATGATCATGATTATCTCAGCGGATTTCACTGCTTCCACCATATCGTTGGTGGCAGATAAATAACCTTCTTGAACTGTTTTTCGGACAAGTTCATCCAGTCCAGGTTCCATTATTGGAGATTGACCAGAGTTGACCATTTCAACAGTTTTTTTGTTTATATCAACTCCCAACACCTTCAATCCACTCTGCGCCAAGAGTGCAGCAGTGGGAAGTCCCATATGACCTAAACCAAAGATGGTTATGAGTGAATTTTCTTTAATCATTGCTTTCTCCCCTATTTTAGTTATTTAAGATAATATTATCAACTTCTTTCGTAAATAGGATATTTTTGTTTGAATAAATTCTATTCTATTTAGAAATTTTTTATTATGAAAAATTACAGGATAAAATAATTTCAGATCTATTAAATCTTCTTTAATTAATAGAGGTTAATTATATTTTTGTTTTTCCAGTAATACATGGAAAATTATTGGCAAAAGAAATAGTGGATAATTCAATTACCACCAACAAAATAGGAAACAAGCACTATTTTACCCTCTAAAGAAAGGTCAGGTTGAGGGAAAAGGGGATTACCCTCATCAAATACTATTTTTATTGTGTAGTTCGGATTGTTCTTCTCGAATTCAGCCACGGTAATCTTTTCGTGCATGGTTAACAATTTTTTTGCCTGTCTACCACCTATTTCTTCAGGTGCCTTGATTTTTAGTTTCCCCTGATGATATGAATCTAAAATGGCATCAACAATCTTTTCTGAGGTTGTACCATCACCATAGGGGTTAGGTGCTTCTTGCATATTATGGTAGAGTTCCTCATCACCCATTATCTTGGCCACATTATATGTTATTTTCTCTGTATCAGCACCTACCAAAATATTACCTCCGGCTTGAACTGTTTCCGGCCTTTCAGTGTTGTATCGGAGAGTAAGACAGGGAATATTAAGGGTAATTGCTTCTTCCTGGATTCCTCCAGAATCTGTTATCATGAGTTTAGAATTTGATTGAAGGATCAGGAAATCAAGATAACCTATGGGCTTTATCATACGAATATGGGGAGCATTTTTAAGTGTATCATACATTCCAAATTCTTTGAGAGTTTTAACTGTACGGGGATGTGCTGGGAATACAATGGTGAGGTTTTCAATATTTAACAAAGCTTTAATTATGTTTTTAAGCCTTTGAGGATCATCTACATTTTCTGCACGGTGAAGAGTCAAAGATAGGATGTCTCCCTCCAGTTCCAGTTGTGACATGATGTTAGAAGTTTTACTGGCAATTTTAAGGTTTCTGTGGCTGGCATCAACTACCGTGTTTCCAGTGATGAAAATGTTCTGTGGTGATATTCCCTCAAAAAGTAGATTAATAGCAGTATCCTCAGTGGGCACAAAAAACATGTTGGTACAAACATCAGCAACCATCCGATTTATCTCTTCAGGCATGGTTTTATCATATGAGCGAAGCCCTGCTTCCACATGCCCCACTGCCATGTGTAATTTGGCTGAAGCCAATGCTCCGGCTAAAACCGCATTAGTATCCCCCTGAACCAGTACTATATCCGGTTTTTCACTGACTAAAACCTCTTCAATACCTTTCATCATAATAGCAGTTTGTTTACTGTGGGAATCTGACCCCACACCTATGTTATAGTCAGGTTCTTTAAGTTCCAGGTCCTGAAAAAATTGATCAGACATTTCATGGTCGTAATGCTGGCCCGTGTGAATCAGAATATAGTCGATTCCCCGCTTATCCACTTCGTCAATCAATGGTGACATTTTGATGATTTCAGGTCTGGTACCTATTATAAACGCTATTTTCATTCACTCCACATCCATTGTAATAAATTTATGAAACTTCTTGTAAATTATATGATTTGATGATCCCATTATATGTCTAGATTAAAGGTTAATTAAATCTCTTGATTAAGGGTTAATTAAAGTTAATTAAGTGCAATTCCTATTTAATTGATTCTATTGATTGATTCTGTAACCTGGAAAAACCCAGTATAAACATTCCAAAACAGAAAGAAATCATCATACATTCTAAGATTTAGAGGGATGAAAAAAAATTTGTTCACTCCCTGTTCCTCTTTGAGTACCAACCAAAACATCTTCGAATTAAATGTACAAATTTAAAAAAAATAGCCAATAAACTCTAAAAATCAATTAGTTAGCGAATTTAGTCAAATAAAAAAAGAATAAATTAAAAATTACCGATTAAACTAGAAATAAAAACCTAATAATTATTAGTAGATCTTTTTCTTTGAGCTCGATAATCATCCATTATTTTTAGAAGTTTATTTCGGTCTTCTTTTTTCTTCTTTTCTTCCTGTTCTTTTTTCCATTGTTCTATTTCTCTTTTGAGATCCTGAGACATTATAACTGTAACATCATCAGCCATCTTTAAGTCAACTTTCTTCTCTTCAATTAGAGGAATCATATTTTTTTGGAATTCTTCCTTAGCCTGATGAGACATTTTATCCGTAGTTATAACTGCCTTTACACCCAAATGGATAAGTAGGGATGCTGTTTGGGGACCTCCCCCTTTTGAACTTTTTAAAAGAACTACATCGCTTTTTTTAATATTTTTAGATGCGGTGGCCTCACGTATTCCATCTTTTGAAAAGTTATCTATAATTTTAACAGGTAAAGCCTCCCTGGAAAGTTCCATAGCCCTTATACGTTTTATAGATTGTAATTGATCCTCTAGTTCCTTCCTTAAAACTTTTTCATGGTTATATTTCTGTTGAAGTCCCTTGATAATAGATGTTTTAGTGGCAATTTCCTTCTGACGGAGAATGTTATGAGAATACTGGTACTGCAATCTACTGATCTTAGTTTCCAGGTTAGATATTTCATCTTGATATTCTTGGATATGTTCTTCCAAGGTACTGTTTTTCTTCTGTAAGTTTCTGATCTGTTTATCCTGAGATTTTAATTTATTTTTTAATTTGGAAATGGTTTCAGAGGTAGTTTCTGATTCAACATCCTTCTTTAAACTCTCAATAATCTTTTCATCACCATCATTCCTATTAAGAGAAGTTCCTGATTCAAAATCAGTTCTCCGAATATTTTCATTGTCTGAAGTATATGATGGCTTTAATCTTTCAAGGGTGGCATTTATGGCCTTGGTAATGGGAACTTCATTAATGACCATGATCTTTATATCATCAACCCATTCTAGAGGAAAATTCAGTTTTTCTGTTTTTCTTTCTATCTGTTCCATCTTTTTCTGATATTTTTTATATCCCTGAATAGCTGCAGCCAGAGCATCACGTTCATGCGCATTATTGGGGACCAGTTCAGAGTCGAAACTCCTGGTGCTACGGGTTGAAGGAGTGTGGTCTGGGAGGTAAATATAATCATCCACCAATTCGTTTTTGGCATTCACAGCCAGATCCCGATAGGGCGCATATATTTTAGAATTAAGGGCAGATGCCATTTTTTTAACCATCTTTGGAGGATTATGAACATCAGTAGCCACTAAAACAGTTTTACCGTAGGTTATAATGTGTTTTGTTATCTCTGCCCTGGAAGCTTCCTTAAAACTATTCACACCAAGTATTTCACCAGAAAGATCCAGAATAGCTACTCCTACAGTTAGTCCGGGATCAAGACCTACTATAATACCTTTTTGGTCGCTGCGGGTTGTTGACCCCTTAAAATTGAAAATTAGTTCATTATTAAATTCTTTAAAATTTTGAGTTTCCTGGTGAACCAGACTAGTTCCTCCTTTTGGATATTAGTTCCAATTCTTACCTTTTACTGTTTATTCTCTGTTTTTGTTACTATTTATTGTTTTTCTCATCATCAAAAATATGACTGTATTAACTAATTAGAATAAAACTGTATTAACTAATTAGAATAATTGTGTTCAAAAAATTAGAAAGTTTAGCTCTCCTTTGACAGCTGATCTCAATCAGAGGATAATGTTCTTATCATCTCCTCAGTTGAGGCAACCATTCTTTGATGGTTATAACATTCATCATTTAAAGCCTGTAAAAACCTGGAACAGGCATATTCATCCTCTTTAAACTGCACACCCTGATAAAAAACATCCATTAAAATTAAGCTTTCCGGTGGTAAAGGAGAGATCGCTGCTTTGTATTGAGGATCCAGAAATTTTTGGACATCTTCTACTTCTATTTCGTCTTTACCTACGCTGAGTAGGACTGCCACCATCTTGCGAACCATGTTCCAAAGGAAACTCTCACCCACCACATCCACCAAATATACCTGGTTGTGAGGTGTGATTTTGACTGTGTCCACTCTCCGTATAGGGTTTCGCTCGTTTCTCCTGGAAAAGTTAAGGAAATTATGAGTTCCCTGCATTAAACAGGCTGCTTCCTCCATCTTATCTGTTTCCCATTCATCTTCCAGAGGAGGCTTAGCAAGCACGTAGCGGTAATGTCTTTTATGCGCATATCTGGCTTTGAATCCCAGTGGTACCCGGGCAGATCCCAGAATTCTCATATCCTGAGGTAAAAGATCGTTGATCTGGTTGATTATTAATTCCTGGTCTGTGCGAAATGAAACCACATTTCCCAGAGCATGAACTCCCCGATCAGTTCTACCCGCAAGGGAGTAGTTAGCCTGGCCCAGATTATTTATTAAACCCACTTTTTGCAGTGCTTCTAAAAGTTTACCCTCAACAGTGCGTAGGTTGGGCTGCCTTTGAAATCCATAAAACTCCGTTCCCAAATAGGCTAGTTTTAAAGCCACTTTTCTCATAAAACCAACTCATATATAATTGAAATCCTGAAAATTTAGAACATGATCTGATTTAAAATATATTAAAGGATAATTAATATCCTAACTATAATTTAACATGATCAATAATTCTTTAACATTATCAATAGTTATTAGGAGTCTATTAAAAGTCATTTATAATAAAGGGAATCATAGCAAAATGAGTCACAGAGGAAATATGTATGTTTGTAATTCCAGCAGTTGATATTAAAAATGGGAAATGTGTACAGTTAGTGCAGGGTAAGCCCGGAACAGAACAGATTAGCCTTGACAATCCTATTGAAGTTGCTCTTGAGTGGGAAAAAAAGGGAGCAAGTATTTTACATGTTATTGATCTGGGAGGTGCTCTGGAAGAAGGGGGAAATCTGCCAGTTGTAGAAAAAATTCTTTCTGAGGTATCCATACCAGTTCAGATGGGGGGTGGTATTCGCACCATTGATGATGCTATCCATTTGCTGGATATGGGTGTGAATAAGATAATACTGGGAACTTTAGCCATTCAAAATCCAGATACTGTGGAAATATTGGCTGATAAATATGGAAGCGAACGGATTATAGTGGCTCTGGATAGTAAAGATTCCCAAGTAGTGGTTAGAGGATGGACCGAAAAAACAGACCAGACTGCCCCTGAACTGGGTAAAATTCTGGAAAAAAGAGGAGCTGGAGAAATATTATTCACCAATGTGGACCATGAAGGCCTTCTGGAAGGGTTTAACATTGACCCCCTTTTAGAACTCTTAAAATCCGTTGAAATACCAGTAGTATATTCTGGGGGAGTTAGTACCCTTGAAGACGTGGCGAAACTCAGCCAGACAGATGTTTATGGTGTGGTAATTGGTTCAGCTCTTTATAAAGGGAAGATCAATTTTGAAGATGCTCTTGTTTACGAAAACAGATAAATCTTTAAAAAGAAAACATGTGAATCTTTTACTTTTTTTAATTTACTTCCTTTAATTATCCCTAATTATATTTTAGAATATTTTCTTCAAAAGTTACTGCCAAATCCTTTTCTTATTATGGTTTTTTCAGCTACATCCACCACTTTACGTATTCTCAGGATTTGATCAGGGTTGGTGGATATGGAGCTGATACCTTTTCCCACCAGCCAACGTACAATAGCTGGGTCCGAACCAGCATGCCCACAGATGCAGCTTTCAATACCACTCTGGTTACATTTTTCTATAACCATTTCCATCATCCTCAACACAGATGGGTGGGTTAGGTTGAAAAGTTTGGCCACCTTCACCCCCCTACGGTCCACTGCCAGGGAGGACATGGCCATGTCACTCATTCCCAGGGTTACAAAATCTATGCCTTCATCAATGAATTCATCCAGACTGAAAACTGAGGAGGGAGTTTCAATGGAGGCTCCTACAGGCAGGTCACGGTGGGGCCTGAGTCCGACTTCACACATAATTTTCTTGGTTTCCTTATACTCAGAAACATCACGTAAAAAAGGTATTTTAACCCCAAGATTATCATAACCATCATCTATAAGTTTCAACAGGGCTTCAAACTCTGCTTCAAGTATTTTGGGAGTTTTAAGATCTTTATGAATGCCCCTTAAACCTAATAATGGGTTGGCTTCGTCTGGTTCTATGTTTCCACCTTTTAATCGTTTTAACTCATCGGTTGGTATGTCAAAGGTGCGGAACCATACTGGTTTAGGGTGGAATGCATCAGCAATCTGACGTACAGAATCAGCGATAACATTACTAAGTTTTCCCTCAAGAAGAAGTACATGTGGATGTTTTCCTGTGCGGATGATACTGTTTTCAATACGGATGGATCCCACTCCATCTGCATAGGGTGCCACTTTATAGGCAATTTCTGGAACATTGAGGTTTACTTTAATATTGGTGGCAGGATAGTAAAACTCTTGAAAATCAGCTTTATTGTCTCTTTCAATGAATCCTTGATAAATGTTACCTGTTCTACCATCAACAGTTACTATTATTCCCTCTTTGAGTTTCTTGGTACCTTCACCTGTTCCTACCACACAGGGTACTTTCATTTCCCGGAGTACGATTGCCACGTGGCTGGTGAGTCCACCATAATCAGTAACCACCCCACTGGCTCGGTGAAGATGAGTGAGCATGTCCCGGGATGCTCGGGATAATACCACTACCTCCCCTCCCTTAAGAGTTAAAAGATCTTCATCTTTCTCTATCTTTTTAACACGCCCTACTCCCACATAAGAACCCGTTCCAATTCCCCTCAAAATAATCATATAACCTGATTATGTAACTGATTACAGAAATAATTTGGCAATATTCATATTTTAAAAATTAAATAGAGCCATTTGAATGATTTAAATTGGTAATATCACTGTTAAATTGAATTAATACCACTGCTGAATTGATTATAATCTTATTAATCCCTTTATAAATTCTCTAAAAATTCTAAAAAAAGGAAATAAAGGTTTATTTCTACAATTTTTTATTTTGAGGATAATTAGTGTGCGAATCTTTCAAGTAACAAAATCAGTTTGTTAAATAATCCTTTTAATGGACCAGCTTTGTTACCTAGCTTGCGAAGAGCAGTTATATCATTGTTTTTAATCCCTCCAAGGAGTATAAGGGCAACGATATAAATGATTGCTGCTAAAATCACTGCAAATGCGAAAACTATGTAGTTTAATGGTATAGCGATCAGTAAAATGCTTTGGGGTATTAATAGAAGTACTGCTCCCATTATTAATGCGGCTAAGATGATTTTGGTCAAATCTTTATACTGTAATTTCACATCAGCTACCTGAAGAGTTTTCCAGACTATGGAAATCATTATTAAAAATGCAGTTATAGTTGTTGCAGTGGCAGCACCAGTAATTCCATAAATAGGAATCAAATAAACACTTAATGCAACATCCAAAATAACTCCCAAAGTTAAAATAGTCATTGGGAGATAAGGTTTTCCTAATCCCTGGGCTATGCTGGAAGAGACTGTGTAAATGGTGAAAAATAGCATTCCAATGGATAATATCTGTAGAGCTGCAGCACCATTCATGTAAGCCGGGTTTATGTAAAGTAATTTCATGATGGGAGTGGCAAATACGAAGGTTCCCACGCACATGGGAAGTACTAGTAATGAAACATAACGATAAGACTGATTAACATAAGTTTTAAGAACGTGTCTGTTTTCTAAGCCCACTGCTTCTGCTGTTGCAGGTAGTACTGCTGTTGCAACTGCTGTGGAAATTATGAGAGGTAAGCGGGCTATGGGGGTGGCAGCACCATAGAATCCCAGTTGTTCACTGACCATATACGCTCCAACAATGTAATTCCCAATTAAATCAAATAATGCTGTTTCAGCAAGCCCGGTTATGAGAACAGGGAATGCGAAAATAACAAGTACCTTAGTTAAGGCTAATTCATCTTTTATACTGAATGATAATTTCACATCTTTAAGACGTTTCCCCAGTCCCCTTCTGTATAAATAGTATCCGGCTAGGGCTGAAAATAAGAAGCCTATTGCAGTTCCAATAACTGCTCCTGCCACATAAAAACCCACTAGAATTAGTATTATGGCGCTGCTGATCATGAAAACTTGTTCAAAGGCTTTGGTGATGACTATGTTTCCCATCTGGAAAATACCCTGAAAAGCACCTCTGAAAACACCTACCACCACACTGAAGGGAGTAATCAAAGCCACAAGTTTTAAGGGGAGTACAGCTTCTGGTTTATGGAAGTAACCATTGGCCAATGGATCCGCCAGTAAAAATATTACTAAACTGAAGAATAATCCAAGAATAATCACAATCTTGAGGGAGGTATGGATTACTTGTTTTACCATTTCCTCGTCGCCTTTAGCAGAATATTCAGATACGTGTTTAGCAATGGCTGGTGGCATTCCTCCTGAAGCTATTTGGATTAATATTTGTTGTGTGGGAAGCGCTAAATTGAGTATTCCAAAACCAGCCGGACCTAAAAGGTATGCTGTGGAAAAACGGTAAATATATCCCCCAATACGGAATATAAAATACCCAAACATCATGATTATGCTTCCTCTGGCGATTTTGGAACTCATAATAATTACCACAGTATAAATTTGTTTTCAAATAAAAATTATCAAAACTTACCTTTTCTTATTATATGAGAAAATTGTTATTTTTATCTTAGAAGTTCAATTCACTAATTCCTTATTTATAAAACTAACGTATTAAACCAAACTATATTTACTGATCTAATCCGTCTTCCATTGAGGTTATAATGATACTGGTTTACTTATTTTATAAATGTATAACTGCATTATACACCCTCTCCTAAATTTTAGTAAATAGGTTTTTATCTTTAGAAAAATATTAATAATTGATATACTTAGCGGTTACAATTAACTAGATTAATCCTTAACTTTTCCTTAATTGAATATTATGGATTGAAATAATTTCTTACAAGAGGTGTAACTATTAAAACTGTAATGGCAACTGGAACATTTGATTTAATTCATCCGGGTCATGGATATTATCTTAGTGAATCAAAAAAACTAGGAGGGGATGATGCTCGTCTGGTAGTGGTGGTGGCCCGGGAGTCCACAGTACGAGCCAGAAAAAGGGTACCTATTGTTCCTGAAAAACAACGTATGAAAGTGGTTCAAATGTTGAAAATGGTGGACGAAGCTGTTCTGGGAAGTGAAACTGACATGTTCAGCACGGTCCGTAAGATCAAACCTGATATTATCACCATAGGGCCGGATCAGAAATTTGATTTAGACTGGTTACGTGGCGAACTTGAAAAAAGAGATATCCATGCAGAAGTGGTGAAAATAAACGGTTACCATAAATCATCCCTGGATAGTTCATGTAAAATTATTAAAAAGATTAAAGAATCTGATTTTCCTCCAGGGAGCTTTAAACATTGCTGAACAATGCTAAATGTTAAACCAGATGAGTCATTATATGAAACGATCTACAAATGATTTTTTTATTAAATGGCTCATTTTTTATATCAAATGGCTCATTAAACTTTAAATATTAATATTAATATTTAAATGATTCATTAAACGGTTTTTTAGCATAAATTTCCATTAAAAATAAAATTCCATTAATGATTTTCCATTAAATTTTATTTTCCATATTTAGATATTTACAGGTTTTACATAGTTATCACTAGGGGATTTAAAAAAAAGAAAAAAAGAAAGGGTTTAAAAGGGCAGCTCGGCATAGGTCCCTTTATATGTCCACGATGATGTGTCCCAGTTGCGGATTACTCCCAGATCATTTTTATAGCTGATTGCATCCGCATTATACCATTGTCCATTGACGTATATTTGAGCCCATACGTGTCCGTATGTTCCGCTGCTGAAGTTACAAACTCCATGTACATATCTGGCTGGTAATCCAACTGCTCTTGAAAGGGCCACGAGTAGGTGTGAATGGTCACAGCAATTGGCACTCCTAGAAGAGAGCGTGTTAACAGCTCCTTTCTGGGTGTTGTAGTAGAACGAATAGTTAAGGTTGTCTCGCACCCAGTTAAAGATGCGTTGGGCCTTTTCGTAGCTGGAAGTTGCGCCAGAGGTTATACTTTGAGCCATTGCAATTATGGTTGGATCGTCAGATTGACAGTTGGCAGTTGCCTGTAGATACTGTTCCATACCACTAGGTAAGGTTGAATCAGTTGATCCTGTAACTGTTGTCCATGGTTTCATGGTTGCATAGTTGGGTAAAACACCATTGGCACCATAAAAGTTCACCACCCTGGCGAAAAGATATACCTGGGATTGGTAACTTATTTTGCCTAGGCCAACTAGGCCGTATTCTGGTGCTTTATTGTTTGCATCCATAAAACTTACAATTCGTTGAGCGAAATCCACGTAGTCTGCTCGGAGTAGATTACCACTGCTTAGTTCTTCATAACTTGATGTTGGAACTGCTTCATTTTTTAGACTGATAGATGCAGTGTTTCCACTATTAAGCTGTAATGTTGCTTTAGCTGCTAAATACAGGAATTGGGCCATGTTTAACTGATCTTCTCCCATCTGCACATAGTTAGGCAAACACTTATTGGTCTCCACGTAATTTTTTACTCGGAGAGCAGCATCTGCTATTTCACTTATAGTGAAAGTAGTGTCTGTACTAGAAGTACCTGTGATGGGAATATTCGCAGTAGACCATGGTTTCACAACCGCATAATTTGGCAATGCATCATTATCGGCAGTGAAAACCAAAATCCTGGTGTACATATAGGT
>Ga0334900_1001882_pt1 | contig 20574 bp, 12 predicted proteins | sample GraSluR3_MG_2_FD_207231 | JGI IMG/M metagenome (GOLD analysis project Ga0334900, IMG submission 207231) | Sludge microbial communities from methane-producing bioreactor in Wageningen University, Netherlands - Granular Sludge_31_08-R3 | ecosystem: Engineered > Bioreactor > Anaerobic >...
CCTTTTGACAACGGATCTTATTACTCGCTGTCTCACTTTCGGATTGTAATCTGCTGGCATTCGGAGTTTGATAAGGGTTGGTAACCGGGTGGGGCTCCTAGCCTTTTCAGTGCTCTACCTCCAGCAGGGATCATCCGAAGCTGCACCTAAATGCATTTCGGAGAGAACCAGCTATCTCTGGGTTCGATTGGAATTTCTCCGCTACCCACAGCTCATCCCATCAGTTTTCACCCTGAACGGGTTCGGACCTTCACGGAGGCTTAATTCCGCTTCATCCTGGCCATGGGTAGATCACCCAGTTTCGGGTCTGTATATCGAAACTAACGCCCTGTTCAGACTCGCTTTCGCTTCGGCTTCGAGGGTCTCCTCTTAACCTGGCTTCGACCATACAACTCCCCGGCTCATTCTTCAATAGGCACGTCATGACACGAGCTTACGCTATCGTGCTCTGACTGGTTGTAGGCGACATGGTTTCAGATTCTATTTCACTCCCCTTCCGGGGTTCTTTTCACCTTTCCCTCACGGTACTAAGTTCACTATCGGTCCATGGAGTATTTAGCCTTAGAGGATGGTTCCCCTACCTTCCCACAGAGTTGCATGTTCCGTGGTACTCAGGTGCGATCCTCGACGAAGCGTGTCTTTCATGTACGGGGCTGTCACCCTATATTGCCGCGCTTTCCATCGCGTTCCATTAGATGCTTTCGATTCGAGTGGAGGAGACAATTCCTCCGTGATCGTCCTATAACCCCAACAACGCAACGCACTGCCGCTTACACGTTGTTGGTTTGGGCTGTTTCCGTTTCGCTCGCCACTACTCAGGAAATCGTTGTTACTTTCTGTTCCTGCAGTTACTAAGATGTTTCAGTTCACTGCGTTCCCCCCGGTATCCTATGTATTCAGATATCGGTGACACGGCTTACCCGTGCCGGGTTTCCCCATTCGGAAACCGCCGGATCTATAGATGTTTGCTCCTACCCGGCGACTATCGCAGGCGTACTGCGTCCTTCATCGGCTCCAATGACCAAGGCATTCCCCATGCGCCCTTATTCTCTTTTGCTCTCGCACTACTCGTGCGTGAAACTTCTTTGCTTAGAGATTCGATCAATCATACATTGAAGGTTTTCAAGGTGCGGCTCACGAACGGTGGGTTCGTGGCGTCGCTGTCACTGAAGGAGGAATGGTGGTGTACCAAATGGATTGAAAACAAAAGCGGTTTGAATAGCTCCTTAGAAAGGAGGTGATCCAGGCGCACGTTCTCGTACACCTGCCTTGTTACGACTTCACCCTTCTCGTGAATCACACCTTCAACACGCCCTATCGCAAGGATTCGGGTATGTGTTTTCGGGTACAACCCACTTGAGTGGTGTGACGGGCGGTGTGTACAAGGCCCGGGAACGTATTCAACGCAGTATAGCTGACCTGCGTTTACTAGCAACTCCATCTTCACGAGGACGAGTTGCAGTCCTCGATTCGTACTGAGGTAGACTTTACGGGATTGGCTCCACATTGCTGTATTGCAACCCATTGTATCTACCATTGTCGCATGTGTGTAGCCCTGGACATAAGGGGCATGATGATTTGACGTCGTCCACTCCTTCCTCCAGCTCATCGCTAGCGGTATCACTATAGTAGCTCGGACAAAGTCCGGTGGCAAATAGTGAAGTGGGTTGCGCTCGTTTAAGGACTTAACCTTACACCTCACGGCACGAGCTGACGACAACCATGCACCACCTGTGATAGTGTGTTTCTACAAGAGAAACAAAGGTCTGATTTCGCAGACCGATCACTGCCATGTCAAGCCCAGGTAAGGTTCTTCGTGTAGCCTCGAATTAAACCACATGCCTCGCTGCTTGTGCGGGCCCCCGTCAATTTCTTTGAGTTTCAACCTTGCGGCCGTACTTTCCAGGTGGGATATTTAACGCGTTAGCTACGGCACCGAAAGGAGAGTCCTTCCGACACCTAATATCCATCGTTTACTGCTAGGACTACCAGGGTATCTAATCCTGTTTGCTCCCCTAGCCTTCGTGTATGAGCGTCAGAATCATGCCAGAAAACTGCCTTCGCCATTGGTATTCCTCCCGATCTCTACGCATTTCACCGCTACACCGGGAATTCTGTTTTCCTCTCATGACCTCGATTTCCACAGTATGAACTGCCGTTCCGGAGTTGAGCTCCGGGATTTCACAATTCACTTATGAAAACGCCTGCACACCCTTTACACCCAGTGATTCCGGACAACGCTTGCCCTCTACGTATTACCGCAGCTGCTGGCACGTAGTTAGCTAGGGCTTATTCCTGGGGTACTTGCAAACACAACCGCATTTCCTCGGCTATGCCTTACTCCCCCATAAAAGGACTTTACAATCCAAAGATCTTCATCGTCCACGCAGCGTCGCTGGGTCAGGCTTGCGCCCATTGCCCAAAATTCCCCACTGCTGCCTCCCGTAGGAGTCTGGACCGTGTCTCAGTTCCAGTGTGGCTGATCATCCTCTCAGACCAGCTACCCGTCATAGCCTTGGTGGGCCATTACCCCGCCAACAAGCTGATGGGAGATAGGCTCGTCACAAAGCGACGCAAACGCGTCTTTCTTCCGTAGATATTATCGGGTATTGCGCCCATTTTCATGGGAATATCCCCGTCTTCGCGGTAGATAACCTATCCATTACTCACCCGTTTGCCACTAAACGCAAAGAATTGCAAGCAACTCTTTTTGTTCCGTTCGACTTGCATGTGTAAGGCACGCTGCCAGCGTTAGTCCTGAGCCAGAATCAAACTCTTCGAGCAAAACAATTGGTGTACATGTGACTGTACACAATTGATTTCGTTCTTTTTTATGTCATTTTTTTGACGATTCCTTATCCAATCACAAGGATCGATAAGGAATGTTTTGTACAAAATTGTTGGGTTCCGCTTCACATTCTCAAGGGTTTCTATTTGATATCTCGATCGATTGTTTGCACAACCGACGGAGATCCATTCCTCATTCTTCAGTTTTCAAGGTTCAGACAGCAAGGATTAATTATGGGAAAACAGAACGGGTTGTCAATGGAAAAACGAAAGAAAATGCAATTTTTTTTTACACTATTTTTGGAATTGCTTTTGTGATGTGGGTTTGGAAGGGGTAAAAAAAAGGGGGAGAAGTGAATTTCTGTGCGTTGTTTTTATTCTTCGGTCAAATTAACAAGCTAATCCATTGAGCTATCATTACCAAAGGATAAGAAAGCAATGTTGTGCTCCCAATAAAAAACAACATAAAAATGCTTGGTAGCAATGGTTTATCGGAACTCAAAGCGATGTCATTTTTCAATCTTCTGTGAGCACAAGAAAATCCTGCATAAAAAACAAGTCCCTCTAGACAAGAAAAAAATAATCCAAAAAGGATCAATGAGATAACGGTTATGAAGTTTTTACTTACTGGATTTTGGATATACGCGGCGACAAACATCAAAATAAAGGCTGTAACAAAGAAAAGAATGCACAAGAAGCTACATAGTGAAACTATGTAGCTTCTTGCATCTAGTACATGATCACGAATGGAAGAACCCTTCACCTTCCATGTAGAGAGGATAGGAAAAAGGAAATATCCAATCAAGAAGAACTGAATAAGAACAAGAACGATGACAAAAAATATGTCTGGTAAACTCATGTGTATAGTCCTACATTAATTCCGGATAAGACCATTCTCAATCAATGTTTCTGTCATTTTTTGAGTCGCATACACAGAAGAATCCGTCTGGATAAATAGGAGTCCGTCCGGGATAACTTCCATTTTGGCATGCCCATCGTCAAATCCATATTGGCTAGTGTACAGAATAGAGGTACTCTGTGGTGACCACCGATAGCCCTCGGTAGAGCTGGGCAATCCTTCTTGGAATCCTGCTACTTGTTCTTGGATTGTCTGTAAAATAGAACAAGAAGATGGGTAGTGGAAAGAACCCTTCAATATGTTTGCAAGATGCTGAAGTGTCTCCCAATTTGCATACGGAATGGCAGCGGGTAACCCTGGAGAAAAAGTTTGTATACGACGATCTGTACTAATAAAAGTGCCGCCCGTTTCAATTGCCAAAGAGGAGGGGAATACAACATCTGCCAAAGCCGCAGTTTCTGTAAGGTGGGTATCCATGACGACTAAAAAGGAAGGTTTGGTCATAACAATAGATTTCATAGGATTTTCTCCAAGTACAACTAGAGCGTGTATATGATCGTCTTGAATTCCCTGTAAAACTCTCTTGTAATCGATATTAATTCCAACTACTGGGAGAGATTGGCTGTTGTTTTGTGGCTTCAGCTGGACAATACCATCTCTGGGATTGCCTATATGTCCCGATATCAACGATAGATAGGAAATAAGCTTTATGCCCTCTTTGCTTACTTGGTTTTGATCAAAAACAATCATAGCTTTTTTGGACTTCCCATAGACTTCAGCAATTTCTACAGCTTCTTTACTAGGCTGAATAGATTGCAAATCTTGTTGGAGAACATCCCAGCCGTGTACATTTTTTGGCTCAAATCCCATAGAGACTAATGCAGAAGCGATTTCTTTCAAAAACTGGATGGAATTGTTTGGATTCACTTTTTTGGAAGCCCATTCGTCCATTTTTGATTGACAAGGGTTAACCGTAATCAATGTAGCACCATTCTCAACGGCTTGTTTCATTTTAATGGCTGCTATCGTATGATCTCGGAAGGTATTCGAACCAATCAAAAGAATACAATTTGTTTGTGCGATTTCATCCAAAGTATTCGGGGAAGCATCGTATCCAAACACATCCTGCAATCCACCAATATGCGAATCAAAGTTCGTCACCATTGGAGTTTGTAAGACAGACTTGCTCCACTGTTTTGCTAGATACATGTCTTCCAATGTCCATTGGTCGGATACAGAAACTGCAGTGCTATCCGAACCATATCGAAAACGAACGCTTTCTAATTTTTTTGCAGTATAGAAAAAAGCTTCCTCCCAGCTAGCTTCTTTTAACTCTTTATGAAGTCGTATGAGAGGGTTTTTTAATCGTTTGTCGTCTCGTAGGATGTTGTATCCAAATCGTCCTTTAACACATAAAAGACCCTGGTCTACTTTGCTTTCTGGATCTGGCAAAGCACGAACAGCCATATTGCCTCGCGTTTCCATAAGGATATTGCAACCTATACTGCAATGCGAGCAAATTTGTTTGCTCTGGTTCGTTTCCATCGGACAAGGTTTGGTGATTTGCAATTTTTCTTGCAGGGCTCCTGTAGGACATACTGAAATACATTGACCGCACGAAATACAATCGGTATCTTCTAGTGGCAAGCTCATGTCGGGATGAACAATGGTATCAAATCCTCTATCTACTAGTCCCAAAGCAGTTACTCCCATAACCTCATTGCAGATTCTTACACAGAGACTGCAAAGTATACATTTGTCGGGATTTCTGGATATGAAAGGGTGAGAATCCTGTATGTCCCTATGGTGTTTATCGCCAAATAGTGCTTCGGGTTGAACTCTATAATCCGTAGAATATTGAATAAGTTTGCATTCAAAATAGTCGGGACAACCACATTCTAGACACCTTTTTGCATCCTGTATTGCAGCCTGCGCTGAATAGCCTTTTACAATTTCTAAAAAGTTATCGCTCCGCAGATCAGGTTCTAAAAGTTCCATTGGGGGTCGAGGTTCTGTTGGTCGATGAGAGAATTCATCTTCAGAAACATCGTCTCGGGTTACAAGATATGGTTTCGTATAGGGAGTTTCTAGTCCATACAGATAGGTATGGATAACATCTGCAGCAATCTTGCCGTCTCCGATTGCCTGAATAGCAATTTTCTGGTTGTCATTGATGGCATCGCCTCCGGCAAAAACTCCTTGAACGCTGGTAGAAAATGTCTTTTTATCGGAAGCAATGGTGCTTCTTTTTGTTAACTCTATGCCGTCTAAGCCTTCTACATTCACGTACTGCCCGATGGCTACAACAAGGGAATCAATGGAAAGAGTGTCTTCTTGTCCTTCCAACGGGACAGGTCTTCTTCTACCACTACTATCTGGTTTTCCTAGTTCCATTTTTTGGAGTCGAATGGAATCAACATTGCCATTCTTTCCTTGTACTTCCAGTGGACTGACTAGGAAATGGAAGTGAATGCCTTCTTCTTCACATTCCACAATTTCAATTTCTTCTGCAGGCATTTCATCTCGAGTTCTTCGATACAGAACATAGACTTCTTCGGCTCCCAATCGTTTTGCTGTTCGGCAAGCATCCATTGCGGTATTGCCTCCGCCTACAACAGCTACTCTTTTTCCAATAGGGACTGGCTTGTTTTGAATGACATTCGCTAGAAAATGAATACCGCCATAAACTCGTCCTAAGTCCTCTCCGGGAATGCCCAAATCGATACTGTTCCAGCAGCCAATGGATAGGTACACAGCATCATACTCTTTTTGCAAGGCTTGTAGGGTGATGTCTTTCCCAAGCTTTCTATTGTTTTTTAAGCAAGCACCCATTTTTTGAATAATGGCAACTTCTTTATCAACAATCGTTTTGGGTAGACGATACTCTGGAATGCCATATCGTAACATCCCCCCCATTTCGGGCATCATGTCGAAAATGGTAACCTCATGGCCTTTGAGCAACAAATAATAGGCTGCTGATAAACCACCGGGTCCTCCTCCAACTATGGCAACTTTTTTTCCTGTTTTAGGTTGTATAGGTGGAATATAGGGATCGTCAAGATCAATGTCAGCCACAAAACGCTTTAACCATGCTATTGAAATAGGCTCGTCTTTCAATTCACGACGACATTCTTCTTCGCAGGGATGAGGACAGACTCTACCGATGGAAGCAGGAAGGGGTAGTTGTTCTTTGATCAGCTTTAAAGCTTCTTTAAACTCCCCATTTGCTATCAATCCAACATATCCCTGGCAATCTGTTTGGCCTGGGCATGCCAGTACGCAAGGGGGTCGACAATCGCCCGTATGATCGGTTAGCAATAGCTCCAATGTAGTTTTTCGAGAAGATTCAATCTTCTCGGTCTTGGTATAAATGACCATGTTATCAGATATTTCGGTAGCACAGGCTCGGAATAACTTAGGGCTCCCTTCTATTTCTACAACGCAGAGACCACATCCTCCATACGGCTGGATTCTTTTGTCATAACAAAGAGTTGGGATATCAATATCGTTTTGTTTTGCGACATCAAGTATTGTCTGCCCTTTTTGTCCTACAACTTCTAACCCGTCGATATTAAGTTTGATTTTTGACATGTTCTCACCTTTCTATTTATAAAGCTTCAATAGCATTGAATGTACACACTGTTTTACATGTACCACATTGAATGCAGAGTTCTTGATCAATAGAGTGTACTTTCTTTGGTTCGCCGCTTATGGCATCTGTTGGGCATTTTTTTGCACAAGCACCACATCCAACACATTGTTCTTCTTTTATTGTATAGGTTAACAATTTCTTACAACTATGTGCTGGGCAGCGATGTTCATAAATATGTGCTTCATATTCATCTCGAAAGTATTGCAATGTAGTCAGAACAGGATTAGGAGCAGTTCCACCTAAAGCACAAAGAGAACCATCTTTCACTTTTTGACACAAATCTTCCAGCAATTCGATATCGCCATCTTTGCCTTTTCCATCTGTGATTCGTTCTAGGATTTCTAACATTCGTTTCGTTCCTACACGGCACTGCACACATTTTCCGCACGATTCTTTGCAAGTAAAGTCTAAAAAGAATCTTGCCATATCTACCATACAGGTAGTTTCATCCATCACAACCATCCCTCCGGAACCCATAATGGCACCTGTGGCAGTAATAGATTCATAGTCAATAGGAGTATCCAGTAGGGACGCAGGAATACAGCCGCCAGAAGGGCCTCCCATTTGAACAGCTTTAAATTCCTTGTCATCCTGGATTCCTCCGCCTATGTCAAAGATAACTTCACGGAGTGTCACTCCCATGGGAATCTCTATAAGGCCTCCACGCTTGATTTTGCCGGCAAGTGCAAACACTTTTGTTCCTTTGCTTTTTTCTGTCCCTAGAGCGGCAAAGGCAGCTCCCCCAAGTCGCATAATCCAGGGAACATTGGCAAAGGTTTCTACATTGTTAATGTTCGTAGGTTTTCCCCAATAGCCTTTTTGTGCTGGAAATGGTGGTTTTAATCGCGGCATTCCACGAAGTCCTTCCAGCGACGCAATCAAGGCAGTTTCTTCACCGCAAACAAAAGCACCAGCCCCAGCTTTGATCCAAATATCGAAGTCAAAGCCCGTTCCAAAGATATTTTTTCCCAGGAACCCTTTGGCTCTTGCTTGTTCCAAGGCAATCTCCAATCGTTTAATGGCCAATGGATACTCAGCACGAACATAAATAATTCCTTCGTTTGCGCCAATTGCATATCCACCAATCATCATTCCTTCAATAACACTATGGGGATCCCCTTCTAGAATACTTCGATCCATAAAAGCTCCTGGGTCACCTTCATCGCCGTTGCAAACAATGTATTTGGGGGTCTCTTTTTGTTGGTAAGCAGCTCGCCATTTAAACCACGTGGGGAAGCCAGCGCCACCTCTTCCTCGCAAGCCAGATATCTTTATCTCCTCGATTACATCCATGGGGGTTTTATTTTGAAGACAATCCTGTATTGCTTTATAGCCTTCGTTGGCAATGTAATCTTCAATTTTTTCAGGATTGATAACCCCGGCATTTTGAAGAGCAATTCGTTTTTGTTTTTCCATGGCCGACTTGTCTATAGGCTCCATCATAACAGCACTGTTTGGCTCTTTGTGGTGCAATGCAAAATCTAGTATCTCCGAAGCTTGTTCAGCCTTCACCGACACAAATGTAGTTTTCTGTCCATTGTCAGAAACAACATCAACAATAGGCTCTAGATAACAAGTTCCACAACATCCTGCCAGTTCCAAACTCATCGTGAGTTCTCTTGCATCTATTTCGTTTTGGATCGCGTTTTTTACTTTGTCAGATCCAGCAGCAATCCCGCAACTTCCCTGTCCAATGATAATTTTCATGCATGATCCTCCTTTGTCTCGGAATGACTACTTTTCTTTCGCAAATCTCGTAAAATAGTTCGTACTTTTTTCGGAGTCACTTTTGCATACGTTTCCCCATTAATCATCATGACAGGGGATAGACTGCAACAACCCAAACAAGCTACATTATTAAGAGTAAACAATCCATCTTTGGTGGTTTGTCCGTTTTGAATAGAAAGCTCGTCACATATAGTCTGTTCTATTTCATCAGCACCGTTTACATGACAAGCAGTACCTTTGCAAAGAAGTATCAAATACTCTCCAACCGGTTGCAATCGGAATTGGGTATAAAATGTTGCTACACCATATATGATGGGGGTTTTAATAGAGGTTACTTTCGAGATGTATCGAATGATATCTCTAGGAAGATATCCGTAAATAGACTGCGCTTTCTGTAAAATTGTGATCATACTTCCCGGTTTGTTTTTGTATTGACTCAATACATTGTCAAGTTGAGAAGTATCATGGGTTAATTCATCATTGTTTTTTGTACACGTTCTTGTCGACTCATTCCATTGACTCATGTTGATTCCTTTATTGGTTGGTTTAAAAAAAGAGGACTACATGGTTTCAATAGAAAAGTATTTCAAAAGAAACATTGACGCCATTTGTTGCACATCAAAAATAAATTCATCACTTTCCTCCTGCAAATAAGAGAACAACTCTATGTAGAAAGTATAAATGAATGAGTATTTGTGTAAACAAAACAAGGGGTTTTTTTGGGTTAAAAAATAGGAATACCATAGTTCATTCTTTTTTTCTTTTTGACAAGATAGCTTATTTCAATAGAATGATCGTGATTTCGGTTTACTATTACACTTTGAGGAGGATACATTTAAAATGTCCAACAAATCATTTAACGCTTTTAAGATGGCTCAGGAACAGTTTGATGCAGTCGCAGAAAAATTGGATTTGGACCAAGGTACAAGAGCCTTGCTCCGTAACCCTCTCCGCGAGTACCATTTCTCAATTCCTGTGCGAATGGATGATGGTTCATTTAAAGTTTTTCAAGGTTTTCGTGTTCAACACAATGATGCTAGAGGCCCTGCTAAAGGTGGCATTCGTTTTCACCCACAAGAAACCATCGACACTGTCAGAGCTTTGGCCACTTGGATGACCTGGAAATGTGCTGTAGTAGATATTCCACTAGGTGGTGGCAAGGGAGGAGTCATTTGTGATCCTCACCAGCTAACAGAGCGCGAACAAGAAGGTATTTGTCGTGGTTGGATTCGACAGCTTGCTTACAATATTGGTCCTGTTCAAGATGTACCCGCACCGGATGTCATGACATCCGCACAACATATGTTATGGATGATGGATGAATATGAAACAATCCATCATGGAAAATTCCCAGGAATGATTACCGGTAAACCAGTTGGTATGGGAGGTTCTTTAGGCCGAACAGAAGCTACAGGATATGGTGTCATTTATACCGTCCGTGAGGCCCTTAGAGAACTGGGAATTGACATTCAAAAAACCACAGCAGCCTTTCAAGGATATGGCAATGTAGCACAATATGCCGTTAAATTGTACCAAGAATACGGTGGTAAGGCAATTTGCGTCTCGTGCTGGGATCAAAATGATCAAAAATCCTACACCTTTGTTCGCAAATCTGGTATCAATTGTGATGAATTGCTATCGATTACGGATCGTTTTGGTGGTATTGACAAAGAGAAGGCAGAACAACTTGGATACGAAGTTCTGGATGGGAATGCTTGGATTGAACAAGATGTTGATATTCTTGTCCCTGCAGCTTTGGAAAACCAAATCACCAAAGAAACGGTCAATAAGATTTCCGCTCGCGTAAAAGTTATTGCAGAAGGTGCCAATGGCCCTACAACTCCAGAGGCAGATGCCATTATTCAAGAAAAAGGCATCTTTATGATTCCTGATTTCCTAGCAAATGCTGGTGGCGTTACTTGTAGTTATTTTGAACAAGTACAATGCAATATGAACTACTTCTGGTCGAAAGAAGAAACGCTTTCAAAGTTGGATGCAAAAATGACGGATGCTTATTTGAAAGTATCTGCCATGGCACGCTCTCGCAACGAATATATGAGAGATGCTGCCTACATGATAGCCATTCAACATGTTGCTGATGCATGCAAGATTCGAGGTTGGGTGTAACCCAATCTTTCCTGTCCATTTAAAAAAAGGGGGGATTCTTTCCCCCCTTTTTTTTATGACAAAATGGTTACAAATTTTTTTCCTTGATTGCGATTTTCAAAACTTCTTTTCATCTTCTTCTATTTTCTATACAATGGCAGTACTCTCGCTTATGAGATCATCTTTTTAAATAAAGGAACTGTCAATGATTAAAATCTATCCCTGCTACAATGAGTCTAAAAGAAAATGACCAAGCACATTGAAGAATTGAATCCTTATCAAATACGCCGAGTTCTACTTCTAGCGAGTAGATATGATGCCTATCTTTTAGAAGAAGATGGTTCGATGGAAGATTATATTGCAAACTTGTACAAAGAAAGAGAATTGGGCTACACGCCTCAATTTGTTAAAGCATACGATGAAAAAACCACTCTTCAAATCTTGCAGGAATCCATACCTGATATTTTGATCGTGTGTATCCGGAAAATAACTTCAGAAAACCATTTGTTCATACAAACCCTACAAAATAAGTATCCATCTATTCCTATTGTTCTACTTCTATACAATGAAATCAGCCAAGAAGAAGCGGAAGAAAAATGCAGAGATATTTCTGTTGATCTTTTTCTATGGAATGGTGAAAGCCGTATCATTGCAAGTATTTTGGAGCTTATTGAAGACAAAAAAAATGTTTTCCATGATTCGACACTTTTGCCTATCCCGATTATTCTTTTTGTAGAAGACAACATGCAGTATTATTCATCCTATCTGAATATTCTTTACAAAACCTTATGGCATGAGACCAAAAAGCTTTATCAAGACCACACATCATTGCAAAAAAAAATCTTTCAGCAAAAAACTCGTACCAAAGTTCTTCATGCTAAGACATATGAAGAAGCTGTTCAGATGCTCGATCAATACCACCAACAAATCATTGGCGTAATAACCGATATGCAATACCCTATGGAAAAAGGAAGCTGTGATACAAGTGGATTGTACCTTGCCAAAAAAGTCTGGGAGTACGATCCTGTGCTTCCAATCGTCTTGCAATCCAGCACAACTTGCTTTGCCCCTTGCATTCAGGAACATCCCGTTGTCTGTATTCAAAAAACTTCTAAAACACTTCTCTCGGACATCAAAAATACACTCACTGCCTATTTTGGTTTTGGAGACTTACATTTTTTCAATCAGGAGGGAAAAGTTCAAACAAAGATACCTACCACGCAAACATTTTTAGAGATTATTGATTCTCTGAATAAAGATACATTTATGCTTTTAATCCAAAAAAGAAGACTTTCTAAATGGTTTCTTGTACATAGCGAATTCGCATTGGCAGAAATTGCCAAAAAGATCGAAAAAGAACCCTCCACTTTTGAACACAAAATTCAGACACTCAAAAAAGCATTAAAAACAGAGCTTTACAGAGAAACAAAGGGCTCCATTGTCACGTATTCTCGAAGATTTCCCCTGGAAGAATGGACCATTGGTAAAATTGGAGGAGGTTCTATAGGAGGAAAAGCCCGAGGTTTGTCTTTTTTTAATCGACTTCTTACAGAAGAAAACCCCTTTTGCGATCTTCATGATATTCATATATTCATCCCGCAATCTGTCATTGTTGGAACCAGTGTTTTTGATGATTTCATTCGTTTAAATCACCTTGAAAACATGTACAATTCAAATTTACCCGACCGGCAAGTAGCGCGGATATTCCTTCAATCCGACATTCCTCCGACGATTATTGGAGACCTTCGTTCCATTGCTCAACAATTCACAGATCCTTTGGTGGTTCGTTCCTCAAGCCTTCTCGAAGACGCCCTATACCATCCATTTGCAGGGATCTATGCGACCAAAATGATTCCCAATAACGAACCTTCTTTTGATTTACGATTCAGCCAATTGTGCAATGCAATTAAACTTGTGTATGCATCTGTTTTCTCAAAACAAGCCCGTACTTATATGGAATCCACCAATCATATCGCAGAAGATGAAAAAATGGCAGTCATTATTCAAAAAGTTGTCGGATCTCGAAAGCAGTATAGCTTCTACCCTGAAGCATCCGGTGTAATCCGTTCCTACAATTATTATCCATATGAACCAGCCAAACCTGAAGATGGAATTATGCATCTAGCAATGGGTTTGGGAAAAGCCATTGTTGATGGAGAAACTTCTTTACAGTTTTCTCCTGCGTACACAGACAAAGTACACCAATTATCAAATACTGAAACTGCCTTACAAACGACGCAAAAAAAGTTTTGGTCCATCAATTTAAAACCTTACACTCGCTCTTTTACCATCGATGAAGACGAGTTTATGAACCTACAACCCATCCATGTTGGTTTGAAACATGGGTCTCTTGAGGGGATTGCATCCACCTATTTGGCAGAAGAAGATCGACTATATGATAGTGTTCATCGAGCAGGACCTAGAATTATTACATTCCATCGGCTATTAAAATCGTCTCAGAATTCGTTTGGATCTTGTATACAAAGATTGTTGAAAATATGCGAAGAGGCTATGGCTACTCCAGTGGAAATCGAATGTGCTTTGGAAATACCTTCAAGTTGGGATCGCATAAATCTGGGTTTTCTGCAAGTTCGTCCAATGATGAAATATGAAAACTCTTGCAACATAGAAGTGGAAGAAATGAACCCTTCGACAACCATTTGTTATACCGATAATGCACTGGGAAATGGGCTTATAGGATCGCTAGCCAATCTCGTAGTCGTCAATCCCTCAACGTTTGATCTCTCCAAAACAAGAACCATTGTGCAAGAGATTGATGAAATCAATAAATATTTCTCTGATTTACAAGAACAATATGTTCTGATGGGGCCTGGTCGGTGGGGATCTTCAGACCCATGGCTAGGGATTCCCGTACAATGGCACCATATTTCGAACATCAAAACATTTGTAGAATATGATTTGCCTACTATGCATATTGACCCATCTCAAGGATCTCACTTTTTCCAGAATATTACCTCATTGCACATAGGATACTTTACCGTAAACCAGAATAAATCAAATCACTTTATTGATTGGAACTGGATTCAACAACAAAAGGCAACTCTAACAAAAAAGTATCTATCTGTTTATCGACTTCCTCTGCAATTTGACATTAAGGTAGATGGAAAAAAGAGTATAGGCATTATCACAAAACCAACTGAAAAAGGAGCTTCGGATGAGTGAAAAACAAGAATGGAAGATTATTATTGAATTGTTGAAATATACAGATCCAATCCTCATAAACCGTTTGGGTAGAAAAATGATGCACTACCTGTACAAGTGTCATATTAAAAGAATTGAAGAATTAATGAAAGAGATAGAGGCAAACTCAAATTCATATGCAGAAAACAAAGTAAAAAATGACAATGTACCCATTCCCAGAGTTGAAGCCGACTTTCTTCAGCAAATGATTGAACGTGTTTTTCAAATTGCTGAAGAAGAACTATCCTCGGAACGAATCACCCAGATGATCAAACTGTGGTTAAAACACGAAAAGGCAAGGTTTTTAACCATGACTGCTGAAAAAAGAGATGTCCCCCTAGCGGATATAACCAATGCTGTTTTTAAATTTGCTAGCGTAAAGGATTCTGTTTCGTATTTGTCCAAAGAAGAAAACATTGGGATTCGGGTTGCATTCATTCGTCGTTTTCTCAGCGACGATCTTCATTTTATTAATACGTCAAAAGACTATTTTGTGGTGCCTGACTTTATTGACATTCTATCTCACACAATCGGCCCAAGAAGAGGAAATGGAAAACTAGGCGGGAAAGCAGCTGGCTTTTTACGAGCAAGAAACATTTTGCGAGAAGCAAAGAAAGACTATGTTTCCATTCGGAACTTAGCCATCCCGAAAACATGGTATTTGACATCCGATGGAATCATCGATTTTTTACACTTCAATGCATTGGAAGAAGCTCCTAATATAAAATATCGCAAACCCATTGAAATTAAACAAGAATACCCGTATTTGGAACAAATCTTCAAGAACTCCACTATTCCTCCGGAAATTGTGGCAAGTCTAAATTATGCCTTGGATGACTTTGGTGACAATCCTCTAATTGTGCGCTCTTCCAGTCTTTTAGAAGACAGCTCCAACGCTTCGTTTGCGGGAAAATATAAAAGTCTTTTTGTAGCCAATCAGGGCACCAAAAAAGAGCGTCTGGAGTCTCTTATTGATGCAATTCTAGAAGTATATGCCAGTGTTTTTGGACCCGATCCTATTGAGTATAGAAGAGAAAAAGGACTGCTGGATTTCAATGAAGAAATGGCTGTTTTGATACAAGAAGTGGTAGGACGAAAAATAGGAAAGTATTTCTTCCCTGCTTTTGCGGGAGTTGCCTTTAGCCAAAATGAGTTTCGTTGGTCTCCTCGAATCAAGAGAGAAGATGGGATTGCTCGCATTGTGGCTGGTCTAGGAACGCGCGCCGTAGACCGTGTAGACAATGATTACCCTGCACTTATCAGTCCGGGGCAGCCAAACTTACGGGTCAATGTAGATGCACAAGATAAACTACGGTACTCTCAGAGAAACATTGATGTAATCAACCTTCTTAGCAAACAATTCGAAACACTCTCGTTTGAAAAATTAATTCGGGAGGTAGGATACAACTACCCCTCCATCAATCAAATCATATCGTTGTATCGAGATGGCAATTTGTTCACTCCAACAGGAAACATGTTCAATATTCACGAGGACACTCCAGTGGTAACTTTTGATCGATTGTTAAAAGATGGTCCATTTATCCATCAAATCCGGGATATTTTATCCATTCTTCAAGAAAAACTAGAGATCCCAGTGGATATTGAGTTTGCCTGTGATGGGGATATTCATAAATTATACCTGCTCCAATGCAGACCCCAAAGCTACATCAAGTTCTCCAAGGAAATTCAAATCCCAAGAAATATTCCTGATGATAAAATTCTGTTTTCCAATCATCAGACCATATCTTCTGGGGAAATATTCGGGATAGAGTATATTGTATATGTTGACCCCGTTGAGTATGGTAAGCTCTCTACTTATGAAGATTTGCTAGAAATTGGTAAAATTGTTGGTAAACTTAACCAAGTATTGCCCAGACGGAAATTTATCCTTATAGGTCCTGGTAGATGGGGCAGTAGAGGGGATATAAAATTAGGCGTTTCTATTGGGTATAGTGATATCAACAACACTGCCTTGTTGGTAGAGGTTGCCAAAATTCAACAAAATTATGTTCCCGAACTCTCTTTTGGAACGCACTTTTTCCAAGATTTAGTAGAAGCTCAAATTCAGTACTTGCCAATATATATCGGGCAAGAACAAACAGTTTTTCATGAAGAATTCTTCCAACAAACGAATATGTTGAAAAAACTATTACCCGATGCTGGCAAATTTGATTCTGTTGTTCGCGTTATACAAACTTCCCAACAAACACCTAATCAAACACTTACTGTTTTGATGGACGAAGAAGAGGCTAGAGCTATTGGGTTCTTCCAACCGTAAATCAAGTTTGAAAAAAATAGTGCCATTTTTTCTAATTTCATTGACATTTTAGCAAGCCCTATTTACACTGAAAAATAGCTCTTTATGTGTTTTTCTTAAGGGATATATACGGAGCTGTTTTGGTGTGAGATTTTTTTAATCATTTTATTTGTATGGAGGATCTTATGTTACACGCTAAAGATGTCGTTGAACAAGTTAAAGAAAAACTGATTCGCAAAAGTTCCAATGAACCAGAATTTCTCCAAGCTGCCGTTGAAGTTTTGGACTCGCTTGTACCAGTCGTTGAAAAACACCCCGAATATATAGAAGCTGGAATTTTACAGAGAATTGTTGAACCGGAACGAATCATTCAGTTTCGAGTTACTTGGGTAGACGATGCTGGAGAAGTACATGTAAATCGCGGCTTTCGGGTACAGTTCAACAGTGCTATCGGTCCCTACAAAGGAGGTTTGCGGTTTCACCCCTCTGTCAATTTAGGGATTATTAAGTTTTTAGGTTTTGAACAAATCTTCAAGAATTCTTTAACAGGACTCCCAATTGGTGGAGGTAAGGGCGGTTCTGATTTTGATCCAAAAGGAAAATCAGATCATGAAGTTCGTCGTTTCTGCCAGAATTTTATGCTTGAGTTATCTAGACATATTGGTCAGTTTGTCGATACTCCCGCTGGAGATATTGGTGTAGGCGGAAGAGAAATTGGATACCTGTATGGAACCTACAAAAAAGTTACCAATTCTTTCCAAGCAGGCGTTCTAACCGGCAAAGGATTGCAATACGGTGGTAGCTTGGTTCGAAAACAAGCTACAGGATATGGTCTTCTGTACTACATGAACGAAATGCTCCGAGACAAGAGCATTCCTATGAAAGACAAGATTATCTCCGTCTCAGGATCTGGCAATGTAGCCATATATGCCACAGAAAAAGCACAAGAATTGGGTGGCAAAGTAGTTACTTTAAGCGATTCAAATGGTTACATTTTTGACCCCGATGGAATAAAATTAGAAACCGTCAAACAAATTAAAGAAGTGGAGAGAGGACGTATTAAAGAATACGTTGACCACCATCCAAAGGCCGAGTACCATGATGGTTGGGAAGACGTCTGGTCTGTCAAATGCGACATTGCTCTCCCGTGTGCAACGCAGAACGAAATTGATGCCAAAGCTGCACAAACCTTGGTTAACAATGGCGTCATTGCCGTTGGTGAAGGGGCGAATATGCCTTCAAGCCCAGAAGCAATTGATATTTTCTTACAAAACCAAGTTTTGTTTGGACCTGCCAAAGCAGCCAATGCTGGAGGCGTAGCTACTTCTGCTTTAGAAATGTCTCAAAATAGCCTTCGGTACTCCTGGCCTTTTGAAGAAGTAGATCAGAAATTAAAACGCATTATGGAAAATATCTACCATACCACCGCTGATACCGCGGAAGATTTTAATTTAGGGAATAACTACTTGAAAGCTTCCAATATTGCTGGCTTTATCAAAGTTGCCGATACAATGCTTGCGCAGGGAATCATTTAAGATTTCCAGCCTGCACCCCTAGATATTAAAAAAAGCTGCTCCCGTGAGCAGCTTTTTTTTTTCGTTTTTTTCAGTATGATCTAGTTAAAAATGTCAGGAGGATTGAAATGCGTAAACCAGTTCTTTTAACTCCAGGACCCACTCAGGTTCCGGAAGAAGTTTTAGCATCTGCTTCTTTACCGATCATGCATCATCGCACCCCGCAATTTGAAGCCATCTTTGGGGAAGCCGCTGAAAATTTAAAATACATTTTTCAGACAGAAAACCCCGTGATAATGTTGACATCTTCAGGTACGGGAGCCCTTGAATCTTCTGTGATCAATCTTTGTTCGCCCGGGGACAAAGTCATTGCCGTCAATGGTGGTAAATTTGGTGAACGTTGGATTGAGCTATGCCAAGCGTACAACCTTGATTTAGTTGAAATTAAAATCCCATGGCATCGAACAGTAAAGCCAGAAGAAATTGAAAAAGCATTGCAAGACAACCCCGATGCCAAAGCCGTTTTTACAACACTTTCTGAAACATCCAGTGGTGGCGTTACAGATATTGAGGGTATCGCAAAACTTACTCGATCTTCCTCTGTTATCCTCGTTGTAGATGCTGTTTCTGGCTTGGGAGTTACCCCTTTGTATACCGACAAATGGGGCATTGATGTTGTAGTGTCGGGTTCTCAAAAAGGATTTATGTTACCACCCGGACTGGCTTTCATTACTATGAATGAAAAAGCTCGAAAAGCAATGGAAACATCAACATTACCGAAGTATTATTTTGATTTGAAAAAAGCCTTCAAAACTGCCGAGAAAAATACCACTCCCTGGACTCCTGCTATCAGCATTATTGTGCAGCTTAATATGGCACTACAGATGATGAAAGAAGAAGGTATCGAAAACGTATATGCTCGTCACCACAAACTATCAGAAGCAATTAGAGAAGGTGTAAAAGCTCTGGGATTAACTCTTTATAATGAAGATACAGGCGATTGCTGTATTGCTGTCAATATCCCCGAGGGAGTCGATGGTGGTAAGTTCGTCAAACTTGCTCGTGACAAATATCAAGTTACCTTTGCCGGTGGCCAGGGAAGCTTGAAAGGAAAAATTTTCCGTATTTCTGCCATGGGGAATGTAGGTCCTAACGATGTTATTTTAGGTCTTGCAACCATTGAAAGAGTCTTAGCAGAGCTTGGTTATTCCTTTGAAAAAGGCAAAGGAGTTGCTGCTGCTATGTGTTCTCTATCCAAGTAAAGGAGATACTCAATGAAACGAATTCTCATTGCCGACCCTCTTGCCAAAGAAGGCGTTGAAGAACTAAAGTCGTTTGGAATCTTTGAAGTCGTTGAAAAAACAGACATTAGTCAAGAAGATCTCTGCCAAGAAATCGGTCAGTACAATGCAGTTGTAGTTCGATCAAGAACCAAGATTTATAAAGAAACATTAGAAAATCCTGGCAATCTAGAATTGATTGTTCGGGGTGGAGTTGGAACCGACAATATTGACAAATGTACAGCCAAAGAAAAGAACATTGTTGTGAAAAACACTCCCTTAGCCTCCTCTATATCCGTAGCCGAATTGGTTATTGGTATGGCACTAGCAGGCATGAGAGGTTTGGTAGATGCAACTGTTTCTACCAAAAAAGGCCTTTGGGAGAAAAAGAAATTCAAAGGTCTTGAACTCTATGGCAAAACACTAGGAATTATTGGTCTGGGGAATATTGGCAAAGAAACTGCAAAAAGAGCTGTTGCCTTGGGCATGAAAGTTATTGCCTATGATCCAGTTGTCACCATGTGTGCCATTGAAGGTGTTGTTTTAACAACATTAGACAAAGTAAACACAGATGCTGACATTATCTCTGTGAATTGTCCAAAAACAGATTGCACAAGCCATTTAATAGATTCTGCTTTTCTGTCGAAAATGAAAGATGGTGCTGCCATTATTAATTGTTCGCGGGGAGGCATCGTGGTTGAACAAGACCTTGTTGATGCACTTCGGTCCGGAAAAATCTCTTTCGCAGGAATTGATGTGTATGAAAAAGAGCCTGCTAAGGAGAATCCATTATTTGCAATGGACAATGTTATTCTTACGCCCCACATAGGTGCACAAACCAAAGAAGGACAAACGCGAGTTGGAGTTGAAGTAGCTTCTGTTATACACGATTTCTTTAAATAGATCGCTTTTGTTCGTTTGCCCTTTGGTATACAACCCAGATTGCAACACTGCAATCTGGGTTTTTTTATTCCACTGTTCGCATTCTGTATTGCAAAGCTTCACAAATATCGTCCATTTGAATGGTATTGGATGAACGCATATCTGCAATTGTACGAGCTACCTTCAATACCTTCATATGACCTCTCCCCGACAAAGAAAGCTTTCTACTCACTTCGGTAAAAAACACTTCTATTTCCGAATCCAGCTTACATACTCTCCGCAAAGCATTGGAATCCATTTCAGAATTG
>Ga0334900_1001886_pt1 | contig 20525 bp, 12 predicted proteins | sample GraSluR3_MG_2_FD_207231 | JGI IMG/M metagenome (GOLD analysis project Ga0334900, IMG submission 207231) | Sludge microbial communities from methane-producing bioreactor in Wageningen University, Netherlands - Granular Sludge_31_08-R3 | ecosystem: Engineered > Bioreactor > Anaerobic >...
CGGATGAACTGGTGAAGGAGCATCCTAAAATGCTTCTCGGTGGTATGTGGGCGATAATAGATTTGATCTACGACCACAACACCTACCCCGGAAGACCTTTTGTAGTAGAGAAGATACATCCCATACAGTTGAGCAACTTCATACGGGATCAATTTGTGAGTAGAAGGAAAGAGTTCACGGTGGGCGAGTGGACCGATCTCATAATCCGCTCCATAGGACTGGAACCGAAGAAGATGGACGAGCGGCAGAAACTCTTCCAGCTCCTCAGGCTCGTCCCTCTGGTTGAGAAAAACTACAACCTCGTAGAACTTGGACCGAGGGCAACGGGTAAATCATACATCTACCGCGAAATCTCGCCTTACTCCTTCCTTCTGTCCGGGGGCAACACTACCGTGGCCCAGCTCTTCTACAACATAGCCACGAGAAAGGTCGGGCTAGTCGGAGAGTGGGACCTGATCGCCTTCGACGAAGTGGCGGGCATACAGTTCAAAGACAAACAGGCGCTGCAGATGCTAAAAGACTTTATGGAGGCCGGCTCGTTCGCCAGAAAGGTAGAAGTAGTTGCCGAGGCGGGGATAGTCTTCAACGGGAATATAAACGACGACGTACAGACACTTCTGAAGATGTCGCACCTGTTTGAACCCTTCCCCGTGGAGATGCAGGACACCGCCCTTCTGGACAGGATACACGCTTACCTCCCGGGCTGGGAAGTGGAGAAACTGAGGGCCGAACTCTTCACCGACCACTTCGGTTTTGCCATAGACTACTTCTCCGAAGTTATGAGGTCCTTAAGGGGCACCTCTGCGGTCAACGTGCCTGACAGGCACTTCAATCTGGGGAGCCAGCTGAACAGGAGAGACGAGAAGGCGGTACGCAAGACCTGCTCTGGGCTGTTGAAACTACTCTATCCCGACGGCGAGTACACGAAAGAGGGTATAGAGAGCGTCCTCACCTTCTCCATAGAGTGCAGGAGACGTGTAAAGGAACAGCTGAAGAAGCTGGGAGGCCTCGAGTTCTGGGACACGAACTTCTCGTACATAGACAAAGAGAGCAAGAAAGAGACCTACGTATCCGTAAACGAGGGAGGCAGCAAGGCGCTCATCTCTCAGGACCCTCTACCTCCGGGTGTGGTCTACACCGTCTCGATAGCCGGGGGGAAGACATCGTTACTGAAAGTCGAAAGCATCGTAGTGCCCGGTTCGGGAAAGCAGAACATAAGCGGTGGAGGTACCCCTGCGAAAGAGGCCCTAAAGACCACGATCTCCTGCATAGCCTCAAACCAGCGGAAGTACCTGCCGTCAAACTCGGCGCTGAAAGACTACGACATAGCGGTCCAGCTCACCCCTATGATAGGCAGCGAAGTGGGCGATGACATAACCGTCGCCATCTTCGTCTCTATACTCTCTGCCATACACAAGAACACTCTGAAGAAGGGCCTGGGGATCATAGGGGATATGACGATAACCGGCAGCCTGAAGACCACCCTCTCCTTTGCCGACAGGGTAACGATGCTCGCAGAGAACGGCGCCAGGGCAGTCACCATACCTCTTGAAATGATGGGGAATCTCTCCAGCGTCTCTATGGACACGATCTCGAAAATCATACCCATACCCATCGCCGGGCCTGAAGACGCCTTTATGCGTGCCAGACTCGAAGACTGATAGTAAATGTAAATCTTTCAGTCAACTGACTTATCTCTGTCTAACGGGATTACAGACCCCGTTTTCCTGTAGTCTAAATACAGTAAGCCTTACGGAACAGGCAAAGCAAATAAAGAACTTCACAGCCTACTCCTTTACCTGAGTCTGCCAAGAAGGAACAATCGAAAATGGTTAAGATATTAAATCCCCGGGTGCTAGAATATCACCAAACCACTCAGTCATACCTTTGATTCACACTTCATTTCATATAACGAGAGAGTTGTTCAGGAGAATTAGGGGGCCGTCATTGTGCTAAAGAATGACGTCGTTTCTTACTGGATCAAAGAAAGCAGAGACTTCGGAATAGCAATTAAACACAGGACTCTGAGGATAGCTCTTGACCGGAGAGAAGTCTCGCTGGAGAAACTTACGGAGATAACCAGGCTTCTGTGGGAGAAGCAGGGGCAGGACGTCGACGAACTCGTGACTCTGTTCTACCTGCCGGGTGTGCAGACAGACTCCACGGTCTATGCCATAGGTTCGTGTATGAAAGACGGAGAGGCAAGCATTCATTACGAGAAGTAAGGGATATGTGGAAGATAGAGTAAGAGGAAACAAAATCGTGGGAGGTGTATTTATGGTACGTAAGGTTCTATTGATTACAATAATGCTGGTGGTACTTACTCCTATGTTTTTTGCCGCTGGAAATACTGGATACCTTTCCGTTAAAGCGGCAGATGGAGTTGAGATTCTAGTGAATGGAAAGCTGTTTGGAGTAGTAAAGGATGGCCAGCTATTTCTAGAACTAGCAGCTGGTACTTATGATGTCACCGCTCAAGGATATGGTTTCACTTCCGAAACTATAAGGAATGTGAAGATAGAACCCTTAAAGGCAAGAACTTTAGAAATAAGTCTCAAGAAGTACAAAGTGATTTCGGAACAGCTGCCTGGAAAACTCCAGATTGACCTTATCCGTAAATACGGAACCGTGAGGATTTTCAGCATTCCTTTTAATGGTGCAGGGGTCACGATAAACGGAGAATCATATGGAGAGACAGATATTGAACTCACATATTTCCCTGTAGGGGTATTGAGTATAGATGTTGGAGGCCCAGACAAAAACAAACTGACGGGTTTATTCTCTCTTGAAGAGAACAGCGTACTAACACTTCTTGCTGACTTCATAGACAAGAAGATTTACCAGATTTATGAGGTTAGCTTTGACTTTCCTGCTGGTGTTGAGGCGATGATTGACAACACTAAAATAGCCAGAAACATACCTTCTGCTTTCATTGGGGGAACGTATAGCGTAGAGCTAACTGCCAGAAACTCATCACAGTTTGAGGAAATAACCAGACGGGAGATAGTGATAAGCAAATCCGGGTTTTACTATCTTGAACCGAACGATAAACCCGTACAGGAAAAAATGGTGTTGGTAGAGAAGGGCAGTTTCACTATGGGAGACACGTGGAGTGTGGGATTTAGTAATGAAAAACCCGTCCATCAGGTTACGCTAACCTACGACTTCTACATTGGCAAATATGAGACCACATTCGATGAATACGATGCCTTCTGTGAGACCACTGGTAGAAGTAAACCGAAAGACGAAGGCTGGGGAAGGGGAAGCAGACCTGTCATTAAAGTCAGCTGGAACGATGCTATTGCATACTGTAACTGGTTGAGTGAGAAGGAGAAGATCCCCAAAGCTTATGACGACAAAGGCAACTTCTTGGACAAAGACGGAATGATAACAACAGACCCGTCGAAAGTGGTCGGCTACCGATTACCGACTGAAGCAGAGTGGGAATATGCCGCCCGTGGCGGGAACAAGAGCAAGGGATACAAATATGCTGGGAGCGATACCATAGATGAAGTTGCCTGGTACACTTCAAACTCGGGGGGTAAGACTCAGGAAGTCGGTAAGAAGGCACCTAACGAGCTGGGGATATATGATATGTCTGGTAACGTATGGGAGTGGTGTAGTGACTGGTATGATAGCGGTTACTACGCAAAGAGCCGAACGACAAACCCGTATAACAGTACAGCTGGTTCCTTCCGGGTGAGTCGTGGCGGCAGCTGGTACAACGATGCGGCTCGCACGCGTGTGGCGTTTCGCAACGTCATCTCGCCCACTGGCACGAGCAACGACCTGGGCTTTCGTATTGCAAGGACGGTGCCCTGATTACACTTTAGCCTTTTTACATTTTTACACTTTGCTGCGGCTTCGAGCGCCGGGCACGGAGTAGCCCGCGGGCGCAAGAAGCCGCAGAAGATATTGGAGGTTCTATGGCCTTCAGGATAGTAACGGTCCCTGAGACATCGTAGGAGTAGCCAGCTGTTATAAATTCAACTCCACATAGATGTCATTCAGCTGTTCCTGGGTAATTCCTATATACCGTAAGGTTATCGCCGGAGAGGAATGGTTCAGCATCTTCTGAATATACTCCAGGTTTACGCCTCTCTTGTACAGGTGATAACCGAAAGTCTTACGGAGAGTATGTGTGCCGATCCCGTCGTTCAGTCCGACCATATGGGCGTATCTGTTCAGTAACATCCACGCACCGACACGGGACAGAGCTTTCGGGGAGCCCTTATCGCTCTTGCGCGAGGAGAAGACAGGAGCATCGGGAGACACACTGTCTAAGGAATCATAGTAGAGCTTCAACGCTTCAACGACCGACTTGTTTAGCATAAACGTCTTCACCTTCTTTGTTTTGATCTCTACTACGTTCAACTGATCTTTGGTCTTCAGGAGTTTGCCACCGTTGAGAAAACTACTCCATTTAAGGGCAAGAATATCCGAGATCCTCAGGCCCGTGTTTATACCCAGAGTGAAAAGAAGAAGGTCCCGGTAGTTAGATTCACCCCTCATAATCGATTTCATCGCATCGATTTTCTTAGTATCCCTAATAGGTTGAACTTCCTTCATAACTGCACCCCTTAAAACACTCTCTAACGCACTTTCTTCTACTGAACCATCATCTACCCTATGTCCCACGGCAAAACTTTCAATACAGCGCGTTTAATACATAGGAAGGCCTAGCTGTATGGGTTTCTCATTAGCCTTCTCTCTCAGGTATGGTGGCTTAACTACCGCATACCTGTGCCTCTGCCTTATACGCATCTGCCTGTTGAAATACCTTCGAGCCCTGTCCTCTGTGGGGAAGACTTTAGTCACAAACGTCGCTCGCTCGGAGATCCTGCCAAAGATTATCGTTACCGGATATCCGACAAAGGTTGTCTGATGTTCGTCGCTTATAAAGTAAAACCGTCTCATATTACTCTCGGGTACTACCTTCTCCAGGTAAATCGACGGCACTTCGGGACCTCCGGTATAGATTCATAAAACTAACATAAATCCATTATACAGAACTTTGAGTTAAATACAAAATCGGGCTTTAGGATCACCGCCAGAAAGAATCAAACTGAAAGCCTTTGTGGGTAAGGGAAAGAAGAGAACCGGCGAAATTAACACAATACTCTTAAGTTAGGTACTATATGTTCAGTGACTTTCAAGCCACTCATTTAATTCTCCCACTGGAAGAACTCTTCTAAGATCTTTTTCTTCAAATTCAAGAGCTTCTTTGCTTGCAACAAATGCAAGACTTGGAGTGCATACAACGGCAATAATTTTATTGAACTTGGAGAAATCGAAATTCTTACCTTTCTTTGATTTCAAGAAGGTTTTTTTATTTGTATCCAATGAGCAGCGGCTTCTTCAAGCTCAGTTCTGATGTTTCGTACGGTTTTGTAGCTGCCCATGTCATAGTTGCCACTAAAGGCGATTCCTTTACAAGAAACTATGAGCAATTGATTTCCTTTCTCACCAATTGCATCAATATCAGTTATGAAGGAATCTGTAGAGTCTCTCAATTGCCTTCGAATTAGCTCTCTTGTAGAATCTTTAGGTATCCAACTGGTTGAATCAATTATTTCTTGAACGCTATCTTCGAAATGAAGACTTCTTGTTCGTGCAAAGCCTCCACTGTAGTTACTAAAATCCAGTAATACTTGTAACCATTGAGTTGCGGAGATCAAATCTATGAACATTAAAGTACCTTGTCTACGTATTATTGGAGCACCAGTAACTGGAAGCGTACTAGGTTCTATTGTCTCTTCAAAAAAAAACAGAGCTTCTTCAATTGTCTTATCAAAACAGATTGTCGGGAATATTGTTTCAAGTTCTTGGTTAATGGTTTTTCCTGCTGATTTTGATTGTTGGTTAATGAATTTATCATCAGCCACATAGTATCCAGTCCTTTCTATTGTATATAAAGCCACCGCAGAGCGGTGTATAGCTGGGATCATAATTTTCAAGAGTGTTATTAATGCTCCTAAAGTCTCTCTAACAGCAATATTGGGAAGTTCCATATTATGTAGCAACTTGGATAATCGGTTTAGAGCGATCAATGCAGGTGCATAGTTTGTAATCATGCTGAAGGTCTTTCTAGAACCAACTGGTCCAATATATGTTTCATGAATCGTTGGCTTTACCGGAAAAACTCCTAGTATAACAGGAACACCTGATTTAGTCGAGAATTTCTCGTGCTTATTTTTCTCGTAAAATTCTGCAACAACAGTTCCAGTTCTGCCAAAGTAAGCAAAGTTAACCTGCTCTAACCTATTGTCGTATATATCAATTGCATAATTCATGTGTTCGTCCACTAATGATTCAGGAAGTACGGGAAAATTTTCTGTAAACCTGAATTTGGAACCTTTACCTGCAATCCTTATTTTCACCTCAATTCTGTACAAATAAATAGCTCCAACACAAAATGCAATTACCTCCCATATATCCTCTTTATCTGTACTGAATAAGATGTTGTTTTCTTGCCCGATTGCAACGGGACAAATTTTAGTACTCATACTGGATATAATCTCTGCAATTAGGCGTCTTCTTCCAGCAGTGACTTTTGAATCTGAACCGACAGAAAACACCTCGTTTGGTACTCTTCGCAAATACCAAAGCCATTCGACAGACGAAAAGCGACGGGAATAGTTTTTCAAGTAGTCCACGAGTACTTGATGGCAATTTCTGAAATATGAAACAGCAGCTTCTTTAGCTAAGCACTTAGTCTTGTCGATTTCTTTGTAGAATTGATGTCCCTTTATCAAAGAATCAAGTTCTTCCGTTACTTCATAAAATATACTGTCAAGATCCATATTCATTATGTGAGCGGCAATTACGACAGTTGTTCGATCTGGGTAAGGAATTAAATCAAGATCCTTCTCTTCCATCTTTATCCCTCACTTTTCTAAGGTCCTCTCCAGAGATTTATTAGGAATATTATTATTGAGTCGCTACGAATAAGGAGTGCTCTTAACTGTTCTTCGGTAAAAGGACAGTCTATTTGGTGTACCCTGTTAAGAGTGTCGATGAACTTCAAAGATGCCTTCACATCACTATCCACAAAATCTGAGAGAGGTTCATTGTTGATATTTCTACATATGTACATGAGTCTTGCTCTTTTTGTAGGCTTGCCATTTGAAAGATATTCTTCGGATTCATTTGAAATCCATAACAATACTTCTTTGTTAGGAGCAAGAGTGCGAAGCAAATGATTCCATAGTTCTCTTAATGAAGAAAGAATATGTCTAATACGATCGGTATTAGTTTTTTGAAAAGCTTCATAAGCACCTCTGTAAGGGACAATTAATCCAGGATGAACTTGTTGAAGAAGATGAACACACTCTTTATTTTCCTCTAATATTACTTCTATTAGTTTTTCCTCTTCAACAGCTAGGTGATCCTCATTTGAAATGATGCTTCTCAGGCAATATGCATGAAGAAAAACCTCTCGAGATGTCTGTGGAAGAACGAAAGTGGGTAACTGAAGAGTGTGTTGGACAGATTTCTGAGATTCATAGAAGCGGTTCAAGTTTGATAAGAGCTCCCGATCGTAAAACCTTACATTGTCTGCCAATTCGTTTACTATATTCTCAGGGCCTTCAAAAAGATTGAAGTCTATGCTCAATCGTATCTGTTCAGCTAATGAAAGCTTGTAATTTGAATCAAAATAAGAAGCAAAAGCGTTTGCTTTCAGGCTTTCTGTAACACTTGTAACACTTGACAACGGTCCCGCGATCTGTTTCCAAGAAGGATGAAGGAAAGCACTTCTAAGAAAGCTATCTTCAATTTGGTTAATTTGACTTGCTAGGCTCTGTATGTAGTCTTGGGTTACACCAAAAATAGAAAATGAGCTCTGCAAAGTACGAAACGGTTCCTGGATTTGCGAAAGCATGGATTTGACTTGCTCCTTGAAAGTGTCAAGAGTGGTAAACCTAATATCTTTGAGTAAATTAGGCTTGTTACTCAGTGCTTTAAAAACTGGGAAAAGTTCCTCATAATTATCCACCTCAGTACAACACACCTTTCATTTTATTATTATGGTTTTTCGTAGTTATTATATTCTTTTTCGTTGTGAAACCTACAAAAGGCTTGTACTACTAACACTCACTCAAGTGATATGAGAAGCAGTTTCGTAGATTCTTTTCTGATATCATTTGGATACTGACTTGTTTCTATCTGTTATATAAGATTCTTTTACAAGGGAATTGCTTTAAGGCCTTATTGAAACGCGTAAGATAAAGGCGGGGATACCACTCCGATGATTTTAGCACGGATAAAAGCTATGATACCAACTCTGCGATAATATAATGGCAGTGAGGAAATCGCAACTTTATCAATTCTCGATCCTGAATTCTTGAAGTGTGTAATTGCAACCAAAGGGGGATTAAGCGTGGCACGTCTTGAAGACATAACTGTTGGCAGCAGTGTAATTGGTATTACTGGCAATATACCTGTTACCGTTGTAGCGGTTAAATGGCACGGAATTGCTGTTTTAGAGATTACCTTCAAAAATAGCGAAGGGCAGCTAGCCAATCAGTTGTTATATAGAGAAGATGAAGTGCAGTTAGCTGTATCAGAGGGAAGTCTTCCGTGGAGTTTCGACGCTGATGCCAACTTATTTCGACTTGCTTCAGAAGCATACCGTATACACCTTGCACATATTTTCGATCCGTATTTAGCTATACACACCTCTGAGATAGAACCACTTCCTCACCAGATTTCTGCTGTATATCAGGAAATGTTGCCGAGGCTTCCACTACGCTTCATCTTGGCAGACGATCCTGGAGCCGGAAAAACAATTATGACTGGGATATTTTTGAAAGAACTCCTTGTTAGAGGTGGGCTAAAACGCTGCATGATAGTATCGCCTGGCAACCTAGCTGAACAGTGGCAAGATGAGCTATATCGAAAGTTCAACCTCCGGTTTGAGATATTAACCAACGATAGGATCGAAGCCGCAGTTACGGGCAATGTTTTCTCAGAAATGAATCTGTGTATTGCAAGGTTGGACAAACTCTCCCGTAATGATGAGATACAAAATAAGTTGCGCGTTACTGACTGGGATCTGATCGTTTGCGACGAGGCACACAAGATGTCTGCAACAATATGGGGTGGTGAGGTCAAATACACAAAACGTTTCCAGTTGGGGCGGCTTTTGTCACAGATTACTCGTCATTTTCTACTTCTAACCGCTACACCGCATAATGGCAAGGAAGAAGACTTTCAACTTTTTATGTCGTTGATAGATCAAGATCGTTTTGAAGGGGCTGCCCGTAGAGGAAACCATTCTGTAGATGTCTCTGATGTTATGAGGCGTCTTGTCAAAGAGGAACTTTTGAAGTTTGATGGAACACCTTTATTCCCTGAACGGATTGCCTACACTGTAAATTACGACCTTTCACCTATAGAGGCTACGCTATACAGTGCTGTAACTCATTATGTTCAGGAAGAATTCAACCGCGCGGATCAGCTAAATAATGAGCGTAAAACCACAGTCGGGTTTGCACTTACCATACTACAACGAAGGCTTGCCTCTTCGCCGGAGGCTATTTATCAATCATTGAAGCGTCGCCGAGAACGTTTAGAAAACCGGCTTGCAGAAGAACGTATTGGAAAGCGTGCAGCTGAATATTCATTCCCTATATATGAAGATTATGATGACGATGACTTGCCGTCCAACGAACTGGAAGATGCTGAGGAAAAGGTCACAGACCAAGCATCTGCTGCATCGACTATTTTAGAATTAGAAGCTGAAATACAGACATTGAAAGAGTTGGAGCGCATGGCCAACGCAGTACGAACCAGCGGTGAGGATAGAAAATGGGACGAGCTATCTAAACTTTTACAAGATAACGAGAATATGTATGGTGCAGAAGGCGTTAGAGAAAAGCTGATTATTTTCACAGAGCACCGTGACACATTGCGTTATCTTTCCAATAAGATCCGTTCCCTTCTTGGAGAAGAGGAGGCTGTTGTTACAATACACGGGGGTTTGCTCCGTGATGAACGCCGAAAAGTTGAAGAACTCTTCAAACAGGATAAAAGAGTACGCATCCTAATAGCCACTGACGCAGCAGGTGAAGGTATAAACCTTCAGCGTGCACATTTGATGGTTAATTATGACCTGCCTTGGAACCCCAACCGCCTGGAGCAGCGTTTTGGACGCATCCACCGTATTGGCCAAACCGAGGTCTGTCATTTGTGGAATCTCGTTTCAAAAGAGACACGGGAAGGTATGGTGTTTCAGCGACTTTTCGAAAAGCTAGAGCAGGAACGTGAAACGCTTGGAGGGAAAGTCTTCGATATTTTGGGGAAGATCACATTCAACAACCGCCCACTGCGTGAGCTGCTTATCGAAGCCGTGAGATACGGTAATGACCCGGATGTGAGAGCAAGATTGTATCAGGTTGTTGATAATTCTCTTGATCGCAACTCTCTTCAAAGACTATTGGATGAATATGCATTGGCCGAAGATGCTATGGACGTAAATCAAGTGATGGCAATCCGTGAGGATATGGAAAGAATGGAGGCTCACAGGCTGCAACCACATTTCATTGAGACGTTCTTCATAGAGGCATTCACAAGCATTGGTGGTAGGATTCTGCATCGCGAAAAAGGGCGATATGAGATAACATCTGTGCCATTCGCGGTCAGAAACCGAGATAAGCAGATTGGTTTTGGTGAACCTGTGCTCAATAGATATGAGCGGATATGCTTTGACAAGACTTATCGCAATGTCCAAGGGCAGATTCCAGCTGCGCTGATTGCTCCAGGGCATCCGCTTCTTGAAGCAATAATCGACCTTGTTCGAGAAAAAAATGCAGATGTTCTGAAGCGCGGGGTAGTACTCGTGGATGATAATGATCATAGTGAAGACGTGCGCCTTCTGTTTTATGTTGAGGATTCCGTGCAAGACGGCGTAGTTCTTCCGAATGGCGGCAAACGTGTTATCTCTAAACACATACATTTTGTCGAAATTAAAAAAGACGCTTCCGCGAAAAGTGCGGGCTACGCACCATATCTAGATTACCGTACAGCGAGAGAAGATGAGCAAGATGTAATCCGTCCATTCTTAAGTAGTCAGCAATGGCTACAGACTGATATTGAAGAGAAAGCAGTGGATTATGCTATCTCTAACATTATCCCTGCACATGTTGCTGAGGTTAGAACTCGAAAAAACAATCTCATCGACAAAACCGTAAAAGCAGTAAAAGAACGCCTGACAGCTGAAATACAGTATTGGGATTTTCGTGCAGCTGATTTGAGGCAAAAAGAATCCGCAGGAAGATTAAATGCCAGGTTGAACTCCCAAATGGCCGCCCGCCGTGCAGAGGAGCTCGCAGCACGTATGCAAAAACGATTGACAGAATTAGAGAAAGAGAAGCAGATTTCTGCAACGCCACCTGTTGTTGTCGCGGGAGCAGTGGTTATTCCAATAGGACTTATAAATAGGCTGAAAGGAAGACAACCTGATATGCTTGCAGTAGATGCTTCAGCAAGGCGTGAAATCGAACTTAGAGCTATGAAAACAGTTATGGATATCGAATCATCCCTTGGGTATATTCCTAGCGATGTAAGCGGGGCTAAGTGCGGCTACGACGTGGAATCTCTGATTCCAAAAGAGTTGCGTGTAAACAGCTCTCCACTACGTTTTATTGAAGTTAAGGGGAGAACCATAGGAGCTACTACTGTAACTGTAAGCAAGAATGAGATACTAACGGCTTTCAATAAGCCTGATGAATATATTCTTGCCATTGTTGAAGTAGATGGAACAGATGCAAACACTGTTTACTTAAAACATCCATTTAGTGAACGACCGGACTTTGCAGCTACAAGTGTGAACTACGATATTGGTGATCTGATAGAGAGAGCCGAAATTATTCTAGAGAGAGGTCAATTGTATGGAGTATAAGAAAAAACTGATTGAAGTTGCAATGCCGCTCCCCGCAATAAATAAAGAATCTAAACGCGAGAAATCTATTCGGCACGGGCATCCTTCAACACTCCACTTATGGTGGTCAAGAAAACCAACTGCTGCAGCTCGTGGAGTAATCTTCGCATCACTTGTGGACGATCCTTCCAGCCATCCAGAGCTGTTCCCTACTGAAGAGGAACAGATAATCGAACGCAATCGCTTATTCTCGCTAATGGAAAAACTTGTGCTATGGGAGAATTCCAATAACCAGGAAATATTGGCTGAAGCAAAAGCCGAAATTTTAAAATACACAGATGGTCGAATGCCTGCTTTACTTGATCCGTTTGCAGGAGGCGGTACAATTCCATTAGAAGCGCAAAGACTTGGACTTGAAGCACATGCTAGCGACCTAAATCCGGTTGCTGTAATGATAAACAAAGCAATGATTGAGATACCGCCGAAATATGCTGGAATGCCACCTGTTAATCCTAAGGCACGTATAGAAATGATAAACCAGGGATGGCTTGGCGCTGCTGGGCTCGCAGAGGATGTGCGGTATTACGGTGAATTATTAGAAAAGGAAGCTTTCAAAAAGATTGGATACTTATATCCTCCTGTAAAAGTACCTTCAGAACTAGGAGGTGGACAAGTAACGGCTATTGCTTACTTATGGGTAAGAAATGTCAAATGCCCTAACCCTGCTTGTGGTTGTGAAATGCCGCTTACTAGCAGTTTTTTTATTGCAAAGACCGAAGGAAGAGAAATATTTGTTGAACCGACCGTATGTGGTTCTAAGATAGCTTTTTCGATTCATAAAGGGAAGAATGCTCCAGAAGGAACCGTGAAACGTTCAGGAGCGAAGTGCATTTGTTGTGGTCAACCAGTTGGTTTTCAGTACATACGTGAAGAAGGTAAAGCAGGGCGAATTACTTATAGAATGATAGCCGTAGTCGGACAAGGAAATAGAAAGCGTCTCTATATTCCGGTATCAGAAGAACAAGTAAAAACAGCGTTTTCTGCACATTATAACGATCCTCCATCAGGTGAACTGGGTTATTATCCTGGTTATATCAACCCAGTTGGTTATGGCATAACACATTTCGATACGATGTTCACCAAAAGACAGTTAGCTGCACTAACGACTTTTCGAGACCTAATTCCCGAGATACAAAAAGCTGTTGTCAAAGATGCCCTTATCGAATTAAAGAATGATGAAAAAGCAGATGAATATGGGAAAGCGATTGCATTATATCTAGCTTTGTCAGTTGATCGTCTCGCAAATCGACTTTCCAATATTTGTATTTGGAATGCAACAGGTGAAAAAATCGAACAGACATTTGGTATGCAGGGGATTCAGATGACATGGAATTTTGCTGAAGCGAATGTCTTTAGCGGTTCTACGGGTAGTTGGAGTAGTTCGCTTGAATGGATTCCGAAATGTCTTGAGCAACTACCTTGTGGAGAAATTGGAAATGTTTATCAGTCGGATGCTCAAAACGATTTGGGATTAAGAAATGTAATGGTATCTACTGATCCGCCGTATTATGACAGCATTATTTATGCAGATTTTTCTGATTTCTTCTATGTTTGGATGAGAGGAGCATTAAAAAGTGTTTTCCCCGAAGTATTCAATACGGTGTTAACTCCCAAGAATGAAGAATTAATTGCAAACCCCAATAGATTTGATGGTGACAAAAAAGCTGCACAAATCTACTTTGAGAATGGTATGGTTCTTGCTCTTAAGCAAACGTATAAATACTCCCGTGAAGATATCCCTGTTTCTATATACTATGCATACAAACAAAAAGAAACCGATGCAAATGATAATACTTCATCAAAGGGTTGGGAAGCTATGCTTTCTGCCATAATTAGATCTGGTTTTTCCATTACTGCAACTTGGCCTATACGTACTGAAAGACCTACAGGACACAAGGCTTTTGAAAACGCACTCGCGTCGTCGATAGTTCTTGCATGTCGAAAACGCCCTGTTGACGCACCAATTTGTACACGCCGAGAATTTATAAACGCACTAAAACGAGAGTTGAAGCCTGCACTACAAAGGCTCCAGGAATCTAACATTGCACCAGTTGACTTGGCACAGTCGGCGATAGGTCCTGGTATGGGTGTCTATTCTAGCTTTTCCAAAGTGTTGGAGGCTGACGGTACACCTATGAGCGTCCGTAGTGCACTGCAGGTCATAAACCAGGAACTAGATCTTTATTTCACAGAGAAAGATAGTGAACTAGACCGGGATAGCCGTTTCTGTGTAGATTTATTCTCCCAGTATGCCTTTAATGAAATGAAATTCGGTGAGGCAGACGTGCTTGCACGGGCAAAGAATACCTCTGTGGAGAGACTCGCAGGTCGCGGCGTATTATATGCACAGAAGGGAGTAGTAAGGCTACTAACCCGTGAGGAGATGCCGGAAAATGTGAATAGTTCAGAGAAAATAATCTGGCAGTTAACCCAGCAACTTACTCGTGCTATGGAGACAGGTGGAATTACTGCCACAGCAAAAATTGTTGCAGATTTGTTTGGTTCAAATGCAGAACACGCTAAGGCGTTGGCATATAGACTCTTCACCATTGCTGATCGGAAAGGGTGGACTAAGGAAGCTTTCGCCTATAATTCTCTGATCATTGCATGGAGAGACGTCCAATCCAAGGCTGCTGAATTGACCTCTTCAAACAGAAAGGAGCAGATGGATCTATTTGGCAATACAGATAAATGAAAGGGAGGAGAAAATAGTGGAAAACAATCACGTGAATGTTTCAAAGGGTTTTAGGTTTCTTCTCAAGGCTCTGGCTCCCTATATTGCAAATGAACTTAGGAGCGAATATGGAGAAAATTGGTGGCAAGAAGCCGTCATCAATATTCTCTATGATGATCAAAAGAAAGATTTACCTCTTTCGGGGGACCAGACCGATCTACTAAATTCACTTGATATCGCTCGTTGTCTCCTCCTTTTTGATCTGCACTGGAACAAAGTCTTTCGGAAGAAACTATCAATTGACCACCGTACATGGGCGAAGGAACTGATCGGCGTGAGAAATAAGTTAGCACACATCGGCGCTTCGGATTTCACAGATGATGATACTTGGCGCGCGCTAGATACTATGTCCCGGTTATGCGAACAGCTAGATCCTGAAAACGCAGAAGAAATCCGTGGTTTGTTGCGAACCCTTCGATATGGTTCGGTAGAAGGCTCTACAGCAGTCAAGGAAATATCTTCCTCCCCTAATGAAATAAAATCAAAGAAAATCGGTATTCTTGATACAGCACCAATCGCTGGTCTTCCATGTTGGCGTGATGTAATTGAACCCCATCCCGATGTAGCGCAAGGACGCTATAAAAATGCTGAATTTGCCGCCGATTTGGCTCAGGTTGCTCGCGGCGAAGGATCATATGAATACCGAGATCCAGTGGAATTTTTCGCCCGTACCTATCTTACTGAGGGTCTTTCTGGATTGTTGGAACAGACACTTCGCCGAGTTTGCGGAAAAGATGGAGAGCCTGTTATACAGCTTAAGACAGCATTTGGTGGAGGTAAGACACACAGTATGCTAGCTCTTTATCATATGATGCGAGGCCAGGTGTCGCTGGAGAAAATTCCCAATGTGAAACCAGTATTGGAACGCGCAGGAGTTACCACACTTCCTAAAACAAATGTTGCTGTACTAGTTGGTACTGCCTTGGATCCGACAAAAAGCAAACGCCCAAATTACATGCCAGGCATTACCATTAATACCCTTTGGGGAGAAATGGCGGCACAGCTTGCAAGATCCTCTGGGAAGCCAGAGCTATATGACTACGTTAAAGAAGCTGACAGAAGAGGTGTTTCTCCAGGGTCCGAGGCATTAAAAAACTTGTTTGACGCTTGCGCCCCTTGTTTAATTTTGATGGATGAGCTGGTGTCCTATGCAAAGAAGATGTTCGGGGCAACTGGACTCCCTGCGGGAACATTCGATAATTTTATCTCGTTTATCCAGGAAATTACTGAAGCCGTCCGCGCCAGTAGAAATAGCATTGTAGTAGCTTCCATTCCCGAATCTGACATAGAAATTGGCGGCGAGGCGGGCAAAATAGCATTAGAAACAATAGAACATACATTTGGCCGTATGGAGTCCATTTGGAAACCTGTTGCTGCAAGCGAGGGGTTTGAGGTCGTTCGGCGTAGACTCTTCCTCGATTGCAAGAAACCAAGCGAACGTGACTTGGTTTGTTCAAAGTTCAGTAAGATGTATTCAGAAAATCCTAATGACTTCCCGATTGAATCTAGAGAATTAGAATACAAAGAACGCATGATATCTTGCTATCCGATTCATCCAGAAGTATTTGATCGTCTTTACGAAGAGTGGGCAACTCTAGAACGCTTTCAAAGAACTCGCGGTGTTCTTCGCCTTATGGCCGCGGTCATACATGAATTGTGGATGGGAAATGATGCCAGTCTGATGATTTTGCCTGGTTCTATTCCTCTAGATGTGCCAAACGTCCGCGATGAACTGACAAGACATCTTTCAGAGGGTTGGAATGCCATTGTCGATCGTGAGGTGGATGGTAGAAACTCTATCCCTTATCAAAAGGATCAGTCGATTCCACGTTACGGCAGCAGATTAGCTTCTCGAAGAGTTGCGAGAGCCATAATGCTCGGAAGCGCTCCGACCGTTCGTGATCAGAACGTTCGTGGTATTGAGTCTTCGAGAATTCGCCTCGGCGTGATTCAACCCGGCGAAGTTATTGCAAACTTCAATGATGCACTGACCACACTACATTCGTCCCTCGCTTACTTATACAGCGATTCTTCTGGGAATCGTTTCTGGTACGACACTAGGCCTACACTCAGAAAGACTGTCGAAGATCGTGCTACCCAACTAACCGTTTCAGATGTTGAATACGAAATTGAAAATCGTCTGCATAGAATTCGCAATGTGCAACCATTTTCAGGAATTCACATTTGCCCTAGTTCATCTTTAGACGTGCCTGACGAACAAACCGCCAGACTGGTTATTCTAAAACCATCTGATGAATATAAAGCATCAAACAAGCTTAACAACGCAATTATAGCTGTGGAAGATATTCTCAATAATCGAGGCAACTCACCACGTATTTTCAGAAATATGCTTGCATTTGTCGCTCCTGACCAGGATTTGATTGTTTCACTTAAGCAAGAAGTAAGGCGATACCTTGCGTGGAGTTCTATAAAGAACGATAGTGAGGTTCTCAATCTTGATGCGACCCAGAATAGAGAGACGGAAAACAATCTTCGCAGAAGCAACGAAACAGTAGATTCTCAGATTAAGGAGACATATTGCTGGTTATTAGTTCCTTATATAGACCGCAATGCTGATATGAAGACCATTATTTGGGATACCATTCGAATCAGCGGTGGTAGTGAATCCATTGTGGAAAAAGCCGCTAAGAAAATGGTTCAGAACGAAGCTTTAATTACAAAATGGGCACCCGCTTTGTTACTCATGGAACTCAATAATCTTCTATGGCGTGATACAGACAATATCCAAATAAATAAACTTTGGAACTACCTATGTACTTATTGCTATCTACCGCGTCTCGCTAATGTATCAGTGCTAGAAGAGACTATTCGCACGGGTCTGAATTCTACTGAGTATTTTGCTTTCGCATCGGCATTTAATGGTATGCGCTATATTGACCTTAAATACAATCAACATTTGGGGGTTATCGAACGCTCGGGCTTGCTTGTAAAAACTAACGTTGCTAAAGAACAGTTGCAAGAAGAAGCTTCTCGGGAACAAACTACCGGAGCGACTGATGCTGGATCAGAAAACACTTCCACTATAAATACAATTGCTAATGGAACACAGCAAGTTTATGAGAAGAACTCATCACCAGAAGTAAAACAGAACACGCATTTCTATATGTCTGCGAAGCTTGACAATACCCGAATTGGACGTGATGTACAAAGACTAGTTGAGGAAATAATTAATCACTTAACATCTGTCGACGGATGTCAAGTTGATATTTCGCTTGAGTTGAATGCAAAAGCACCCGATGGATTATCACAGCAAATTGTAAGAACCATCTCGGAAAATTGTCAGACTCTAAGAGTTACTAACTTTGGGTTTGACGATGGCTAATGCACTTAATCAGACATCGAGAAAGGCAACCTCATCAAATCGATAGAAGCACACGGCGATAATGTTAACTCGGTGGCTATAAGCCCAGACAACAGATATATTGCCTCAGGTTGTGACGATGCCACAATAAAAGTATGGGGAACTTGGGAAGAGTAACATCATCTATTTGCATAGGGAGGTACTATGAAAACGGCATTTCCAGTAGACAAGTTTGATCTGAAGGGATTAATACAGAACACTCTCGAGTATTGCAAGCAGAATGTGAGCGAAGGAATCGAACCATCTTCGGCGATCGTTATCTCCAGAGGCTATTCAAAACAGCCTAAGCAAATAGACGATGGGAATCGCGATCTGGAGAAAGAGCTCATACAGGATAGATTGACTCTCTTCTTTCCGTTTGCTATCAGCAGTCTTGAAGATACCATTCGTTGCGCGGATGGAAAGACCTACGCGATGCCTGACGATGAAAGCACCGAAAGCGATGAAGAAGTTAGTGTGCTTCCGGATGAGATGAACATACTGGGGCTGACCGTTCGTTTCTATGCAGATTGTCTGGTGTTTGAAACCGCAAGCTACTATCTGGGCTCCCATGTCGCGCCACCACCGTCTATAGATATCCAGGAGAACCTCGGATTTCTGCAAGAACCAATAGAAGGCTACATTTCGAGATTCGTTATTCGATGACGCTGCGAAGTGAGATATTTCCATTTTGACTGGATTAACTAAGGGGGTAATAATGTTCTTTCCAGCAGTTTCTTTTGATTCGATTGACGAAAACACGCTGATCTCGCTGAAAGACAACCAGGTATGTGAAGACCGCCGCTTGGATTACAAAGTCGATCTTTCTCTACAGGGCAGTGACAACAAGAAGGAATTTCTGGCAGACGTTTCGGCTTTTGCCAACTCTATCGGCGGAAGGATTCTGTTCGGTATAGCAGAAGAGAAAGGTGTCATAACAGATATTCCAGGCATGAAGTGCAATGATCCAGATGCCTTGACACAAAAAATGGACAACCTGATTGATACTAGCATTGCTCCGCGTATCAGAAAGAAAATCAAGTGGATCAAACTTCAGAACGGGAACTACGTATTCGCGATCGAAATACCGCAAAGCTTTTACGGGCCACATATGATTACTCTCAATGGTTCTTCCAGATTTCACTACCGCACCAATTCTGGCAAAATTCAGATGGACGTCTATCAAATACGGGAAGCTTTCACAGCGTCTGCTACTCTTGACGAGCGAATACGTAACTTCAGACTTGACCGTCTCGCAAAAATCGAAAGCGGTGACGGACCAGTATCTATTGCAGCAAAACCACGTTTTGTTCTCCACATAATACCTGTGGAAAGCCTTACTTCCGAACAAGAAGACCATCTCATCGGCATGGATAAAAACAACCTGATGACGGCTTTATTCAACAGCTATGATTTCTCGGGGAATTTTAAGTACAACTTTGACGGTTTTGTGGTCTTCTCAACGTATGAGAGTCAGACAACGTACATTCAACTCTTTAAGAACGGTTGCATCGAGCTACTGGATACGCAGTCATTCTATAATGACGATTATCCCAAGCTGATAGCAACAGGCATAGAGATACACTCTATTTCAGCGACTGAAAAGCTTTCAGAATTACAAAGCAGGATTGGTTGTGGTTACCCACGAATCATATACATGTCTCTTCTAGGAGTTAAGGGGTATAGTATCTACCAGCAAGGTCTGTTTTCGCATACGTATCCAATAGACAGGGCCTTGCTCATAATTCCTGGCGTACAAATAAATGAGCCAGCTGAAGACATAGCGACCGTTCTGAAACCTATTTTCGATGATATCTGGCGCGCCGGAGGATACTCAAGAAGCCTTAATTACAACGACGAAGGGAAGAGAAAGGCCTCCAGATGAGGAAATAGCATGATTACTTTCTCAAAGAGATATACCGGGATATTGAAAAAGCACTGAAAGTGAGCTTCCCAGGGGCGGTGAGAATTACATTTAGCAAAGCAGTTGGTAATAAAGATGAGGTTGGAGAAAATTCGTCATCACAGAATCCCTAATGATAGTCACGTGTTTAGCACCCAAAAGATTTCCCGAACTGTAAAGCCCGATTTAAATCTTTTGGCTATATAGTTTTTGTCTCTCTTCAGGGGGGAAAACAGGGGAAAAACAAAAAGCAATTGAGTCAGGTGAGTATTGTGAGTGAAAAAAGAGAGGTCGAACTCCGCCATTTTTTTGAAAGTCTCCTCAGTGATAGGGAGAAAGCTATTCTAGAGGTTCTCGCAAAAGAGGAAATCAAAATAGAAGAAATTCTTCTGTTGATTCCAAACCTGCTTATGAAGTACATTATGGAATATGACAAAGAAAATGAAAAATCCATCGTAATTACTGCCGCTCTCATGATGGAAGTAATTGCCAAAATTGTCGACCATACTTCATTTATATACAACAGCGAAGAAGGACTCGAGCATCTTCAAAACGAAAAACTTATGAAAAGTCGTTATACGGGATA
>Ga0334900_1001888_pt1 | contig 20496 bp, 16 predicted proteins | sample GraSluR3_MG_2_FD_207231 | JGI IMG/M metagenome (GOLD analysis project Ga0334900, IMG submission 207231) | Sludge microbial communities from methane-producing bioreactor in Wageningen University, Netherlands - Granular Sludge_31_08-R3 | ecosystem: Engineered > Bioreactor > Anaerobic >...
AACCCGTTCCAATAGGCCCCTCATTCGCTCCGGTCAGGATTTCGGCTTCTGTCTTGTTTTTCCATATGTGCTCGGGAACCATAGGCAACTGATAGAGCTGGAAGGACCATTGCTGATACAGCGGTTCAGTGAAGTGGACGCGCACAGTCAGTCTATCTACAATCTCCACTTCTTTCATCCAGTTCCACATGGAGCTGTAATGGACTCCGGGATACTTCCTGGCGATGTCGAATGTGAACTTCACGTCTTCGGCATCGAACTCTTCTCCATCCGTCCAGTATACTCCGTCTCGAAGCTTCAGCTCGTAGGTCTTTCCGTCTATCCATCCTCCATCCACTGCAAGCCAGGGGATCATCTCGTTGCTCAGAGGATCGAACATAAACAAGTATTCATAGATGAGACCGTTGGTTCCGGTCATGATCGCCCATGGGGTGAATGGATTCCAGTTGTTCGGCGGACTCCACAGGCCTCCGCCGGCGTACAGAGTTTCCTTTCGATCGTAAACTTGACCAATAGCGAGGCTACTAACGAGTATGATGGCCAGAAGTAGTAGAATGAACCTCTTTTTCATATACCCAACCTCCTTTTCTAACCCTTACGGGCTCCGTAAACATAATATTCCTGAAAACATTTACATATTAAAGCGGCTTCAGGCCGATATTTCTCAGAAATCTGGAATTATCATCGAACTATGCGTAGTGCTTTCTACATTCACAAATAATTAACGCTATTTCAAGGTAAACCGTGTAGCTTTCCGTATGCATTATCTGAATTATCTTTAGTGAAGTTCGTGTAAGTGCTCTTCTCTCGCAATAGAGTGACAAAGATGAATTTGTTTTTGCCGTTTTATGCGGAGAATGTTTTTCGAAGGATCCAAATGAAATCCTCGCTTGTGAAAATGGTTTTCATGTATTGGTTCGTTAGGGTCGAAATCCTTATAGCAAGAACCCGTCCTTGGATAAGATCAAACCCAGATCCCGAAACAAGTTCGGGATGGCCCTGAACAGAGGCCCCAAACAGGAGAATTTTGGGGCAGGCTAATCAGGGCAGGCTCAGTGGTATGACAACGAATGCTTATTCCAAAAACGCCTAAATTCGTCATGAACTTGTTTCAGCATCTCTATCCTAAGAACCGCTGTACGCTGAAAAATCAGTTGTAAGTTGTGAGTTCCAAGTTGCAAGCATAAGAACCGCTTTGCGCTTAGAATCGGGGACCCCGCTGATCGCTGTGAAGAACAGTTCCATGTTGTCTGTTCCAAGTTCCAAGTAATGAGAGTGACAGTGCCTCTGAGTACCCGCAATTCGGTGTTCGCTGCAGGCTACTAAGATCCGCTAGCAAGAACACGCTATTCGCTGCACGCTGAGGGATAGAGATTCCTCCCGTGTCTCGCATCATGGTCAGATACGAGATTACCTAGCAAAGAGCCAATCAAGGACCTTTTCGTTTTGGTATCAATAGCTCTCCTGGTGTTCGAACTCGGAGAACGGTGAACCGTCGACAGACAACTTTCATTTCTTGCAACATGCAACTGTTCCACACACACACCCTAACGGCAGGAAGGAATTCTGATTCTTCCTGCATTTCCAGCTGTCAACAAGAAATGAGTCTGCTTTATGGGGGTGGGATACGTCTGAAGTCTAGTCATAAAAATGCATAGAGGCGGTTTGTCTATATATCCCATGAAAACTTAATTCCAGTAAAAGCTTCGGTTCATACGAGAAGTGTAGAATACAGGTGGTATAGACATATAGATATCTATACGCGAATGCGAGGTGTCGGTATGATACCTATCTATCTTGAGATCAGAAACTACATGATTAAGCAGATCGAAAACGGATTTCTCGTCCCCGGAGATAGGATTCCATCCGAACGAGAGTTGGTTGATCTGTTCAAGGTAAGCCGCATGACTGTGAGACATGCGATAGATCAGCTGGTAAATGATGGAGTTCTCGTGAGAATGGTCGGCAAAGGCACTTACGTGAGCAGCGAAAGACTGGCTACGGCGCTGAATGTTCTCAACAGCTTTTCAGAAGATATCATTGCTACGGGACATAAACCCTCTGCAAAACTCTTGAGTGTCGAAAGGATTCAGATTAGCGACACGATTTGCAATCTCCTTTCAATTGACTGTGGTCACGACGTTATCAAGGTAGAGAGACTTAGGCTCGTAGACGACCTTGAAATGGCGCTGACCACGTCTTTTTTTCCAGTTTCGAGAGCTCTTCCAATCGAAGAGATCGACTTCAACTCAACTTCGATTTACGGGCAGATCGAATCCCTGGGTTTGAGAATAGAAAAGGCTTCTGAAACTGTTAGCGCCGAAGCCGCCGACAAGAGAATTGCCGGTTTCCTGAGGGTGAAGGAGAATGCACCGCTCCTCAAAATTGTGAGGCTTACCTTTATCTCAAACAACGTTCCAATTGAATACATGGAGGGCCTTTTCAGGCCGGACAGGTACGTTATATCCCAAGAACTCTATAGACAGGAAGTGAGATGATGAAGATGTTTGAAGAGATGTTTGGCAAGAGGCTTCCGATAATCGGTGTTATTCATTTGCAGCCGCTGCCGGGAGCACCAAGATACGAAGGTATGTCGATGAAAGAGATCACCAGAGCTGCCATTGAGGAAGCAAGAGCTATGAGTGAGAATGGCGTGGACGGACTAATAGTGGAGAATTTCCGGGACATGATGTTCAAGAAGAGAGTAGGTCCTGAGACCGTCGCATCCATGACTTACGTTGCTTCCGAGATCGTCAAGAGTGTCTCAGTACCGATAGGACTCTGTGTTCTTCAATCCGACGCGATTTCAGCTCTTGCGATCGCAAAGGCCGTCGGGGGGAAGTTTATCAGGGTGCCGTACTACACAGAAACATACATCGTGGACGCGGGAATGATGGAGAGTATCGCGGCAGATGCACTCAGGTTCAGAAAGATGATCGAGGCGCGAGATGTGAAGATCTTTGCCGACGTTCATATCAAGCATGGGTATTCGCTTTCGAGAAGACCGATTGAAGAATCTGCCGAAGACGCATATGAGCGCGGGCTTGCCGATGCAGTAATAGTAACGGGTAAGAAGACCGGAGGAAAGACGAAGCCGGAAGACGTTAAAGCAGTTAGAGATTATCTTCCCGATCTGCCCTTGATCGTAGGTAGCGGAGTCACTCCCGAGAGTCTTTCCGAGTACTTTCCGAAACTGGGAGATGCGGTCATCGTCGGAACCAGCCTGAAGAAAGACGGCAAGACTGAAAGCCCAATAGATCCCGAAAGAGTTAGACAGTTCTCGAAGAGTATGGAGAAGTGCAGAAAGGAGCTCGAGAAATGACGACGATAACCGAGTTCAACGAGGTTTTCGGCACTTCAAAGCCAATAATCGGAATGATTCACCTGAAGCCACTGCCCGGCTCTCCTGTTTACAACGGGAAAGGTCTTAGCGCCGTCATTGCTCAGGCGGTCGAGGAGGCCGGCAAGCTTGTTGAAGGAGGAGTTGACGGTTTTCAGGTCGAGAACTACAACGATCCCTCTTATTTTCCGGATGTCGCTCCGCCAGAAACAGTCGCTTCACTCTCTATCGTGGCGCAAGAGGTGCACAAGGCATTTCCAGATACGCCGATGGGAATATGCCTTCTCGCCGACCCAATAGCATCAATTGCGGTAGCGCATTCATCCGGGGCGAAGTTTATTAGGGCGACGGTTTTCACTGAAGCCTCGGTCGATGTTTCGGGCCTTGCTATCAGGAGACCGCACGAGATACTGAGATACCGGAAGTTCCTCGATCCTTCGATCAAGATCTTCGCAGACGTTCATATAAAGCATTCGGCCCCTCTTGCGATGAGACCGATTGAGGAGTCGGCGTATGACGCCGCATACTTTCTTGCCGACGCAGTCATTATTAGCGGAAAGCATACAGGCTTTGAGACTCCTCTCGAAGATCTTAAGAAGGTCCGCGGAGTGCTTCCCGAATACCCGATTATGGTTGGTTCGGGAATGAACAAGGCCAATGCGGGAAAGATTTTCGAAGTTGCCTCTGGAGCTTTTGTTGGTTCCACTTTCAAAGTCGATGGTGATTCTTACAAGTCAGTGGATTCCGAGAGAGTCAAGGAGTTCATGAAGGTCATCAAGGAGATAAGAAAGCGATGAGCAGATCCGTTCTTGTTCTGGGCGATGTAAACGTAGATATAATCGGGAAGTTTGATGGGTTTCCCACACCGGGCAGCTGTGCCTACAGCGAGAAACCGACTTTGCGACCCGGTGGCTCAGGACTGAACACTTATGTTGGATTGAGAAAGCTTGGGATCGATGCTGATTTTTTCACTATGATAGGAGAGGACATTTTTGGCGATTTCATAAAGGCCGAACTTTCGACACTTGGAATTGAATTCTCTCCTAAAATCTCGGAGTCGTATTCAACCGGTGTAGTGTTTTCTCTCTCTACAAACAACGAGCGGACCTTCTTCTCATTCAGAAGAGGTGCGGCCGATGTACATATAACTTACGAAGATCTTTCGGGAACCTCTCTGGATTCAGGTATGTTGTATCTTACGGGTGTGTCTGTTGTAGAAGGTGAAGAGACTTTCGAGACATTTCTTAGAGTTGTTGAGGAAACCAAGTCTTTCGGCGCGAAGATCTTCTTTGATCCGAATATGAGAAAGACCGATCTGATTTCGATTTCGAGAATTGAAAAAGTAATACCTTTCGTGGATGTCTTTCTTCCAGCTCAAGATGAGTTGACAGCCCTATTTTCAAAGTCTGAGAAGTTCAGGTTTTGTTCGGACTTGCTTTCAGCTGGTATTTCTGACATCTGGATAAAGAAAGGGGCAAATGGTTGTTCTCTCTTTTCGAAGGAAAGCTGTTTTGACTTTCCCGCTCCAAGAGTAACGGCTGTTGATTGCACAGGAGCCGGAGATGCCTTCAACGCAGCCGTTATCTGGGGTTATGTCAACAAGCTTGAAGAGAAGGAGATTGGTATTTACGGAAATGTATATGCAGGGATCAGCACCGAAAGAATCGGTGCGGCTACTTCTTATCCCTATAGGGAAGAGATGTTAGAAAGCAAGCACTATAAATCTATCAAAACGGGGGTGAAAGTATCATGAAACGAATGATTCTCGTTCTATTTCTACTGGGGATCGTGGCAACGGGTTTCGGCGCATTGAAGGTGGCCATTGTTGCAGGAGACGCAATCGGAGACCGTGGATTTACGGACATGGCTTACATTGGCATTCAAGAAGCAGAAAAGCAGTTCGATATTGAATACAAAGTATTCGAGTGCCATGTAGACCCTTCGAAGTATTTTGATTCTTTGAGAGCGGCAGCTATGAACTACGATCTAATCTTTGTAGATCCTGGCTACTTCTTTGACAAGGAGCTCGCGGAGGTAAGCGCAATGTTCCCTTCGAAGACCTTTGTCTATATCGACGGCGCTTCGGATCTTCCAAACGTCGTTTCAGTTCCTTTCAAGCAGAATGAAGGAGCTTTCCTCGCTGGATGCCTTGCTGCGCTATTGACTGACAAAACTGAACTGTGCAAGATCAATTCCGAGAAGATAGTTGGATTTGTCGGCGGTTTCGACATGCCCGTAATCAGGGACTATCAGGCCGGATACGAACATGGTGTCAGATATGTCGATCCAGAAGTCAAGGTCATTGCGAGATATGCTGGAGATCATTACGATCCAGCCCTTGGAAAAGAGACGGCCTATTCAGTATCTAAAGAAGGAGCCGATGTGATTTTCCAGGCCGCGGGCCCCACGGGTCTCGGAATTCTCGAGGCAGCTAAGGACTATGGCTTCTTTGCAATTGGCGTTGATACGGATCAGGGCTATCTTCAGCCAGGTTTCATAGTGTCTAGTATGATGAAAAAAGTTGACGTCGCAGTTCTGGATATCGTTAGAATGCAGATTGAGAATAAGCTTGAAAAGGGTTCCCTCCATGTCTATGGTATTGCAAATGGCGGAGTGGGACTCGCGTATAACGAATTCATGATGGATACAGTACCAGCGTCGGTCTACATAGAAATCAGAGAGATTCAGGAGAAGATCGCGAACGGAGAAATCGTAGTAGACTCATATCTCAACTGATGTTTCTTGGAGCCCCTCCGGGGGCTCCGTCTTCAATATCTCGGGAGGTGTTACCAATTCTTGTCTGCAATAATGTCTCGAAGACATACCCAAATGGCCTGGAAGCACTCAAAGAAGTGAGTTTCGATGTAAAGAGAGGCGAGATTCACGCGATCGTGGGAGAGAATGGCGCTGGAAAGTCGACTCTGATGAACATTCTATTTGGAATGTTCAAACCGACTTCGGGAGAAATAACGTTTAAGGATAAGCAGTTCTCACCAAAACATCCCTCGGAAGCGATAGGCCTTGGCATAGGAATGGTACACCAGCACTTCAAACTCGTGCAGAGCATAACGGTTGCCGAGAATGTAGTGCTTGGTATGGAGAAACGCTTTCAGAACAGAATTGGAAAGATCAACAACGCCGAGATGAACAGTTCGGTTTCTTCGTTGATTGAGAGGCTGAGGATGTCCATCTCGCCGGATGACAGGATACAGGACTTACCGATAAGTAAGAAGCAGCAGGTTGAGATTCTTAAGGTTCTCTATAGAGATACGGATTTCGTTATTCTTGATGAACCAACCGCAGTGCTAGCCCCCAACGAGGTGGAGGACTTCCTTGAATTTGTGACTGGAATTAGAGACATGGGTAAGACGGTGGTTTTCATCTCTCATAGACTGGGAGAGGTCTTCGCTATTGCTGACCGCATAACGATTTTGAGAAGGGGAAAGGTCGTAGGTACTTTTGACAAGAAGGACGTTAACAGAGAGAGTGTGGCAAACATGATGATCGGAACAGCCAGTGATCTCTCTGAACGACCAGAAGACTTCGTGAGAGATGAAATCGTTTTGTCCGTGAAGCAGATTTCCGACATATCGGGAATACTAAAGAATTTGAGCTTTGACCTCCACGAAGGGGAGGTCCTAGGCTTCGCAGGAGTTGGAGGCAATGGTCAGGAGGAGCTCTTTGAGGTGCTCGCAGGAAATCTGATGTTGTCCTCGGGAGAAATCTTACTAAAGGGATCTTCGATCGAATCACTAAATACGCTCGAAAGAAGAAAAGTAGGACTTGCCTATATCACCGACGACCGAATGAAGAAGGGGCTCGCACCTGACAGAAGTATAGTCGAGAACAGCATTGCGGGCCACCATAAATCTGGAAGATTTGGGAAACTGGCGATAAACAGCTCGAAGGCAAACGCGTTCACCGAGTCAATCATTGCCGATTACGACGTTAGAACAGGCAAGAATATTCGAACTCCTGTGAGGGCTTTGTCGGGGGGCAACATGCAGAAACTTCTCGTCGGACGCGAAATCGCATATGATCCTGCCGTTCTTATTGCTTCGCAGCCCACAGCAGGAGTCGATGTGGCAGCGAGAAAGCTCATCCACGATTCGTTCAGGAGACTTTCAAAGAGTGGTTCCGGTATTATCTTGATCAGCGGTGATCTCGAGGAGATAATGGATCTTGCGAATAGAATTATTGTGTTGTACCGCGGTAGAGCAGTTGTGGAGCTGGCATACCCTCATTACGATACGACGGAGATCAGTTATTACATGACGGGGATAAGGGGGTCGCAGAATGCAAGCTGCACGTACTCTTAGTCTAAGAAAGCTCTTTCTCTCGCTTCTTCTGGTAGTTTGTATATTATCGGTTTGGGCATTGATTATATGGTTTGGCGGAGAGTCACCTTTCAAAGGATTCAGCTTTATTATTGAAGGTTCACTAGGCAACCACTATCAGCTTTTGTCTACTTTAAACAAAATGGTTCCATTGATTTTAGCCGCAGCCGCCGTTGCCGTTCCTGCATGGACCGGAATGTGGAACATCGGTGGAGAGGGTCAGTTATTGTTGGGAGCATTCGGGGCTGCTCTAGTCGGTTTTTCTATAGATTTCGGAGCGGGTATCGTGAACATTGTCGTGGCCCTTTTGGTATCTGCTGCATTTGGTATGGCCTGGGCTGCGTGGCCTGCGATATTCAAGATCAAGTTGAGAATGGATGAGGTAGTTACTACTCTGATGGGGAACTACATCGCCGCTCAGTTGATAGCCTATTTCATCAACAAACCATTTAGAGACCCACGATCACCTCTTGCCCAGACTCCCTATATAAAGTCGAGTTACGTCATTCCATATTTGTTCGAAGGGTCACAGTTTTCCGCGACGTTCTTAATTGCTATAGGGATAGTTTTGGTTCTATTCGTATTCAGGAAGAAGTTCATCATGGGATATGAATTTGAAATCACTGGAAGCAACTCGGATTTTGCAGAGTTGAGTGGAGTTAAGGTAAAAAAGATAAAGCTTCTGTCGATGCTCATTGGAGGTGCTTTGGCAGGTCTAGCCGGTGGTCTTCTGGTCCTGGGAATGACACAAAGGGTTATGCAAAGCTTTTCACCAGGATACGGATTCACTGGTCTCCTGATTTGTCTACTTGCATTCAATGATCCACTGATCATTATTGGGATTGCCTTTCTCTTCTCTGTACTTCAAACCGGAAGTGTGAATCTACAGCTGTTCTCGTCGGTTCCGGCTGAGATCAGCGGTGTTCTGCAAGCGGTTATGGTTCTATTTGTAGCTGCATTCAAGACCTTCATTGTTGGACGGAGGGATAGTTAGAATGGACATGGAATTGATTACTACACTATTTCGAACATCAATCCGAATGGCTACTCCGATTCTGCTTGCATCGTTAGGAGGGGCGCTCACTTATCATGCAGGTATAATCAACGTGGCTATGGAAGGGCTCATGCTGATTAGCGCCTTCTTCTCGGTAGTGTTTTCATATCTTACAGGGAATGCTCTTTACGGCATAATTGCCGGGATGATGGCTTCCATTTTAATATCCTTGCTGTACTCAGTTTTTGTAAGTTTCTTGAAAGCGAACAACTTCGCAATCGGCTTTGCAATAAACATATTGGTGAGTTCACTCACTTTATTTCTAATGAGAATCATGTTTCAGGGAGAAAATGCATTCAACTCTCCAGATATAGCACCAATTGCTGAACTCAAACTCATAACTGGAAATTACTTTCTGGATAACTACATTCTGAATTTCAGTATACTCACCTATCTTTCAATTCTGATCGCTTTTGTCCTTGCATTCATAGTCTACAAGACCTCCTTTGGGCTCAGGCTTAGGGTTTGTGGAGAGATGCCCCAGGCCCTTACAACAGCAGGTGTGAAGGTGGGGTTTGTTCAACTGTGTTCCAGCGTTTTGTGTGGAGTTCTCTGTGGACTTGCGGGGGCACAACTTTCGCTGTACAACGTAAGGATGTTCTCCCGCGAGATGACGGGTGGGAGAGGTTTTGTAGCACTTGCAGCGATACTGATTTCGGGGGGAAAACCGAAGAGGATACTCATCATCTCTCTGCTCTTTGGTGTTTTCGATGCTCTTTCTATCAAGCTGCAAAGCGAGAAGATCGCGCCTCAGTTTGCTTTAATGCTGCCTTATGTAATGAGTGTAGTCGTTCTGCTGTTGTTTCATCTGAAGACCAGAAAGAGGCTGAAGAACGCCTGAAGCAGAATCTTTCTTGTGACGGGGAGCTCCATTACTTGCGGAAAGTCAACTTCTGGATCAAGATATCAGATTATGCGGCCACGGAAAAGCCTTGGCTTTCTAGTGAAGATCAATTCACGAAAACCGTCTATAAGCCTTATTAAATAAACTTGTAGGATACCAATAGTGGCAACATAGTGACTTTCATTTTGTTTGCAGTATTGGCTGTTATCAGAACTTCAACTGACTAACTCGGAGGCAATTGTGGGTGCACAATCTAAAGCTATAGCTTGACCTTACTGTCGTAGAGAGTTCTGATACTTTTTCAATAGAGATTTCCTGTAGCCTGATGAAGAAAAACGGGTTGTTAAAAATGGAGTCCCGAAGGGGTGGAAAAAGTGAATGTGTCTGTGAGCGCTTCCCTCACCATGAACTTCGAATCCTTCTTCCTCAATTCTGGCCTCACTATAGTCCGTTGATTTCCTTTTCAAAACTGTCCGATCAGACATTAGCAAATCTATTTCATTCGACCTTTTCTGAGTTGAACGCTCCGCACTCATGATAATCCCATTGGAGATCACAATCATCAGAATTAACTGTCAGAGAGGTATAATCAAGTTAAGCTGCATCTTCTGAGAATGACGACGCGGGTGTTGAGGTGGAACCACGGTGGATAAGAGCAAGAAGCAATATCGAGCAGAAACGAATAAAAAGAAAGTTCTTGACAAAATCAACGGACATGACGCTCTTCTTATACTGAAAGCCTTGGCTAAAGAAGATCGGAGCATTGCAAAACGTATTGAGCAAATCGCATTGGAATACCTGTGCGATGTAGATATTGAAAACATTGCTTCTCAAGTTTACTGTGCGTTGGAAGGAATTGAAGTTGAGGATCTTTGGGAACAATCAGGCAGCATGAGGTATGGGTACGTGGAACCGTCAGAGAGAGCGTGGGAAATGTTTGAAGAGGCTTTAGAGCCATTCACAAATGAACTGAACAAGTATCTCGACCTTTCACTGGACAGCGAGGCGAAGAATTACTGCATGGGCATCCTGAAAGGAATAAACCAGTTCGGCAAAGAATCAACATCTCAGTTCAAAGACTGGGCCGAAGATGCTCCAGATGAGTTTTTCGAAAGGGTCTTGGATGACTGGAAGAAGGGCTGCAAAACGCCTGAACATATACAGGAAATGGAAGACTTCATCAAACGGGGTCTGGGAAACTGACGGTTTGGACGAAGACTAACAATGGCTGGCAGTATGGAAGAAAAGGTCGTTCTTAATCCCTTCTTTCGTGACAGACTCCGTTTTTTACATTCAGTTAACCTTAGGGAATAGATACCAGGTGATTGTTCGTCGTTTCAGAGGTAAGAGCCTTGTTCTTGGTTGTAAGGAAGACCTCGGCGGACGAAATGCTGCCTTCGCCAGGAGGCCTTCTCAGGTCAACCGTCAACAGTCCACCGTCCTCCGAATCGGAATGCCGGCGAAGATTGTGCAGGGACGCAAGGCCGACTGAGTCGGGAAGTGAGGCTGCGCAGGCCGGTCGCACTTCGTGCGGCCAGTTCCGCTTCGCGGGGAAAGAGCAGCTTTGGTATAAAACGCTGTACAATGCGAAGAACCGTCCTAGGAAATGATTAAAAGTTAAGAGAGATGGAAAATTAATCGAAGTCAATCTCTTCAATTTCTCCTTCTGATGACCGCTGTTTCATCTTCGAAATTGATCTCTTCTCTTAATGATTTCTGACCCTGATACATTTCGAGAATCGACCTCAATTATTATTATTTCCGAGAAAGTGCCGATAAATTTCCGATAATCCATATCTTCGATTCTTGTTTGAGGGATCGAGTACTTCGAGAAAGCCATCTTGGACCCACTTATTTACTATATTTCTAACCATCCTGTCCGAAAGTCCCAGGTTGTTTGCCAGTTCTCTTACTGTCAAGGAATCTTTTGAAGCGAACATAGAGAGTACATTCTTCTGCCTATGGTCAAGTCTTCTAAAGAGTACGCGGTCTGAAGGAATCACTCCTTGAGTGAGAACTTGCTTTCCAACTGCTTCGAAAACCTTTGCAAGCAATTCTACGAAGTATCCAATCCAGCCGGTAAGATCGGCGTTCTCTCTTCCCTCATAATAATTGTGATGGGGGTGGGTCATAAGAGAGTTGTAATAGAACTGAAGACCGCGAGCGTGGTCTTCTTCGAGAGAAAAGATTCCGTTCAGTCCATAGCCTCCCCTTTGAAGAATGAAGGTGGACAAGAGCCTTGCAGTTCTTCCGTTTCCGTCGTAGAAGGGATGTATAGTAACGAACTGGTAGTGAACGAGCGCCGCGATAAGTGGAACCGGTGTCTTATTCCGGGCATCATGTTCCCAGTTAATGAGTTCATGCATAAGTTCTGGAACGTCCTTTGCTTCGGGAGGAAGGTAGATGATCGCATTAGTGAGCGAGTCACTTATTACGTTTTGTTCAGTTCGATAAGCAGAGGGCTTTGCTCTGAGACCCTTCTCGACAATCGAGTGCGTTTTCCTTATGAGGTATTCATCGAACGATCTCAGTCCTTGAGCCCACTCCTCGATTTTGAGAAGTGCATCCCAATAATTCTTCACTTCCCTTGAATCTCTTGCTCTTTCTTGGATAATTCTTTGATTCTTGACCACCTCGCGCGCTTCCTGAAGAGTCAGGCGATTACCCTCTATCTGTGTCGAAAAGTGCGTTGATCGGATTCTCGCGCTTTCTCTTATTCGCGCAAGAGAGCTGAGAGGAATCTGCGCGTTCTCCGATTGAATCCTTATCTTTTCTATGGTCATAAGATCGGCCGCTATCTTATCGGTAATTGAATACCGTGGGACCCATCTGGTTTTCATAGGAATCTCTCCTCCCATCACAGTTCAATTATACTGGATTTCCGATATACTTCCGATAAATGGAAGTCAAAGATCACTTAAGAGGCCAGAGCGGAGAGAATAGAGGTGTGAAGATCAAAATCATTCCACAACCGCACTTACCGTTATGGTGAAATAGGAGCCTTCCTTCGTACCTTCGTCCCAAAGCATAAACCAGTCCATAGATATGATCGAGAGCGCTTGAGAGGACAGAAGGCATCTTTCTAAATGAATCTGTCTGAAAACCCAGCAGATCGTTGAGTTCAGATGAAGCCCTTTGCGTTTACGAAAACTTGTCAGAAATAGTGTAGATTATCTGCTTGGGAGGAAATCCTCAATAAGAAGCCATTTCCAGAGAGGGATCAGCTCAATGGTCTTGTCGTGAATCTTCAGCGTGTCTTCAATGTCGCTGTTGAGAAGTATCCTGCGGGATCTGTCGCCCTCGAATTCGAGTAATCCCCGGAGTTCACGTTCTCTCAAAGCGGGATCATCAAGATTTGACATTGTGACATTGATGACCAGATCGTCAGTTCTTCCAGAGGCGACGAAATCAACTTCGGTTTTGTCAGTCTTCCAGAAAGTCACTTTATAGCCCCGCCTCAAGAGCTCTAGAAAGACAATGTTCTCTCCATCTCTTCCATAGTCATCAGCGAGCGGCTTGACAACGGCTTTTCTCAGGCCAGTGTCGACGGAATATACTTTTCTTGGGTTGACTAGGGCCTTCTTGACGGAATTCGTATGAAGCTCTACTTCAAACAATATGTATGCTTCCGATAGGTGCGACATGTTCTCCGAAATTGTGCTGGTTGAAGTCTTTCCCGAGGTCTGTTCGAGAGCCTTCTGTATTTTTCTGTAGCTCAAGAGATTTCCGCTGTTCTTCAGAGCATAGAGCGCGATTCTCTTTGTAAGCAGAGAGTCTCTGATATTCCAACGCTCTACGATGTCCCTGTATATGATGTCGTCGAAATATGCCTCGAGAATCTTTGTCCCATTTTCTTCAGGGAAGTTCAAGAGAATCTCAGGAAAGCCTCCGGAATCCAAATAACTGAACAGCAGATTCTTGATGAGATCACTTTTGAGTTCAATTGAAAGCGAGGAGACTTCAATTCCCTTCGATCGCACAAAGTCTGCGAACGAAAAGGGCAACAGAGTCAGATCTATGTGCCTTCCTGTCAACAGCGTTCCAAACTCTTTGGAAGAGAGCTTTGAAGATGAGCCGGTCACAATGAATTTGACCTCTTCGGACTCCCTGTAAGTCTCTATCCATTGCTCCCAGCCTCGTATATGCTGGATCTCATCGACAAACATGTAGGTCTTTCCATCGGGATTGACTCTCTGCCTGTAAAGCCTGTAGAGTTTTTCAAGAAGGACCGGCGTTTTCTCTTCCATAGAGAGAGAGACATCTTCAAGGTTCAAGAACAGAAAGGAGAGTTTATCAACAGATTCTAGGAGCTTTCTGTACACAAGCTTAAGAAGAGATGATTTGCCTGACCTTCTAGGTCCTTTTACAATCTGCACGAAATTACTGTCGAGAAATTCTTCAATCTCACCGATCTCTCTTCTGTAAACAAGTTCCGGCAAAGAACGATCTTCCCAGTAATTCCATCTTGCGAGGACTGAAAACATCTGTTGGTCTGTCATATCAACCTCCTATCAATAATTGACCTTTATAACAAACACATTTTAGCATAAGTGACCAGTATATAGAACACTATTTCACTTTATTTCTGAAGAGATCTTATAATAAGAAATTTAAGGCCCCTTCGAAAGCCTAGATCCCGAAACAAGTTCGGGATGACCCTGAACAAGATCCCCAAATAGAAGCATTTTGCGGCAGGCTCATCAGTGCAGGCTCCACGGGACTACAGCGTATGGTTATTCTGAAAATGCCACAGTCCGTCATGCTCCAAAAAACCGCTGCACGCTTAGAAACAAAAACCCGCTGAACGCTGTGAAGAGCAGTCCTTCGTTGTTTGTTAGAATAAGAGAGGCAGGGGATGCAAGATAAGTCCAGTCCTTCGTTATAGCCTGCGAGGCCCAGTGGGGCAAGAACATCTTGCATCCAGGAGTGTTCAGGAACGAGTAACAGATCCTTGCTCTGGAACGAAGAACAGGTTTCCTCGGCAAACTGCGAACCGCTCAACGGCGAACCAGTTCCTTTGCTCTTCCTACAACGAACCCGCTAAATCCAACCACGGTCTTTCAAAAGAGCAAATCCCAAGTCAAGCTTGGGATGGCGGCTTCACTGGCGCTGATAATCCTGAATTGTTCAGAGCCGCTTTTGTTCGCCAGACTCTAGACCCAAGACCCCAGACCCGCTGTCAATCTTTTCTCTACCCCCGACCCCGGTTTCCCAAAAAACCCGGACGGCTTGTCGGAGCTCGGAATGATGGGGTTGGGCTTTCGGAAATAGTTGCATTTCAACGCACTCACTTCGCAAGCTGATAGATCAGGACGCCGAAAAGCATGAGAAGAAGACCTGTGATTTTCGCTGGAGTCAGATGAAGAGGGGTTTCACCGAATAACCCAGAAATGTTGATTATTAATGCGAAGACTATCTGCGTTACAACAATTATCACAATTCCTCTGCTGGCGCCAAGTGCAGATACGCCTTGCGCAATGCTGAAGATGATAAGAACACCAATGAACCCTGAAGTTGCATAGATTGGATTCAGTCCCTTTAGCGATTCGATACTCAGTTCGCCTCTTCCGAAAAGCAGTAAAAGAAATGAAGCAAGGAGAAAACCGGTACCGTGTATGAAGAAATTCGAGCCAAAAAAGCCGACCTTTTCGCTAAGTCTCGCGCTGAAAACGCTCTGCATGGCGATTACTATGCCTGCAGTCACGGAAAAGAGAATACCCTTAATCATTTTTCATTCACCCGTACAGATCCGAAGCCAGATTCTTGAGTTTGTCGAAGTCGACTATCCTTATCTGTGATCTACTGACTCTCAATATTCCTTCTCTGTCCAGTTCGTTTAAAACCCTGTTTACGTGGCGGTAGCTGGCCCCCAAAAGCTCGGCGATCTCAGCTTGACTTTCAGTTTCCAGTTCATCCAACATTCTTTCATTCCTTTCATCTGAGGTCATCAGCAGGAGATAAGATGCAATTCTCGTCTTTAGCGGTGCGGAGGAAGTCAACGTCTTCACGACGGCATTGTGATAAAGCTTGAAAGACAGTTCACGAATGATCAATCTCAGGATGGCAGGACTACTCATCAGATTCTCTCTTACCTGAGAAAGCCTCAGAGCCAGGAGTTCAGATTCCGAGACTGCTGAAACCGAAGTCTTGACGGCGAAGTCATTGGCTATTTCCAAGTCTCCGAGCAAAGAAAGGGGAACGCAGAACCTAAGCAATACCCTGTTGCCATTTCTCAAGAGAATTGAGATTTTAACCTTGCCTTTCACAAGAAAGTACAGATACTCAGGTCGCTCGTCTACGGTGAAAATGTCTTCGCCTCTTTCGAACCTGTGCAAGGCGAAAAGTTGACTGACATCCTCCTCGAAAAACCCGGCCAGTTTGAATCTCGACAAGTATTCCGATATTCGCTTCCTGTCTCTTATTTCTTTCATGAATAACCCTCCCGGATAACAGTATATTACCAGTGCAAGTTGAATGAATAGGACAGATGTCCATTAAGACTATGTTTGGATGCTGGAAGGATTTTGCTTCTCTCGAAAGTATCGTCAGCTATTCGCTTGCGGAGACTCTGCTGTCAAATGCAAGTTTGATGCTAGATTCACGAGGCAAAAAAAGGAACTTTGATTAGCATTACCTTCGAAGAGCAATGTTCTCTGCAGTGGAAAATGCTTGGGTCTGGAGATGCATCGAAATGTCGCAGAATTGATTTTGCTGCCTGTATCGGTTTCTTTTAGACCCACACACTTTACTGTGCATTATAATCACTCTTGCTTAATCCAGAATCAATAAGTGATGTAAGAAGTGTGCCGTTTTTTGCACGATGATTCCCGCATGTCTTTCATGGAGGTGGGGAAATGAAACGCAAATATCGCCGCTCTTACTTCTGCCTTTGATTATTGTGCTGACGGGATGTCCCTTCTTCAACAAGATTCCTGTCTGGGAAACGATCCCGAATCTTATTATGAGGCTTGGTGATCCTGTGAGTTTCTCGCTTTCGACATACTGTGCCGATCCCGACTGAGACCCCTTACTTTTTCTGTTGTGAGTGGTCCCAGTACGACTGTTGGAAGCAATTACGAGTGGACTCTCCCGCTCCCCGCAGGAGAGAGACCATCGTGATAAGTGTCGGAAGGAAAGGGGAAATCAACAAGAAGTTTCCAGATTACGGTAAAGACGTCGCCAAGTGAAGCTTGCTGACTGTTACTCTTGGAGAGCAGCGGATATGGCCGGTAAATCCCAGATGGTAATTATCTGCAGGGGAGTCTCGCTTCTTCTGCCGTTTTCCGTTACAAGTATCGCCTCAAGCCTCTTGCCTAGGGCACTGAACTCACTGAATGAAGCTGCGATTTCGAAGAGGGTCGCTTTTCTGCTAACAAATTCGACTGCCTCATCTTCTTCCGCATAGTCCATCACGTCTCGAATCGGCATTTCTTTTATGTACGCCCTCTCTTCTTCGCCAACAAAGGCCATCCACCTGGCGATCGCATTAGTAGTGAGAATTCCTCTGAACTGCCTTCCCTCATAGACGGGAATCTGTGAGAATGACTTCTTTCCTATGATCTTCAGGGCTTTGTCTACCGTATCGTTGAGGTCGATTGTCACGACTTTTTCTGATTTGGATATCTTAGACACCCTGGGTGGAGCGTTCAACATCTCGGCAACGTGTTCAATGTTTTCGACGACTTCCTTATGCGGTTCTGCGATGGGTTTGCCATCGCTTGTTAGAGTGTGGACTATTGCGTTTCGAAGCTCGGCGTACTCGAGTAGTATGTCGAGGTAGTTGCGCAGAGTTTTGTCGCTCTTTGATGCATCTCTCAAGGATCTTGCAAAGCCGTCAACACGGTAATCTTCGTTTATCTTCCTCAGATATCCCTCTATCGATCTGAAGGCCTGCATAAATCTCTCTGAATTATCCACATCGACCTCCTGAGTGGAACTTAGCTTACAATTGCAGAGAATCAGTAATGGTACCAAAACCAGGTAAGAACTGGAGAGGCGACTCTCTGCTTAAATAGAGTATATCAAAACAAGGCGGGCAGAAGGAAAACTGCAGATATACAATCGTAGCTGGGAAATTGGAATATTATTGGTGACTTCCGAATTTCCCGGACACGCAGCCCTGTTTCTTGAGGAGTGTTATAACTATCTATTCATTTCCGATACTTACCAGAACTTTGTGAAACGAATGCAATTATCGTATTTCAAAGAGCAGCCGGGGGATGACAACCCTTCAGCAGAAAACAGAATCTAACTGCGATGTTATTGCCGTGCGAGTCACATAGAAAGAACAGTATACCGGTCTACTATTTCTGTATCCTGAGTGAAAAACCTAAGCTTTGCTCTCATCAGGCGAGGTATTGGAAATCTAATTCAATGTGGAAGTGCTCAATCAACCATTATTTTGGTGCGTCATCAAACTATCGAGAACTTTCTTGAGTTTCTTGTACGTCTTCCCTTTCAGGGGATAAGGGAGTGTGAGCAACCAGTCGTTTATGAGCGCAATTGCCATTGTGTAAGCTCTTCCTTCCTGAATCAGCTCAGAAATTTCTTCGTCTTTAAGAAGGTTGCTCTCTAGGATCATATCTGCTCTCTTATCGATATAGGGTTTTGCGGATTCCGAAAGCAACTCGCGGATTTGTCTTTTGACTATCTCTCTCTCTTTTTCCCTCATAAATTACCATCTCCTTTCCTGTCTTCATTAGGAGAATAATCCTTTATCTTCATCATCTTCCACGAAAGTCGATGCAAAACAGTGCCTGATGAGAAGAAACTTCCGTAATTTCAATGTGAAATCGCAAGAGCACTTCCCAAGCAGCTCATTTGAGTCTCAAGAATCGTGAGAATTGAACACCTGCATGCAGCTTTCGAAAAGTCATGATGGTTTGAGAAATCAGAATTACATCATTCAGATCCATTCTTCTCGATTAACGACTTGATCTTTTCTCTGTCAAATTTCATCTTCTTTCCCCCCCCCATTCTTCTCTTCCATTCTAGAGGGTTTATTCAATCTTTTCTTACAACTCCAGAGGAGACCTCTCGTCTTCTCAGAAGCGCAGCGAACGTCTCGAAATCGCTCCTTCACGTGGTCTTGTGCATAATCCACTGCGGTTCTTATAACGTGCGAGTACGCTCTTGTTTCATTTATCAATACTGAAAGCCAAAGGTCCGCATCGGAATGCAGTTTAGATGAGGAATATCTGTATCGTCTCTTATTACGAAGTCTGCTTTCTTTTGTTTTTTCCGCCCACTTCAACGACTGTTTTGTTTATCAGGAAGTCCCCGTTTTGCTCGTCCGGACAGGCAAAAACTCTGCTTTTCGCATCTTCGAAGGCCTCGGCCACATAAGCTTCTCTTCTTGTGCCTGTGTTTTTTTGCGTTTATGGAGTAGAAAGCGGGATCGCCGAAGAATATCTTCTCGCCTTTGGAGAAGGTTCGATTGTCATTCTCTTTGAATATAATTTTTATTATCCCTGTTGCCTCCATTACCGATAGAAGTTCATAGAGTTTTCTCTTTCCTATTCCCCACTCTCTACACATTCTCTCGATGTTAAGGGTAGGGACTTTAGATATCGCTAGAAATCCCAGAACGGCACTCATCAATCTGAAGTGAATATCTGAGATTTGAGCCACAAAGAACGGGACATCACTGTGGATAGTTTTCTCGATAATGTGTTCAATCTGTTCTTTATAATCACACTCTAAATAAGACGGTCTGAATCCGCGGTCAAGATACTCCTCGAAAGCCGCCAGAACTTTAATACTGCCCATTATCTCTTTGACCACAGAAGAGTCGAGAGCGAACGGATTGAGTAGCGGCAAAAGCACACCGTCTCTCAGATATATGTACTCTCTCAAAGACATTAGGGGGATGCGGACTCTGGAGAATCTTCTGGAGAGATCCGCAATGCCCTGTCTCAGTATCAGGCTGCTAGTATCGCTTGCTATTATTAGCTTTGTCGGATGGGCGTCGTAGATGGCCTTCAGATGAATGCTCCAGTCCCTTGCATAGTGAGTTTCATCGACGATATTGCCTCGTAGCCCCTGACAAATGCTGTACTCGTTATACTCCAGAGGTCAGTTGTGGCGACCAGAGGATTGTCGGCGGAGAGGTAGAGTATTCTTCTGCTCTGAATCTGTTCAAAAGGAATGTGGTCTTTCCAACACCACGAGACCCAAAGACCAGTACTGCCCTGTTCTTCATATCCATCTTTTCAAAGTAAGGCCTTAACCTGGAGGGCAGACTCATCTCCTTTCTCTATTGTATCTCTTCAAGCGATTGAATTAACTCATCTGTGGTCAAAATGCTCCCTCCTATTTCGTATCACTCTGAAACGATACTAGCACATATGCGTTCTCATACAAAACGATTTCGCTCAAGATGGATACGGACTCAGTTTGGGTTGGAGAGCGCGGTGTTTGTTGATTAGTGATTGGAGCAGAGCGTTAAGAGCCGTCCATCTAAAGAGCAGATGAGCGGTTCTTCGTTCCAGAGCTAGGAGCTTTATTCTTGGTTCGTAAGAGCGTGAGAAAAGTTCATTGTCCTCCGCCGATAAGAGCCCGATAAGAGCCCTGGGATGACGGCGAATCTCACGAACACGCTATTTATTGCTCGGTCTAACTCACGGAAGGTGAGACACCAATCAGTTTGTTCTGTTAGATTGCGGCCAGGTTAATTTTCTAAACAAGAAACACTTGAAATCAATTATCGAATTGATCATTAGTTTTAATCGAATTGTTGTTTATTATTATGGCATGCGATTGCACTGCGATAATTAGCGAGGTGATTCATTTGAAATACAAGGTTAAATATGGGTTTTCTCTTGCTGAAGCCATTATGGTTTTGGCGATATCCTCGATATCGCTAATTGCGATCATGCTTCTATACTCTTTATCAATCAGAGAAACGGAAAAGGTAAGAATA
>Ga0334900_1001894_pt1 | contig 20443 bp, 17 predicted proteins | sample GraSluR3_MG_2_FD_207231 | JGI IMG/M metagenome (GOLD analysis project Ga0334900, IMG submission 207231) | Sludge microbial communities from methane-producing bioreactor in Wageningen University, Netherlands - Granular Sludge_31_08-R3 | ecosystem: Engineered > Bioreactor > Anaerobic >...
GCCCGGTATGAGATCGGGCTGGCCATTCTCCTCACCACCATGAGGAAGGTGCGGAATGTGCTTATCCTGTATGAGCAACGCAAGGCACACAGGGTATCCTAGCCACAGCCAAATGGAATTGAAAACAACCCCTCCAATGAAGAAGGGATGCCTTGACGCGTCTATCGATTTGCTTTGGGGGTGATTCTCTCCGTCATCCTGGTGAGAAATCATTTGGTTGACGGTCATGCCTCCTGATATGTATGGTTATGCATATATCCGTGTATATTCATACGTATTGCTTAGCATTTTGAAATTTGCTCTAAGTATTTTTATTAAAATTATCTAGACTTTTATTCACCCCCAAAATAATACATTCCCAATAATAATTACCAATATGCTCAATATTCGTCATTAATTCCTTGTTATTTTCCCCAACTCATTAGTAAAATTGCAGTACCTATATGAGAAAAATCAGACGAGTAAGTATTCGAGGCAGTTTCATCATCGGCTTGGTTCTCATTTGCATAACCATTATTTTTATCGGGCACTTGAAGAATCGGCTTACTTCTCAAGCGATTGAAACCAATCGCATAGTTACTCATACCTATAATGTCATCACAGAAACCAATGCTCTGAAGCGTACATTTCAAAACATCCGTATCAATGGGCATGGGTACCTGCTTACCGGAGACCGCTCGTATATGGATAGCATCGGGGTCAGCACCTACTCCTTCGACCAACATCTTAGCAAGTTGCGCATACTTCTAAAGGAGAATACTGCACAAAAAAAGAGATTGGACCTCGTAAAGGTAACGTTTGACACCCTTATTGATGAGAGTGTGCAACCCCTACTGCAGTATCGCCAACCCATTTCTGAACATGCTTCTTCCTTCGCTTCGAATGAGGAGTTCTTGCGACTCTTTGAACGAAGTGAAACCATCTCCAAGACATTGGAGCAAATCCTTGATGATATAGAAAATGAAGAATACACACTGTTGCAGATGCACCAGAGGGAAGTAGAACGTTGGTCAGAGATCCACCAGAAGGTCACCTTCCTGGAGCCGGTGCTGATCATTCTCATTGCCTTCCTTTCAGGCTTTGGGGTAATCAATCGACTGAACAACTATCAGAGGCAACAAGAGAAGGACCAGAGGGAGCTAAGAGAAGCCCGTGACCAGTTTGCCAGTATTATCAAAAGTTCAAACCTAGGCACCTGGGAGTGGGATCTTAGGGATGACAGCATCAAAATCAATGATACGTGGGCAGAAATGCTCGGCTATACGAGGGAAGAACTGGAACCAACCTCCCTTGAGACCTTTATTCGATTCGTCCACCCCGATGATCTTGAACGGTCCATGCAGTTGACCGAAGAACACTGTGCAGGAAAGAGCGACTTCTATAGTTGCGATATTCGAATGCAGCACAAGGATGGCCATTGGATCTGGGTGTTGGATCGTGGACAAGTAACAAGCCGTGATGAAAATGGAAAAGCATTGATCATGAGCGGAATCAATGCAGACATCACCGAACGGGTTCTCCAGGCAGAAGCCTTGGCTCGGAGTGAGGAAGAGAGCCGAAGACTCTTTGAAGCCATGAACCAGGGTTTCGCATACTGCCAGATTATCCTTGACGAAGCAGGAACTCCCGATGACTGCCGTATCCTAAGGGTTAACAAGAACTTTGAGACACAGACCGGTCTCATTCCTGAGCTTACAGTAGGGAAACGAATCAAGGAACTCTTACCACATGTAGAGCCCTACTGGTTTACCTACAATGGAGAAGTAGCACTCACAGGTAAATCCAAGACTTTTGAAGCCTTCAGCAGTGATCTGAACCGTCTTTTCAGGATTTCAGCATTCAGCCCAGAGCATGGTTACTTCGCCATGATCATCGACGACATCACTGCCCAGAAACAGATGGAAAATCAACTTTTCTATGAAAAGACCCTGTTCGAAACCACCCTGCTTTCCGTTGGAGATGGTGTCATCTCCACTGATGCAGAAGGAAATGTGCAATTCATGAACAAGGTAGCCGAACAGCTCACCGGTTGGCAGGCTGATGAAGCGAAAGGCAGGGCGTTTGAAGAGGTATTCAAAATTCTGAGCGGAAGAAACCGTCATCCTTGCCCAAATCCAGTGAAGATGGTGCTGGAAACCAAGGAACAGGTCGCCTTGGATGAAGACACCATTCTCATTGCACGTGATGGAGACGAGCGATTCATCAACGACAGTGCAGCCCCCATTCTCAGTGCATCACACAATGTTACGGGAGTGGTCCTTGTCTTCAGGGACAGCACCACCCAACGAATCAAGCAGGATGAAATACGCACCTTGAGTGTGACAGACCCCCTGACCACCTTACCTAACCGTCGTTATTATGAGCAAGCGAAAGAGGAGATGAATAAAGAACCCTACTACCCACTTACATTGGTACTGGCCGATGTAAACGGACTAAAGCTTACCAATGATGCCTTCGGCCATAAGGCAGGGGATGAGCTACTTCGTAGAGTCTCCCAGGTAATGCGTACCACGTGCAGGGATGAGGATATCATCAGCAGAATTGGTGGAGATGAATTCGTGCTCCTGCTTCCTCAAACTGATGCGCTCCATGCACAGGCTATCGTCAAGCGGATCAACACGGCTCTGGAGAAAGAGAAGATCAGGGGAATCCAGCTCTCAGTCTCTTTCGGGTATGCAGTGAAAGATGAAAGTGAGGAAAGCTATGAAGACACCTTCAAGGTAGCAGAAGACGTGATGTACCGAAACAAGCTCAGGGAGAGCATGACTTTCAAGAAACAGGTAATTAATACACTGCTTTCCAGGCTTTATGAACAGGAGGGAGGAGCCGAAATACACAGCAAACTGGTTGCCTCTCTTGCAAGTACCTTTGCCGAATCACTGGGATACCGTAAGGATGAGGTGGAAAACATCAGGTTGGCGGGACTGTACCACGACTTAGGCAAGATTGCCATAAACCCATCCATTCTCACCATGCCAGAAGAAGCACTCAGCCGAACCCAGGTGGTTGAACTGCAGAGACACGCTGAAATTGGATACAACATTCTTCGCTCGGTTGGAGAGTACGCCGCCTTTGCAGAGGCTGTATTGCATCATCATGAAAAGTGGGATGGTAGCGGATACCCCCAGAACCTGAAACAGGAGGACATTCCTGAAGGTGCACAAATCCTTGCCATCGCAAATACCTATGCTGACAAACTTCCTACCCTGGGGAGGGAAGACACCCTCACCTTTATGCAAGAACGTTCAAACACGTATTTCAACCCTGAGTTGCTTGAAACTTTCATTACCAAGGTAGTGAAAGCGTGACTCCCATGGGAACTGAAAGCATGAGAAAGATTGTTGTTGGGGCTGAAGGAGTACGGAAAATCCGGAGAAAGGAATGAAAGGTATCACCCCAAGGCAAGCCATGGACTCAGGAGGCGTTGCCTCCTTTTCCGCCCCAAGGGACGGGGTATCTCACCTTGCTTTCCCGGCACTCGCTCCAGAGAGGAACCATCATGCTGATACCTTTCCTCTTGCTCCGTTGGGAAATCAATGCCATAGAAAAGATCTTGCACATACAGATGACGAGTATGTGGCAGTGTAAGATTTGGAATCAGGCTTCCAGGGTTATAGTGCCCTGCCAGTACGTTTTCTGTGTTGAACCATAGATCAAGCCAACAATTGCAAGCAAAATCCCCGAGATGATAAGTAACCATTCCACAGGGACCCGGTCAGCAAGTGGCCCGAAGAGCAAGATTCCCAGCGGGATTGCACTACCGCTCAGCAGTTGCACAATAGAGAATACCCTTCCCATCTTATCTTCATCTGTTATCTCCTGGATCATGACAATCTCAGCAGAGTTCATCACCGGGACAAAGATTCCTCCAAGTCCAAGGATGATGAGATAGATAAGAAAGGTGGGCGCAACGCCCAAAAGGGCGAAACTCAAACCAAAGGCAACCAAGGAAAGTGCAATGGCACGAACCTTGTTGGAAAAAGATCCCTTCAGGGTTATGATCAACCCACCCAACAAGGTACCTGCCGTCCATACCATTTCATTGGCAGTCAACTTCCACACATCACTACCAAAGCTCCGTTCCACCAACAGAGGGGTCAGGATTGCAGCTGGGGTGATGAGAAAAAAGGAAAAACCATAACAGATCAGGAGATTACGCAACAGAGGCTTATGGAAGGTATAGGAGAGACCCTTTTTAATGTCTTGTATCATACTGGTCCCTTCCTCCAGTCGCTTCCTAGCCCCTACTTTGATGAAGGAAAAGGTCACCACTGCAAAAATGGCAGTGACCACATCGAGCAAGAGCGTCCAGGTAAGATCAAATAGCCCCAGCATCATGCCACCAACAGCGGGAGAGAGCAACAACAACACTGAATTGATGCTCTGGTTCACCCCTTGGATACGCACCAGGTGTTCCTCACTGACCAATTGGGGAATGATGGCATTCACGGCAGGGGTCTGTATCCCGCTTCCAATGGAACGTACCACTGAAACAGCAAGCAGGGCTCCAATGGAAGATGAACCCCTTGCATAGAAGAGGACAAGGCCTAGCGTGGCTAGGGCGATGAAACTATCAGAGAGCATGATCAGGTGCTTTCGGTTGTACCGGTCTGCCCACACCCCACTGGAAAGGCTGATCAGGAGATGGGGAACCATCTGGGCAAGGGTGGCATACATCAGGAACACTCCTGATGAGGTCTCAAGGGTGATGTACCAGATAATGGCATATCCTACGACTGAGGAACCAAATAGGGAAAGATTTTGGCTTATAAGAAACAGGACAACAGATTTCGTAAAAAGAGCATTGTTGCGTTTTGTTTTCATAGTAGTACCATGGGTTTCTATAAGAACAGGGAAATAGGTTCTCCCTACCGGCTCTAGCACTGTAGCGAGCGCTTTAGGCTCTGTCCAGAGGTTTGCCTCGGAAGCGGACACAGTTCCTTCCTGCTTTTTTTGCCTCATACAGGCAATCATCAGCCTCTCGATAGAGTTGGTCAAAACTGGTGGATCGACCAGAGGAAACTCCCAGGGATACGGTCAGACGAATGGAGTGCTGCTCATGGTTGAACACCTGATTTTCTACATATCTCCTGAGATGTTCGGCAAAAGCAACCGCCTCTTCCCTGCTTTTATGGGAACTGAAGATGGCAAACTCTTCACCGCCAAACCTACAGGTTATGCTCGATTTATCAACTTCCGCTTTGAGTATGGCACCGATGGATTGCAGGACTGCATCACCACAGCGATGCCCCCACTGGTCATTGACCTGCTTGAAGTGGTCAAGATCGAAGTAAATGAGATGTGATAATCCAGAGGTCAGGGAGAGCTGTTTTTCCACCTTTTCTATGAACGTCTGTCTGTTATAAAGCCCTGTAAGCCCATCAATCTCTGCACGTTGCTGTAGTTCTAAGGTACGCCGCTTGAGCAAGGTAATATTCTGGATCAGGGTGATGACCCCAATGAGCTCCGTGGTTTTCGAGGTAATCGGGTAGAGTTCAGCGAGCAGTGACTTTCCATTCAAGGTAAAATCAAAGGAGGCTCTCTCATTCTTGCGTACAGCGTTTCCCCACCTGGGAATCTGAAGATACATCTGCTCTTCAACCGAACCCATATCAGTGTCCAGAAGTTCCTTTGCTGCAGGATTCATGTCTACAACGCGACCTTCCCCATCACAGATGACAATGCCTTCTCCTAGAAAGCGAAAAGCCTGTTCCCTTGCAAGTGGGGCAAGCTTGAGTAGGTCAAAACGATACATTCCAAAAAGAAAGAAGAGCCCAGAGAGGGCAAAGACCCCACTGATGGGCAATATCTGAAGAAATTGTTCATTACTCACTACCTTTGCCATGGCATACAGAAAGGGAATCACTGCACCCAATAGAAGAATGTATGACTGTTTTCTCATGGAGGAACTGGTGGTTGCAACAAAGATGATTACCAATACGAGAGAAAAAACCATGAGGAAGAAGTTACCTGAGATTAGAAATTTGCCGAGGACCGTAGTCTCTACCACCAAAACTGAAAATTGTGAAGAATTCACCAGGGTTATGGAATTACGAATCCAATGGTGCAGGAAATCTGTCCCTACCAAGAAGATGCCTACCCCCTGGTAGAGATAGAGTATCCTACCAATCTGTTTTTGCCTGTCTCTCCAATATCCTGTATATGCCAAACAAAAAAGCAAGGAGGCAACAGGAGTGTAGAATACTCCAATCTGGCAGATATTGCGCCATAGCACTTTGAAAAAATAGGTATAGCTGACCATTTCCGCGAAAGAGGTCACAGACCAAACAAGCATGAACAGAACTGTAATGAACAACTCTTTTGCAGCACGTTTGCTTCGAACTTTCCAGACTGCAACAAGCACGCTGAGAAGCATACCAATGGAAAGCAAATTAAAGAAAAGGACGGGGAAGCTAAGCATTTTGACTCCTCGAGATTTCCTGCATTGTACCAGAGAATAGTGGAAATCAGCAGAAGAAATCTAGCTAACCAGCCAATTCATTGCCTTTTCTTCCTCTTCTGTGAAGTAAATTCCCTTTCCCTTGTTGCTTTCCAGGATAAAGGAACGCAAACTGGAGCTACCAAGAGAGGTGAAATCCCCTACAATGGCAAGCCGCATCTGGTAGGTCACAAATTTCTGGAGCACTTCTCCAGCAATCTGAGAATAAAACTTCCTTTGAGGACACCTTTGCAACCACAATTCCGTTCTTGGTCATATAATCAATCTTCATGAACTACTCACTTCTCTTTCCAAGATACTTCACCATCACATACGCATCCCCTCTCTCATCGACAACAGCGAACCCAAGGCGTTGATAAAGACTGCAAGCCCTGTTCTCTTTCTGCACGGAGAGAGATACCCTTTGATATCCAGCATTGCTCACAACGGTACACATCTCCTCAATAAGCTGACTACCCAGGCCCTTACTGCGGTAGGAGGAGTCTATGGAAATACAGAGCTCTGGCGTTTCTTTATCCAAAAATCCATACCCTGGGTCATGGGAATCAAACAACCGTACCCAAACAGCACCAACCACCTTGCCTTGGACTTCTCCAACCAATGCGTAATCTCCTTCCCTGCCAAAGTCCTGCACATAGTGACGGAGTGAAGGATCATCCAGAACTGATAAAGGAGGAGGCACTTCACCTTCAGCCACATAGATGGCTTCATACAAGAAATGGTTGAGCAACGCATATTCTCTTCTCCATAGAGGTCGAATGGCAAGTACATACTTCAGAGAGGCTATTACCTGCATGTTCGCACTATGGGGATGCATATCCACCCCTTGGACGACCTGTACCTGGTAGAATCCGTTTTGAACCAAGTACTGTAGGTCCCTTTTCAAGGTACGCTCCTGCCTGCTGAGATAGATTATCCGCTTTGGTCTGATGGTAATAACGGACTCCAAAAGAGAACGTTCACATCCCTCTTCCGATGGAGAGAGAAAGAGAATGTCACAGGCCTTTCCCCGTTTTGCAAGTTGCCGGAGCTGTTTCTCGTTGTTTCCCACAAAACGCTGTACATGCTCAAGGTCATTCAGTGCTGCCTCATCACAATAGGGGGTATGTTCCTGCAGTACATAACTCTGGCTTGCTCCTTCTCCCACAGAAAGCAGAGCCAAAATGCCATGCATGGTGCAGCAGTCAATTACAACATCCCCCTTCTGGAGGTGGGCAAGTTCCATCACTTTCTTGTAGAGTACCTCCGCCTGGGAGGGAGAACTGGGGAAGTCTGAAGTAGGAGGAAGGGAGAATTTCAGAGTACAGAGGGTCTCCTCGATTGCTGAACGACCCCAAAATGGAAGGGGATTGTTCACCCCGTCAGTCAGGACAATACCGATTATCTCAGCATGCTCCCTTCGCAATGCGTGCAAAAAAGAAGCAAAAGGAGGCTCTATCTCCTCTGGAAGGGTAAAGCACAGGAGCACCTGTTCCAGGTCCCCTCTGAGACGCAGTGACACTTTTGTTGCCGGGAAGGATGTATCGAGGTCGTGTTCAATTGCAAGACGTTTGATGGTCTTCAGTATCCGCTCGGCCAAGGGATGCCTAAGCATGCATGCCTCCAAGGCAAGGAATTGATTCTGCCTTGTACTTACTACTCCTGAAGCGAACTTTCCACGCCAGTCCAATCCAAATTGAGCTTCCACATGGTACAGGAACCCTTCTTTCTCCTCCATTCCGACCATTGGCTCTACACGATCGGCAAGCTGTGCAAACTGGGTATGTAGGTAAGTACTTTGGATCTCCAGCTGCTTGTGATAGGAGTGTTCCATGAGTGGACAGTGACCGCAGACACGAAGTGCGGGACATTTGGCATAGGTTTCCATACCCACTACGGTGCGGGTAAAAGCGATGTTTGTCAATTGTATTTGTCCACTCTCTTTGGTATGCTTACGCTATGAAATACGTACGATTCAAATACCAAGAAGAGGTCTTATATGGCCTGCTCTCAGAGAATACCATCCAGGTGCTCAAAGGTTCACCCTTTACAAGCTATACCGAAACCAATGAAAAGCTCTCCTTGGAAGAGGTTGCATTGCTTACTCCCTGTGATTATTCAAAAGCCATCTGTATTGGTTTGAACTATAGTGACCATGCCAAGGAATTCCAACTTCCCATCCCCACTGAACCGGTGGTTTTCATGAAGCCTTCCACTGCTGCACTTGCACCGAACAAGGAAATCATCTACCCAGAGATGAGCAACCGTCTCGATTACGAGGCTGAACTTGCCGTGGTTATCGGGAAGAAGGCTCATTTTGTCAGTGAGGAAAATGCTGCTTCTTACATACTCGGGTACACGTGCGCCAACGATATTACAGCGCGAGACCTGCAACCAAAGCAGGGTCAGTGGACGGTGGCTAAGAGTTTTGACACATTCTGTCCCTTTGGACCATACATCAGCAATGAGGTCGACCCGAGTAATCTTACGATTGAAAGCAGGGTCAACGGCAGGACCATGCAGAAGTCCAATACCAGCAACCTAATCTTCTCAGTACCCTTCCTGGTAAGCTACCTCTCCCAAGTAATGACATTGCTTCCCGGAGACATCATCCTCACTGGAACGCCAGGAGGTATCAGCGGGATGCACAAGGGAGATACGGTGGAGATCCTGATCGAAGGACTTGGTGTGCTTCGCAACACCATAGCTTGAAGAAAGAGCCGATGGGATTAATCCTCTCGGCTCCTCTCTTCTACAATCCAATTGAGGATGTCTCCACACGCTGTTCATTGTGCAGGAAGACAGGTCAATATCCAGATCATTGATGCTGACCGAGCAATTTGCCTCGTTCAATATCTTCTCTGCATAGTATTTATGAATAACTTACAATATATTCTGAAAACCAACAATCCAATTTCAGAATTGCACTTGCAAATCCATTTTGGATCATTCCTAGAGAAAACAGAATCGTCCGAATACCCCTTGGTACGCTTGTTGCCCAGGGAGGACTTGTCCTCCCTGAACAACTGCTCGCTCTGGTTGCACCAAAACCCAATGTCGTTGCTCAACTGAGCATCCTCATTTCTAGTAGGCGGACTCATGCACCCCGGCTACCGCTCTTCCACTCGGCTCATTCATAGCCTTGAAAGCGCGATCCCATTCCAGAGCCGTTGCCGTGGAACAGGCAACCGAATCTTCCCGTGGAACGCAGCGCGCCGCACTCTCACTGGGGAAGTGGGAAGCAAAAAGGGTACGGTAGTAGTACTCCTCCTTGGTGGCAGGGGTGTGGATCGGGTAGCGTTTTGCCGCCAAGGCAAACTGTTCATCGCTGACCAAAGAGCTGGTAAGCTGTTTCAACGTATCAATCCAGCTATAACCTACCCCGTCACTGAACTGCTCCTTCTGCCTCCAGACAATCTCATCTGGAAGATACTCCTTGAACGCCTCTCGAAGAATCCACTTCTCTATGCGCTTGTTCTCCCCAACAACCGGGCAGAGCTTCATATCAGGGTTCAAATTCATCGCAACATCGATGAACTCCTTGTCCAGGAACGGTACCCGTCCCTCAACACCCCAAGCAGCCAATGACTTGTTCGCCCTCAGGCAGTCATAGAGATGCAGCTTGGAGAGCTTCCTGACTGTCTCCTCATGGAACTCCCTGGCATTGGGTGCCTTATGAAAATAGAGATACCCACCGAAGAGTTCATCACTTCCTTCTCCACTAAGCACCATCTTGATCCCCATTGAGCGGATTACGCGGGCAAGCAGGTACATCGGTGTTGCTGCCCTGACCGTGGTGATATCACTGGTCTCCAGATGGTAGATGACATCACTGAGGGCATCGAGAGCCTCTTGGATGGTGAAATGTACCTCATGATGCACCGTCTTGAGATGATCAGCTGCAATGCGTGCAGCCTTCAGGTCGGGAGAACCTTCAAGTCCGATGGCGAATGAGTGGAGCCGTGGCCACCAGGCATCCTCCGTATCGGCACTCTCCACCCGCTTCTGTGCATATTTTGAGGTGATTGCCGCAATGATGGAACTGTCCAGACCACCGGAGAGCAACACACCGTAGGGAACATCACTCATCAGCTGACGCTTGACCGCTGCTTCCAGTGCCTCACGAACCTGTTCTATCGTACCCCCATTGTCCTTGACCGTATCATACTTGGTCCAAGAACGTTCATACCACTTCTTGAGTGTTCGCTCAGGACTGTAGTAAGAGTGTCCAGGAGGAAAGAGTTCAATAGCACTACAGGTTCCTTCCAAGGCTTTCAACTCACTTGCCACATAATAGTGCCCCTGGTCATCCCACCCTTGGTAGAGAGGAATGATACCGATATGGTCACGGGCGATGAGGTACACATCCTTTTTCTGGTCATAGAGGGCAAAAGCAAAGATACCATTCAAATCCTCAAGGAAGTCAGGGCCTTTCTCCTGATACAGAGCCAGGATGACTTCGCAGTCACTCTGCGTCTGAAACGCATAAACTCCCTCATACTTTTTTCTGATCTGCTGATGATTGTAGATTTCACCGTTGACAGCCAACACCACATTCCTGTCTGCGCTATACAGCGGCTGACCTCCTGAGAGTGGGTCGACAATAGCTAGTCGTTCATGACTGATGATGGCCTTCTCCCCTTCATACACCCCCGACCAATCGGGACCACGGTGACGAATCTTCCCTGACATGGAAAGAATCTGGGAACGAAAGTCCTTCGCACTACGCTGGATGTCAAACATTCCTACAAATCCACACATCATATACCTCCAAACGTAAAAAGACGCTCCTTGCCCAGTATTTGGGTAGGAACGTCTTTGTTCTTGGAAGGATACTACCTGCTCTTTTACAAAGTTGCAAGTACCTCATCCACTACAGCGAGTACAGCATCAATATCTTTTTTCTCTACAACCAAGGGAGGAACAAAGCGCAGCACATCACTTCCCGCACTTGCCACCAGCACACCCTTGGCAAAACAGGCATCCACCACCTGACGGGGAGGAACGGTGAGAACCAACCCATTGATCAGTCCCTTGCCCCTGACCGCAATGCAGAGATCAGGGTAGCGAACCACCAGCTGCTCAAGCTTCGCTCTCAGATATTCCCCCATCTCCTGGACATGGGCGCAGAAAGCAGGATTGTTGAGACGCTTGACCATCTCTCTCACTGCCGCCATTGCCAGTGGATTGCCCCCAAAAGTAGAAGCATGGTCACCAGGGGTGAAGATGTGGCTTGCTTTTCCTGTAGTAAGCATTGCGCCACAGGGGACTCCACCTGCCAAGGCCTTCGCCGTGGTAAGGACATCGGGTTTCACGCCATAGGCCTGATACGCAAAAGGCTTTCCACTACGTCCCATCCCACACTGCACCTCATCATAGATGAGCAAAAGATTGTGCTCGTCACAGAGGGAGCGAAGCCCCCTCAGGAATGCAGGTTCGGAGGGAACAATTCCTCCCTCCCCCTGGATCGGCTCCACAATGATGGCACAGGTCTTTTCGGTAATGAGGGCTTTCACACTCTCAAGATTATTAAACTCTGCATAGCTGAACCCTTGCGGAAGAGGTGCAAAGTTCTTATGGTACTTCTTCTGTCCAGTTGCGGTAACGGCACCGTAGGTCCTGCCATGAAATGAATTCATCATGGAGATGATTTCACTACGGGGGGCCTCACTCTGGTGCCCGAACTTCCTGGCAAGCTTGAGGGAAGCCTCAATGGCTTCCGCCCCGCTATTGCAAAAGAACACTCGCTCCATCTCTGCAAGTGTGCAGAGCTCCTTTGCCGCTTCCACCCCTACCTTGTTGTAGTACAGGTTTGAACAATGCAAGAGCCCCTCGGAAACGACCTTGTTGATTGCATCAGAAAGACCAGGGTCACCATATCCAAGGGCATTGACGGCGATCCCGCCAACAAAGTCGAGATAGTGCTTACCCTCCTCATCAATGAGGTACATACCCTTTCCACCGGTAAAAACCACTGGTACCTGGGCATAAGTATCTAATAAGTAATGCTTTCCTGTCTGTATCGTCTCTTGCATGCTCATGAGTGTTCCTCCTTGGTTACCATGGTCCCGATCCCCCGTGTAGTGAATATCTCAAGCAGGATGGCATGGGGAACCCTGCCATCAAGGATGTGAACACTATTCACCCCTTTTGCCAATCCATCGAGACAACACTGTACCTTGGGGATCATGCCACCATTGATCGTGCCGTCCTGTATGTATGCCTCAGCCTGTTTGGTACTTAGCGTTCTGATGATGGAGGAAGGATCATCCTTGTCCTTGAGAATCCCTTCCACATCGGTGAGAAACACCAGCTTCTGTGCGGAAAGGGAACCGGCAACAGCACTGGCCGCATAGTCTGCATTGATGTTGTAGGTACTCCCTTCCTCATCCGATCCAACCGGGGAGACCACCGGAACGAAGTTGTTGGATAGTAGAGTCTCAAGTAAACTCGTATCGACCTTCTCTACAGTGCCAACGTAGCCAAGGTCGCGTCCTTTCTCATCCAACTTCTTTGAACAAAGCAGTGTTCTTCCATCCTTTCCACTGATGCCGACTGCACTGATGCCTACCTGCTCCAACTCACTGACCAGACTCTTGGAGATGGAACCACTGAGTACCATCTCGGCAACCTGGGCTGTCTCAGCATCGGTTACACGCAGTCCATCAAGGAACTGGCTCTTTTTTCCCAGACGGTCAAGCAGGTTGGTAATCTCCTTGCCTCCGCCATGGACAACCACTGGTTTCAAACCGATGTACTTGAGCATTGCGATGTCTTGGATAACCGACTTTTTCAGCTGTTCGTCAACCATAGCCGAACCGCCATATTTGACCACGACAATACTTCCGGCGAATGTCCTGATGTAGGGAATCGCCTCGATAAGCACCTCAGCCTTGAGGATCTCGTTTGCCATCCTGTGTTTCATCAGCTTCTATAATCTCCATTGATCCGAACATACTCATAGGAAAGATCACAGCCCCAAGCGGTGCCTTCCCCCTCTCCGTCAGTCAAGATTGCAAGTGTCTGCACATCCCTCTCAAGCAGGATTCCCTTGGCCATATGCTCGTCAAAATCCAGGGGAGAACCACCGGCTACCACTTGTATCGTCCCCTTGGAAGAAGAGAAAAAGAGGTCCACACCATTCGGATCAAAACAAGCTCCACTGTACCCCATGGCACACAGAATCCGTCCCCAGTTGGCATCACTGCCAAAGAAGGCTGTCTTGACCAGATTACTGCTGATGATTGAACGGGCAAGGGTTTGGGCAGACTGTTTGTCCTTTGCTCCCTTGACTGTTACCTCAAGGAACTTTCCAGCCCCTTCGCCATCACGAACGATTGCCTTTGCGAGCTCCTTATGGACATACAGGAAAGCCTGGGTAAAGGCTTCCCACTGACTGTGGGAAGGAGAAAGCGCATTACACCCACTCTTGCCATTGGCAAGGACCAGGACGGTATCATTGGTCGAGGTATCCCCATCCACACTGATCATATTGTAGGTGTCACGGATGGAGGACCCAAGCAACGCTTGCAGTACTGCCTTATCGATGGTTGCATCGGTGGTAATGAAACTCAACATGGTTGCCATGTTGGGATGAATCATCCCAGAACCTTTTGCCATACCACCGATGGTTACCTGCTTTCCATCAATCTCAAGGGAGACAGCAATTTCTTTGGTGAAGGTATCGGTGGTGAGAATAGCCTTCGCAGCTTCACGAGCACCTTCTCTCGAGGAATCAAGCACCTTTGTGCAGTCATCAATCCCAGTGACAATCTTATCCATGGGCAAAGGAAGCCCGATGATGCCGGTAGAACAAACCAGTACTTCTTCAGGCAGCAAACCCAACGTCTTGGCTGTATGCACGGCCATAGCCTCTGCATCCCTCTCCCCTTGGGAAGCAGTGCATGCATTGGCATTGCCACTGTTGATCACAATAGCCCGAGCCTCGGGAGAAGAAGAAACCAGCTTCTGGTCCCAGAGAACCGGGGCTGCTTTCACCAGATTGGTGGTAAAGGATCCTGCAAAACTACAAGGAACCTCACTGTACACCAAGGCAAGGTCTTTTTTGCGTTTCTTGACACCGCAGGCTACACCATTGGCTGAAAATCCCAAGGCAGCGGTAACGCCACCATCTATTATCTGCATCACTCTATTTCTCCTATAGGGGGCTGGCAACCGTGGAGGCAAGACCAGACTCTTCGCCCAGGTTGCACCGGATATTCATATTCTGCACTGCCTGACCGGCAGCTCCTTTGACCAAGTTGTCGATAGCTCCAATAGCAACAACACGATTGGTTCTTCCATCGACCTTCCAACCGATGGCACACATGTTCGTGTTCTTGACATATCGGGTCTCAGGAAGACTGGAGCCCATCAAGCGTATAAATGATTCACCAGCGTACCACTTCCGGTATGCCGAGGTTATTTCCGCTTCACTGACCCCTTCCTTCAGATTGGCGTAACAGGTAGAGAGAATCCCTCGATGCATGGGAACCAGATGCGGGGTGAACTGCACGAAAATGTCTGCACCGTTTAGTGCACTCAACTCTTGTTCAATCTCCGGGGTATGGCGATGGGTTGCCACACTATATGCCTTATATGACTCGTTGACCTCACAGAACAATGAGCCCAGCTTCTCAGATCGTCCAGCACCACTGACACCGCTTGCGCTGTCTATGATCAAGGAAGTTGGATCGACAAGCTTCTCTGCAACCAAGGGAGCCAGGGTGAGAATACTGCAGGTGGTATAGCAACCGGGGTTTGCAATCAGGTTTGCTGTTCCAATACGATCACGATGCAATTCACACAGCCCATAGACTGCCTCCCCAAGCAAATCCTTGCTCCCATGGTCACTCTTGTACCAGCTTTCATAGACACTGCTGTTGCTGAGCCGATAGTCAGCACCGAGGTCAATAATGATGCAACGCTCCAGTATCTCCTTGGTCACCTTATGACTCGCCATCCCATGGGGAAGGGCAAGAAACAAAACAGAGCACCGCTTGCTGGCTTCCTCAATGTCCTCCTCTTCCAATAGCAGGTCACATCCTCCCTGAAGAGAGGGATATATCTCACTGAAACGCTTTCCGCTGTAGGAGTGTGAGGCAAGGTAGGCAATCTCCACCAATGGATGATTTACCAAAAGGGCAACCAATTGTGACCCTGCATAGCCTGTAGCACCAATGACTCCAACTTGTAGCATACGTTCCTCCGTATCATCAATATTAGTATAATTATACAAAAATATTCCTCTTTGACCAGACTCTTTGCATATATTTTCACATAATTGTGTATAAATATTAATTAAACCAATACACCAGCTCTGCAGAAACCTCCAATCCAAGCTTCCTCTGGAGTGAGAGAGACGCCGTATTGCCTGCCACCACATGGCAGTAGGGGGTTATGTCCTGGGAAAGCAGGTGATTGATGTAGGTACGCTCCAGTGCTTCCCCTACATGTCGCCTGCGATACTGGGGCAGCACCTCCAACATGCCCATTGAACACTCAATATGTCTACCCATGAAACCAGCTAGATTGCCATCAATCTCTGCAGCTATCATGACCCCTGCTTGAAATCGTTCAAGGATATACGCTTCATCGACAAGCTTGTAGTGTTGCAACACCACAGGAAGATCACGATCCATAAGGGGGCGTATGATGATGGACTCATCTTCAACAAGCAATTGTGTGGAGGGATAGACAGCCTGCATGCACTCCAGCGGATCAGTGAGTCCCCGCTCCTTGAATGCAGAAACGAGAGGTCCTGCGTGTACAGAGATTGGACCTTTACTGGTAGGCACAGCCTCGGCAAAGGTGTCTGCTGCCTCTGGATTGAATAGCGTGGCGACATACGCTGTATCCTGAACATGGAGCAATACACCATCTTCATCAGCAATGAGAACTTCTGCTACCCCCTCTTCCAGTGGCTCAATCAGGTCGATATAGGTAGTTCTCCCCCTTAGGGAGAGTGTTTCGATTACATCCATAGCCTACTGTAACGCAAGATTGTGCATCTGTCAGTCTCTCAGACTCTTAATTCCATGAAAGGTCAGCCCGACAAGACTGAGGTTATAGAGAACCAGCATGAACCCAGACAAGACAGGAGAGGGATCCCTCAATACCATCAACGCAAAGAGGGTACAAAGCATCAACGGGAGAAAGATGAACAGCAAGGTTGCATCCATCCTCCTTGTCATGGTTCCAATGGTTAGGAACAAGGCCCCAATACAGGCTACCAACCCGAGCTCAGCAGTAAGTAGGTAATTAAAGAAGAACTCCCTGGGACCTATCAAGGTAAACAGGGCGAGCAATACGGGTGTAAGGAGCAATACCAAGAGCACTGCAGTTCCCACCACCATCAGAATCGCACTCGGTGATCGTTCTCTCATGCTTCATCTGATCCAAGCATCTTTTCAACAAGCTTGAGCAATACATCATCAACCACAAGGTCTGCTCGGCTGGTCTTGGCATCAATTCTTGGTCGCTTCATCAATTGCTGATAGGCATCAGCAATCCAAAGCGTTGCTGTTTCTGGTGGTACGATACCGGTATCAATGACTAGATCGAAGAGAGAAGCATCACGTTGGTTGTACTGCAAGTCGGACTGTACAAAGGATGTTCTTACCAGTTCCTGATCTATGAGCGCTTTCCTTGTCTGTTCATCAGTTCCACCCCGCTCTTTCTGCTTTCTCTGGACCCTGAGTTCAAGTGGAGCCTTTATTCTTACATTCAGGACATCAGTATAGCCTTGCAGAAGACCAAACCCTCCTCGTCCGAGCATGACTACATTGCCAACCTTGGCAAATGCACGCATGACTGCAAGCAGAAAGTCAACGGTCAGGTAGCGGTGTTGGTCAAATCGTTCCCAAAATGTAGGAAGACTGTCATAGACTTCGTCAAACCCACTGAAGCCATACTCATGCATGATTTTCTCAATATCTTGCTTGTCCACGAAGGAAAGCCCCAGTTGCTCGGCCACTTGCTTGGCAATAAAGGTTCCTTCACTGCCAATCTGACGGGAAATAGTAATGACTCCCATAGACACCTCCTCTGGTAATTCCATGGTAAGTCCGTACCTCTCAGCTGTCAAGGAACGGCCCTTACAGGTCGTCATAGGAGATGACAAGTACCTGTTCAATGAAGAGTTTAGCAAGCTCAGGATCGAACTGGAATCCTGCGCACCGCTTAATCTCCTTTGCTGCTTCAAGGGTAGAGACTGCTTTGCGGTACGTTCTCTCACTGGTCATCGCATCATATGCATCAACAATGGCAATCATTCTGGATTGCAGAGGAATTGTCGTTCCTCGTATGGACTTGGGATATCCAGTTCCATCATAGCGCTCATGATGAGCAAGCACATAGGGTGCCAACGCTTGCATGTCCTCTACTGAGCTGAGAATACGAAAGCCAATCTCTGCATGCCTTTTCATCTCCTCCCACTCCAAGGGGGACAGCTTTCCATCCTTGTTGAGAATGTTTTCAGCAATGGCAATTTTTCCGATATCATGCAGCAATCCCACCAGACGCAACTCAGTACACAATCGTTCACTGAGACCAAAGGCTCTTCCCAACTGTTCACTGAGTTCACTGACTCGCCTTGAGTGGGCCTCTTCCCGTTTATTCTTCTCATGGAGCGTGTTGATAATGGCATAGACTGCTTTCCCCTGCATCTGGGGGCTATCGAGCAACTTTTGTGTGGCAAGGTGCTTCTCAGCCAACTGTACGGCCTCATTCAAATCAAATGGTGCATCCTCTACCACATAGAGTCCGAAACTGATTGAAGGAGCAACAGCATCCATTACTCTGAGACGTGATACTTCCTCCGAGGCAACCTCAAGACGAGGCTCACACTCCCTTGCTGTAAAGCCAGGCAGCAAGAGTGCAAACTCATCGCCCCCTACCCTGAAAAGGGTTGAACAATCAGGGAAGGTTTCCCGCAAAAGGGTAGCGACCTGTTTCAGGATTCTGTTCCCTTGCTCCCGCCCGAAGGCCTCGTTGATAATCTTAAGCCGATTCATGTCAGAAAACACGACACTCAAGGGTAGATTCCCCTCCAAAGGCATGCTGCTGATCACCCGCTCGAACTCTACCCGGTTGTATAGATCAGTTAGTGCATCGTGAGTAGATGCATAGAGAATCTGCTGTTCAGCAAGCTTCCGTTTAGTGATATCGACGGTCATACAGAGACTGCTTAAATCTACGAGGTTCTCTTCAGGGAATACACAGAGGGACAGATTCGCCCAGACGGTTGAGCCATCCTTTTTCAGGAAACGCTTATCCAACGTAAGGGAGTCCTCTCCCCCAGTATACATCCTTTGTGTGACGCTGTTGCTCATCTTCACATCTTCAGGGTGGGTGAATTCTGCCCAAGTATGACCAAGCACCTCTTCCCTTGAATATCCCAATATATCGAGATAACTCTGGTTGATACTCTCAATTTCCCCCGTTCTGAGGTTGGTCAGTGACATCCCAATCGGTGCTTTTTCAAATATTGTCTTGAACTGATGTTCGCTTTTTCTCAAGGCAGCGATATCGTTCAAACGGTAGACTTGGCTGAAGAGCAGGAGACAGAGCAAGTATGTTCCTATCGGATAGAAAACCAGAATGGGAAATGTCATCACAGAAAAGACCTGAACCCTCACCGAAGAGGGCATAAGCAACATGCACAGGAGCATGATTACATGGTCCAACAAACCAACAAGATAGAACTCGATATTGATATTGCCCCGTTTATCAAGCACTGTGGTGTAGCGGAAATGATGCCAAAGCGTTCCAATAATTGTACTTGAAATGATAGTCGCTAATCCTGCATAGAGACCAGCTCCGCCATTCAAGACTCTGAATATTGCCATCATCAAGCTTCCAATAAATGTCGGTAGTATTCCAAAGACCATACCCGAGACGACGATAAGGATGGAACGAGAATCAAATACAACGCCCTGCTCAAGAATGAAAGGGTTGAGCATTACCAAGATTCCTACAACACCAATAATGAACCCAATCAGGATATGGTAGGAATATACCTTTTCTGGGTTCTTGAATGGATAGGTAGCGAAAAAGACACTGAGGGTCAACAACATTGCAATGTTGAAGAGAACATTAGCCATTAGAGTTCCCTCATAGATGGGGTAAACAAACATACCTTATTCCTTCCTGACGCTTTTGCTCTATACAAGGCAATATCAGCTTCGCTAATCAAAGAGATGGAAGAAATATTAGGACCTTGCACCCGGGCAACACCTATAGAGATGTGAACATTCAATTCCAGGTTCTGGAAGAAGAACGGCTTTGAAGCGACATGTATTCGCAAATCCTCTGCAATTGCAACTGCCTCAGTATCGCTCTTGTTTGTCACTGCAATGATAAACTCGTCCCCACCGTATCGAGCAATAGCTCTACTATGCTTGATCACCTCTTTTACACGAGAGGCAAACTCCTGAAGCACCGCGTCCCCAGCTAGGTGCCCATAGGTGTCGTTGATATTCTTGAAATGATCGATGTCACAGATCAGGATATGAGCCCTCCCCGCTTCCCTGAGATGAAGAGAAACACGTTGCAGGAAGTAGCGACGATTATACAATCCAGTCAGGGGATCTATATTGGAAAGATCCCTGAGTTGCTTATGCAGGGTCCGCCTCTCCGTGATGTTGATGATCAGCACTGTCACAGCCCGCTGCCCCTGATAGGGTTTCTCCAAGGGATACATCCGGGCCTCAAACCATTGCGTTCCCCCCGGGCCATTCTTGGTGGTAAGGGTGACGTCCTCGGTTTCCAACTGGTAATCGAAGGTGTTCAGTTTTCCTGATTCCAAGGTATGATGCACCTGCCCCATGAAGAAGTCAGCAAACTTCTTGGGCATAAAGTCATAGATGTTCTTTCCTGGCCTTTCGCTGTTCATGGTGGGTAAGGGCCAATAGAATATTCAAAACAGAGGGGTTATCTGCTATGGTGTCTGCAAGGAGTACAGCAGATGATCGACCCCCATTTCCAGAAATTATTCGCACTCGG
>Ga0334900_1001897_pt1 | contig 20349 bp, 17 predicted proteins | sample GraSluR3_MG_2_FD_207231 | JGI IMG/M metagenome (GOLD analysis project Ga0334900, IMG submission 207231) | Sludge microbial communities from methane-producing bioreactor in Wageningen University, Netherlands - Granular Sludge_31_08-R3 | ecosystem: Engineered > Bioreactor > Anaerobic >...
AAGCCAGTATCGAAAAGAAAGCCTCCCGTTCAATGTTTTTGACTGAATACCTTATTTCAATGTTTAATCCAATTTATACCGATTTAAGGGCTATTCCATCTTGGTGAAATCAGGAGAGGGGTAATCCTTAAATATCGAAGTCGCATTCCATTTTGTGATAAGCTGTGGAGATATGAATTTGAAGTTTAGAGATTTTATGCATGGTATAAATAGGGATCATTTTTATTTAATATCTATCTTTATAGTTATTATATCTATAAAATTTATATTCTCATTCAGTTTTCCATCGCCTTTCATCTTTGCAGACGAAGCTGTATACGCCGAAACGGCCAGGAATGTCCTGGATGGACATTTATTTAGTAATTTGGAATATTGTCAGACATATCCTCCAGGATATTCGATCATTTTATCAGTAGCATATTTATTCTCTGACGATATGGAAATAGTTTATCGTATTATGATCCTTATAAATTGTATATTAACTTCAGCAATACTATTCCCATCATATTTCATCCTGCGCGAATTCTGTAACAAAAATTTTTCGTTATTAGGTTCGATCACTATTTCAACTTTACCTTCTGTAACATTATATACTTTCGTCTTAATGAGTGAGAATTTATTTATACCTTTATTTGTATTCTCAGGGTGGTTTTTGCTTAAATCTTACAGCAACGGCGGCAAACCATGGGATCTTTTAGCAGGGCTATCAATATTCTATCTATATTTAACTCGGTCGATGGGCATAGCCATGATCATAGGCCTTTTGATATCTTTTCTATTCTATATGTTGGTTTCGTCAAAAAAGGAAAAAATCTCAGAAATATTGAAAGATAAGTATTTACTTATTGTTTCGTTTGTGGCACCTGCTATCCTATGGTCATATTATAAGTCGGTTTTTGCCCAGGAGATCGCTAGATACGACACAGATAAATACTCTGCAACTCTGCTGGGCTTTTTTAGCGATATGGAATCGTTAAAAATATTCCTATCATTATTCTTACATGAACTGGAGTTTTTAATCCTAACTTCATATTTTTTAATCTTCTTCATGGCGTGCTTGATCATCTTAAAAATATACAAGGAATTTAAATCATGTTTTCTCCGTGATTGGAATATCCGGAATTGCTCAGAGATCGCTTCCAATTTACCACTAATATCATTAGCATTTTATATTGTAGTTTCATCGATTATCTTGATCGTAGTCACCGTTGTACACATGTACATAGCATTGATTTTCCATGAGGATCAGCAATATTTTATATTTGGTAGATACATAGATCCGATCGTTCCCTTCATATTCTTGTTAGGCATCATAGGATTTAATCTAATTTATAATGGGGGATACAAAATTAATCAATCGGATATCACGAAGGTTGTTTTATTATATGCTATGGTTATCGTAATATTTGTCCTTACGTTTCCATATGAATACTACAAATTTCCCAACATGTTCTCTATATTTTATATTCAATATCTGAAAACTATTGTTCCAATTAATATATTCGTGTTGGTATTTTCCCTGATCTCGTTCATATTAGGTTATTTTATCGTTTCCAGGAAGAAGTATGGTAATTACTTATTTTTATTTTTAATTATCACATCCTTGCTGGCTTCCACATATCCAGCTCAACTTTCACTTAATGCGGATCGATATATCCCAATCGGAAAATACCTTAATGAGCACTCTGAAGATAGGACTGTAGTATTGATGGACAGATGGGATTCATGGCCCCTTATGTGGTTTTCTACAATTTTCTGGATGAATGGCTATCCTACTCACTATCCCATAGATGACAATATTTCCGACATGAAACTAGATAATGTCAAGTATATAATTTCGTCAAAACTATTACCTTATCAAACAGCAACGTGCTCGATGGGATATAAACTATATGAGATTAATAAAACAAGAAAAGAAAAGATTCGAGAAATACCTTTTATTATCGATATAGGATTGCATGACGACTGCATAATTGAGAACTTCCATAGACCAGAGGACCAAAAAATTAGGTGGACAAAGAATTCATCGAAGATTCTTATCCCATATCATCCTGATTTAGGACCCATGAAGTTAGATATAAAAACTAGTGGTCATAGACCTGGCGATAATCCCGCGAAAATTGAATGGTACATCAACGACAATAAAATTGGCGAAGACATTAAGTCTAGCGGGGGCCATATTTACTCATTCGTTTTACCTAATAAGTGGTTAAATGAAGAATACCAGATATTGACCATCGTATCAAATACCTGGAAACCAAGTGATTACGGATCTTCCGATACTAGAGATCTTGGAGTTCAAGTAGATTGGGTGGAAGTTGATTCGGCTCTGGAATATGGCAAAGGCTGGCACGGTCTCGAAGACCACCCGCTGGATGGAGAACGACGCCAGCCTCATGATTTACTCAGCTGAAAACTGCACCAGTGACTTAAGCTTTAACGCGATAAGCTTTTACCACCCAAGGACTCTGAAAATATTTGTGAACGACCAACCTCACATATGGGCTGAGATTCCCATCGGGAGTTTCGTGAACGTGAATTCACCGGCAATAAGCCTCAAAGAAGGCGGCAACGTCATAAGATTCCATATACCTGAAGGGTGCGAAAGACCATGCGATCTTAAGAACTCGAATACTAAAGATGATCGATGCTTATCGATAGCCATTCAAAATATAACATTCTCGCAAAATTATATTTGATTCAGCACTATTTCATAGACGTCCAAAACCTCCTCCCCAATCTTATCCCAGGTATATCGTTCCAACACCTTTTTCCTCCCATTTTTTGCCATCGAAGCGGCAACATTCTCATTATCAATTAAATATAAAATTTTCTCCATTAAATCATTGGTATCCCCATATTTAAAAATCAATCCATCCTCTTCGATGACAGAAGGTTGAGCACCCTGATCAGATCCTATGACGGGTGTATTGCAGAGCCATGCCTCAAGATAAACAATACCAAATGACTCAAATTTTGAAGGTAGACAGAGTATGTTAGATCGATGTAAAATATTAATTTTTTCCTGGTCGGAAATATACCCTACATCTATTATATACTCTCGCTCTTCCGAGGAGAGGGTCTGATAGAGTTGATCAAACCAAGAGAATGAGGGGCCGATAAGTAAAAATTTTATATCTTTCCTACAAGTAAGAATCTTCTTAGCAGCTCCAATAAGAAGATCCACCCCTTTATAGTCAGTTTTCCTGCCAATGAATGTTACTATTATTGTAGAATCATCTATTCCATAAGATAACAATTTGTTATCTAAACTAGCTGATTTTTCGATATTATAATTTTCAGGATGTACTCCAGCACCTGTGACAAAAATTTTGTCACGGGGTACACCCTTTTTAGCTAAATAATCTTTTTCATATTGGCTCAGCGTGATGATAGCATCGCATCGCTTTTGTAATAAATAAAATGCCTTTCTTTCATAATGTGGATGATTTGGGTGAAAGTATGGTGTAATGATGACAGGCTTTCCCGAAATCTTACCTTTGAGGTACGAGATGAAATTATGAGGATATGGTATCGTGTGGGTATGGACGATATCGGACGCATTTATTCTTTCGCTCATATCGCCATACATCTCAAAAGAATGGGGGCCATAAAAATAAAGCCCTAGTGCCTTATCAAGGAATTTATAAACAGTATGATAGACTGTGTGGTTTGGAATGGAACGGTGATATCTTCTGACAAAAATATCTCCATCATAATTACAGGGACCAAAACGTAGGATGCAGTCTTCGGGTGGTGGATCTCTCCAAAATTCCTCTTCTCTATCGACGTCTAGGGTTAATACCGATACTTCGTTACCCTGTTTAGCTACATATCTACTAACTTCCTGACACCATGTTTCACTGCCACCAACCGCTGGAGGATATCGCTGTACGACGTTACAGATTTTCATAATAGACCTTCATATATTTTTAAAGTTTTTTCTGCATTCTTGGATATATCATAGTGACACATAGCTCTATCTCGTCCGGCACTTCCAAAACCAATACATCGATTTCGATTCAAAATCAGATCCTCGATTTTCGTTGCTAGGTCGATGCTATCTCCTCTCTCGAACAAATAGCCTGTTCTACCATCTTGAACCATTTCGGGGATCCCACCAATATCTGTAGCAACTACTGGCAAATTCGATGCCATCGCCTCAATTATCGTTAGCGGTTGGTTCTCATACCATAGTGATGGAAGCACAAAAACATCAGATCTCTCAAATAGCTGTAGTTTTTCTGCTTCAGATACCTTTCCCAACAATGAGATATGGCTTTTCAAACCCATTTTATGGATGAAGTCTCTTAATTTAACCTCGTTTTCAGCAGCACCTGCTAAAATTAGATCTATTTCTGAATATCCTTTATCAACCAGCTTTTTTATAGCTTCAATAAGTATATAAACACCTTTATGATACGATAGGTAACTGAGCATAAGAATTGAAAATCTTTTATTATATTCTTCTTTATTTTTTATCGAGATATATGGATTGAGATATAAACCATTCTCGATGTGTTCAATTTTAAAATCGTAACCCTTATCTTCCATAATTTCTTTTAATTTTTCTGAAGGAGATATGAAGAGATCAATATTATCACTTAATTTTCTCATAATTTTATTTCTCATAGTCATTGAGATATTCGAAAATGGAGTTAATATATATGCGTTACATCCATCACAACCTGATTCTCCTCCACGCTCACATAATTCGCCTTTTTTTGTTAGAAGTGTATTTTTCGGACATATAAGCCAGAAGTCATGGAGCGTCATAACTATTGGTATATTGAATCGTTTCTTTGAGTATGCAACTGGGCCCATGGATAACCCTGCAAGATTGTGTGCATGGAGTAAATCTGGCCTTTCTTTTTTGAATATAGAGATATATTTTTCTTCAATAAAAGGGTTATAAAAATTCATTGGGTTTCTGAAGTCCAAAGCAGATGACCCTAGATTAATACGATATATTCGATAATTATTTACACATTCTTTAATTTTATAAGATGAATGTCTTTGTGAAAGGTTGTACTTGCCTGCGAAGACAAATAGGTCGATATCTGTATGACGTGACAACTCTTCAGAAAGATTATATGCACAAATCTCTGCTCCACCTATAATTTCTGGCGGGAAATTATTGCTCAATAACCCCAGTTTCATTGATTATTCAGCCTCCATATAACCCCTCAAACCAAACAAAAATTTTATCCACTCGTATAGTGGAGTAGCATGTCGAAAACCGTTCATACCCATAATCGTTATCGCCTGAGACTGAGAACGCAGATAATTTATAATACCCTCAAAATCCTCATAATTTCTGAAATATAAACCAGCATTTGCTTCGACACATAGATCTTTCAAAGGCGAGCCTTCGCGGACCACTAATGGAATCTTATTGATCCCCGCAGTAATCAGACTGGAGAGATTGGCAGTATTTTCCGAGAAATCGCATATAACAAATGCATCACGCAAGGCTTCCTCGTACGAAAGGTTCTCCCTCGTAATAATCTTTGTATTTCCATTATAAGTAACTATTTTTTTAGTGATATTTTTTTGCCCTTCGATAAACCACTTTAACTTAGAATCATCGTTTTTTGAATATGATTCAATAAAAGTCATAATTTCAATGAAAGAAGCATCATCGCTGCCTATCAAGATGATTATGGAATTATTCGTTTCGTGGATATCGATAGATTGACATTCATCTTTTGCTAATATAATTCTCTCAAGATCGATAAGTTTTAAAATATCAAACATAAAATCTACGTTGCTGATATACCTCTGTTTTTTACTTAATTTTTGGAATAAAACGAGTTCTGAGATCTTTTCCTTTTCGTTATTCATTAGAGTAAAGTGGACAGAATATAGACCCTCTTCATTAGCAGGTCCAACCCACTTTTCGTCGCAACCAAGCGCCTCACCATCGATTATAAATAATAAATTATAAATCCAATCATAATTTATTGTTAAATTCATCGATTTCTCTGAAGATGATAACATCTTGTTAAAATAAGCATGATGGTCTTGAGGATGCCGAGAAGGCCTTTGTGGATCAAAATGATAAATATCAAAGGAGATTAACAAATCATGCGATTTACCCGTTATATTCGTAATATCAACAAAATAATTTGTTGCTACGCCCTGAAAAACCGTGGCCGATTCTGCCTTAGCAATACCGATACATAAGCCATGCTTTAATATTGAATCAACATTTTTCATTAAATAACTCTCCTTATAATAATCACATAAATCTTCTATAATTCATTTCTTACTAATGACAGCATAATCCTGGGCACCGAAAAGAATACCGTTCAGCAGATCCACATTTTGATTACAGATCAATGCATATTCCTGCATATCTCCATCCATCCCGTGATTAGCATGACCCTTCCGCAACTGACAAGCTTCAGACACTGGTGAACTGAACCTTATCTCTACCTCCCTGAACCCCACAGACCCTAGCAAGAACCTCATAGTCTTTGGATGAACCGGCCTCACATGGGTCAAATCGAGGTAGAAGTTGGCAAGCGACGTGAAAGATAACGGGTTCACCGTCTCCGCGACGATGTAATGACCGTACTTCAGTTTCTTGTAGCAGAGCCCGAGCATCTTAACCAGGTAATCGGGCCGGAGGTGCTCGACGACCTGATCGATGAAGACGCCATCCAGGCTTTTGTCTTCGATGCTCTCAAGGTACGTCACGGCGTCGATCCTCTCGACATCGAGGCCTCTGGACCTGCAGTACTCGACCATGTCCTCATTTATATCGATCCCGCACCCTCCAATTCCCGCGTCACGAAGGAGCTCCAGAAACTCGCCCCTCCCGCACCCGATGTCCAGGACGTTCTTCGATCTCTCGAAATACCGGACGAAGGCTGTCTGCCTCTCCTTGATATCCTCCCTCGAACCCCGGAAGGCCTCCTCAAAGACGAAGTAGTTGATCCCCTCATAATCTGAATGGAGATCGGAGGATAGGGGCACATCCTCGAAATCCTTCAGCCTCCCCTCCAGGACCGAGGCGAGCCAGGCCTTGTTCTTGATGTCCTGGTTCATCGACGATAAGACTGCGTTCGCCTCTCTTTTGACCCGCTCCTCGACTCCGGCATCGAGGTGGGTCATCTCCGCCTCGATCCCGGACCTGGTCTCGCCGACTTTGACGTCGATCCTCTCCTCAATCCCAGAGTCAAGCCTGGAGAGCTCTGCCTCTATCTCGGATCTCGTTTCCCTTATTTCCGCCTCGATCCCTCTCAGTATCTCCGACTTTGCCCGGCCTATCTCGCTGTTGCAGTGATCGGGGACATCAGATATCTCAGACCTCATCCCCTGAATCGCCCCGTCAATATCTGCGAGCTTAGCCGATACCTGCTCCACCGTTCTTGCGACCTCGTTTAAGAGCCGGACGGCGCTGGCGTTGAACTCTTTCTGCTTCCAGATGGCGGGATCGACGTATCGGCGGACCTCGCCGTGGACGAGCTGCCTTCCGGTTACCAGAAACCTGCCCGTGACCTGCCTGTGGGAGCATATGAAGTAGCTGTTGTTTTCGATGTTCCAGTTGGAGTTGACATAGTCGAGGTCCCTTCTCGCCTCCGGCGACAGGATGACCGGCCCCGTCTCGCCGACCCGGTTCTGATGGGCTGGGTCTGGATGCATCTTTTCGATCTCGCCCTCGGGATAGATCCCCGCCTCTTTTCTCTTGCGGATGTTCTCTCTGATCTTTCTCATGATCTCTTCGACGTCGATCTCCTCGTCGCGGATCTCGAAAGTGTTGTCCAAGGCTTTGTCCCCCCCATCGTCTCCGCTCATCGAACCCACCTGCAGGGGACCTCGACTATCCCGGCGTCCCTCCCCGAAGGGACGACCTCGAAAGAATATTGCTTGTCGATCCAGTCATAAGGCTTTCCGTCTCGGGTGTGGGCCGCTGCCGTCAGGAGGAACTTTCCCGAAAGCATCGGTATTCTCGAAACCGCGAGGTCGACGTATCCAGATCCCTGGACGCTCTCAATTGGATGGTCCTTCAGCTCCGTATTCGTCCCGAAGAGGTGGCGGTCTTGCTCATCGTAGAGGGCGACGCCGAAGATGGGGTCGGCGACCTTCTCCTTCGCCTCGTAGTAGATCCTAACCGTCATGGGGTCGAAGGAGTTGAACCTCTCACCCCGGGCGCCGAACTTGTCCAGGAACTCCACCTCTGTTATGACCACCTTCCCGTCGCCCCACCGCCTCGGCTCGGCTGCCACTTCATTTTCTGACGAATTATCCGTCTGGGCTTCCGGCTGACCAGCTTCAATGCCTCGATCGTCCTCTGAGCCTTTTGAGCCCTCTTGCCCCTTCTCCCTCCCCTCGCCGCCGTAGACGTATCGATCGATGATCTCGCCGGTATCGCCAAAGGCGACCTGTCTTCCGGAGGAGAGGAGGAGGGTCTTGTCGCAGAACCGCCGGACTGCGCCCAGGTCGTGAGAGACGAAGAGGGTGGTCACCCCCTCCTTTCTGTACCTCTTGAAGACCTCAAAGCACTTCTGCTGAAACTCCATGTCCCCCACCGCCAGGACCTCGTCGACGAGGAGGACGTCCGGATCCGTCTGAATCGCCGTCGAGAAGGCGAGGCGGACCTGCATCCCAGACGATAGGTTCTTCAACTTCGCGTCCTCGAACTTTTTCAGCCCCGCAAATCCGATGACGTCGTCAATTCTGTCGCGGATCGTCCCATTGGATAGTCCCATGATGGTGGCGTACATTCCGATGTTCTCCCGGACGGTGAGGTCCGGCTGAAAGCCGACTCCTAATTCGAGGAAGGGGGTCATCCTCCCCTGGACTGTGACCTTGCCCCGGCTTGGCCGCAGGATGTTGGCGATCATCTTCAGAAGGGTGGACTTGCCGGAGCCGTTCTCGCCGATGATCCCGACGCACTCCCCCCCTTCAACGGAGAAGGTGACGTCCTCTAGGACGTTGAAGACCTCGTAATCGTTCGGCCTGAGCACCCCTGCCAGGGTTTCAAAGACCGTCACCCTCCTCTCGTGGGGTATCCTGAAGGTCTTCGAGAGATTTTCAACCTCAACCACCGTCATCAAACCACCACCATCTCTAGATCTCCTCCGCGAATCTCGGCTCCAGTCGGTCGAAGATGAGGTAGCCCGCCAGGAGCACCAGCACCGCCGCCACGGCCACGTATGCGAGGTCGCCTGCTGCCGGACCGGTTCGATAGAGTATGCAGTCTCTCGACATGGTGATGATCCGCGCCATGGGGTTTGTCATCACCAACCTTTGAAGATTGGAAGGAAATATAGTTATCGGATACAGTATCGGCGTCGCAAAAAAACCCGCCTGGAGTATCACCCTCCAGATGAACTGAACGTCTCTGAAATAGACGTTCAGGGCCGAGAGGGCGAGGGAGAGGCCGAATACGAGGACGAACTGTAATACGAAGATCAGGGGGAAGTAGAGGACCGCCCCCGTCGGCGCCACCTTGAAGACCGCCATGAAGGCGATGAAGACGACGAACTCGAGGACCGTCATCATCAGCGCCGTGGTGCAGGCCGATATTATGAGAATGTCTCTTGGAAAGTAGACCTTCTGGACGAGGCTCGGCTTTCCTATGATCCCGAATATCCCCATCGACGTCCCCCGGTCCAGGAAGTTCCACAGGATGATCCCCAGGAGCAGGAAGAGCTGGTAGTGCTCCACCTGAATCCTCATAAGATGGCTGAATACTACGTAGAGGACGAGGAGCATCAGAAGCGGCTCGAGAAGCGACCAGAAGAAACCCAGAACCGAGTTCTTGTACCTGAGCTTGAAGTCGCTCCAGGCGATCCTCAATATCAGGTCTCTGTAGCCCAGAAGCTCTCGGAGGTGGCTTGGCGTGATCAATATAGGACCTCTCTCTCCCCATTTGAGTTCTTTGCAATGAATATCATGGTCGATAGACGCCTAATCCGAGGATGCCCCATAGTGATTTATCAGCTCTCCAATCCCGTCTTTTAACGAATACCGGGCCTTGAAGCCCAGAACTTCTTCGGCCTTTGAAGTATCGGCGAGGGTGTGGGCGACGTAGTTCTTTATGGGATTATCGACGTGGGAGGTCCTGATCTCCAGCCCCATCTCCCCCGCCAGAATCTCGGCCACCTCGTTGAAACTGTAGCTCTTTCCAGTGCCGGCGTTCAGCGCCCCCGTATAACCGGAGTCCATGGCGAGTCTGAGAGCGGAGACTATGTCCTTGACGTAGATGAAGTCTCGGGTCTGATTCCCGTCGCCGTAGATGACCGGAGCCCTTCCCGCCATCATCTCCCATAAGAACTGGGTGACGATGTTGGCGTACTGCTTCTTCGCCATCTCATTGGGACCGTAGACTGAGAATAACCTCATCCCTACGGCCTCAACGCCGAATAGCTTCTTGTAAAGCTCCGCGATCCTCTCCATGGAGAACCGGGCCTCGGTGTAGTAGTCGGTGACCAAAATCTCCATATCCTCCCTATGGGGCGGGGCCTGGCCGCTGTAAAGCGAAGAGGTGGAGGCGTAAACGACCCGCGCGCCGGTCTTTTTTGCCAGCTCCAAGACTGCGATCATGCCGTTTATCGCCTCCCCCATCAGAAGGGGATCTTTTTTATAAATCGGCGAAGAGGACGGGACTCCCAGATGATAAATGGCATCAGGGCTTATATCAAAATCTGAGAGATCCGAACAGTTAGTCTCTATGACCTTCAAGTTTCCAGACAGCCCATCCAAGTTGTCTCGGCTTCCAGTGGTCAAATTGTCCAAAACGATCACGTCCTCCCCAGAAGAAAGAAGCTCCTCTGTGAGGTTTGAGCCGATGAATCCAGCCCCTCCAGTCACAAGTACGCTCAACCTGTTCCCTCCTGAATCTCCTGAATTTCCTTAAGCTCCTTCGATGACCTCGGCGATCTCATCCTTGATTAATCTTACGAAGGTCTCCTCCGAGAAAACCGTGGCCCGCTCTTGACAGGCGCCTTTGTAGCGAAGGCATCCCTTCTCAGATATCTCGCGCACCGCCTCCACGATCTTGTCCGCCTCCGGCTCGACCAGCCTGCCTGTAATGCCGTCGACCACCGACTCCAGAAACCCGCCCTCGTTCACTGCTATCACCGGCTTTCCACTTGCCATAGCCTCGACGGGAGTGAGGCCGAAGTCTTCATCCATCGCTGTGCATATCAGGCCTTTGCATTGGGCATAGAGATCGATCAGCTCCTCCTCCGATACCTCACCCAGCATCTCCACATTGTCGGGAATCGTTTCGACTAGGTGTTTGTAGTACCTCGATGCATGGTCCCCCTTTGAGTAGCCGCCCACCACCAATAGCCTCTCCTCCGGCATATCGCGAAAAGCCTGAAATTGTAGATCGATCCTCTTTTCCGGGTATATCCTGTTCACCGAGAGCCAAAAGTCTCCGCACTCTCCAAACTTGAACTTATTGACATCCACAGGCGGATAGACGAGGGAGGAGCTGCGGCCGTAAGCTTCCATGATCCTTCTCTGGACGTTCGAGCTGATGGCGACGATTCTATCGATCGACTTCACAGATCGCCGATCAAACCTCATATGTAGACTTATCCAGAGGGCCGCAAGAGCCCTCAGGGCCGGGTTCGGTTGGCGGGAGATGACAGACCCTCTCAGGTCGTAAAAGGCCCTGACCGGCGAATAGCAGTACCATAGGTTGGGCTTGTGCCTCCTCGCAGCATAGTGGCACCAGTTGCCTGCGAAGATGAAAAAGTCGTAATCATCCGATAGGTCGCACCTCCTGAAGATCGCCGAAGCAGATATCTGCTTTAAAGGGGGAAAAGCGATAGTCTTTCCGAGGCTGATGATTGCGACGTCTTCGAACCCGAGCCTCTTCACCGATTCAGAGTCGACGTCAGTAGTTATGATGTCTGCTCCCAGGGCGCGGGCCAGAGTCAGAGCGACCCTCTCCCCCCCGCCGATGGCTCCGATGAAGTCGTAAAATATCGCCACCTTCAAAGCTATCCCTTTCACTCCGCTCCATTTCAAAAGAAATATCCAACAGCCTAATAATATTTAAGATTCGTCCTGCAACTCTACCAGCAGATGCCTTCAACATCCCCACATGACAGGATCTTTCTCCCCTCAATAATAACTCTGGACCTCATCAGGTCGAAATCTCCATCAAGCTGGCCGAATTCGGGCCATTCAGTCATTATAAGGCAGGCATCAGCATCCTTCAGAGCCCCGGCTGCACTTTCGCAATACTCGATATCCTGGACGATCCCGCGCATATTGGAGGAGGCCAATGGATCATAAGCCCTGATCAGTGCGCCTCTCCTCAATAGCTCCTTTATCACCGGCAGGGCTCTCGAATCGCGGACGTCGTCGGTATCGTTCTTGAAGGCCAAACCCAATACCGCCACCTCTTTTCCGAAGAGAGGGCCGACCCTCCTCTCCAAGAGCTCCACCATCCTGAGCGGCTGCCGCTCATTTACTTCGATCACAGACTTTAAAAGCACGGGGTCCTCGCCGAGCGTCTCACCAAGACGTATCATGGCCAAGACATCCTTTGGAAAACAGCTGCCTCCAAACCCTGCACCAGCATTCAAAAAATGGGGCGATATTCTATGATCCATCCCCACGCCCCGCATCACTTCGTAAACGTCTATACTAAGCTTCTTGCAGATATTCCCGATCTCGTTGGAGTAGGATATCTTTGTGGCCAAAAACGCATTGGACGCGTACTTGATCATCTCCGCAGCAGATAGCCCAACCCTGACCGTGGAAGCGTTCAACCCTTTATACGCCGATTCCACGAGATCCCCTGCCTTCGGATCCGAGCTACCGATGACGATCCTGTCCGGATGCATGAAATCCTGGACCGCCAGCCCCTCCCTCAGAAACTCTGGGTTCATGGCAAATCCGATCCTCTCTCCGAGATCGCCAGAATATCTCAAAACGGTCGGCATCACCAAATCTTGCGTCGTTCCCGGGGGAACTGTGCTCTTCACCACCACGACGTGGTATCCCGCACACTCCTTCAGGGATTCTCCTAACGACCTGCTCGCGGACTCCACCATGGAGAGATCTGCGCTTCCATCGGACCCAGATGGTGTTCCCACGCATATGAAAGAGAGGTCCGCATTGCAGACGTCGTCGTAACCCGTAATTGCGCAGAGATTGCTGCCAACGTGTTTCGACAATAATTCTTCCAGACCTTTTTCATATATCGGCGGCTTGCCCGAGTTGATGGTCTCAACTTTTTCCTCATCAATCTCTATGATATCAACAGAATGCCCCAGCTCTGCGAAACATGCAGAGGAGACTAGACCTACATACCCACCACCTACAACCGAAATTCTCATCTGGTCACCTCGATAAATTTCACGCGCGTACGTTCCCCGCGACTTCTATCTCGCCCCTCGACTCATTGACGATTCCGATCCTGCCATGTTGAAAACGGTTTCCGATAATCGCGGCGGATTTTACATTAGGACCTATATATACGTGTAACGGTTTATAAATGAACGGTTCATCAAAGCCCCTGAAATCACAGTTGCTCATCAAAAGAGATCCATTCAACACCTCTATACACGCCTTCCCCTCTCCGGTCCAGTCCCAATCGTTAAAATGAGTAGCTGTCAGCATTACAGTTCCTTGACCATTCAGTATCATCTGTGATCCAGTGTCGAATTCGTCGTCGCTGTATCCCCAAAAGCCACAATTTGTGAGTTTAACCGGCCCCCAGTTATGAGGACCTATTTCAAACCCGGACATGAACTGGCAGTTTTCAAAAGCGACGCCTGCGTGCGGTTGTACCTTATCGATCTTTACAGCAAGGGGTCCAATGTCTGAACCGCTCTGGGTTATGAGGGCGTTCGCAAGACCATGGGAGGTCCCGTTAAAATGAAATCCCACATTTGCAAAGATCACAAAGCAGTCGGAAATGTACTCCCAATCAGTCCTGCCGATGATGAATCCCTCCAGATGCTTCTTAGTATAGTTCCACAGAGCTGCCTCTTCATCCGAGTCGAGGGCATAGGGCTCGCTCACCCGAGCCCAGTAGTTTGTATGAATATGAACGTTTTCCAATCTTCCAATATCTGTACACTGATCTACAAATACACCTCTCCTCAATGCACACATGTGGACGTTTCTGAGATGGTGGGCCTCATTCCAGAAGGTCCCACAATCTATACCGTTATAGGCGTTGGCTATAGTTACGTCGATCACGTTAAAATGTGTTCCTGAACCTTGAATTGTCCAAGGATAAGGGCGTATATCATCAACTTTTTGCTCAGGATAAAAGATGGTCACCCCTTTCAATGTACTATCGCTTTCGAGGCTTATAAAAGGCGTCGAATTCTCGTCACCCCTGCCAGAATAAACCAGAAATGTGGATCCCTTATTTAATTCGGCCGTATGGGGTCCGACCCAGGTGCCCTGCATAGCGACGCCATCAGGAATTGTAAGTGTCCCATCGAAACGATAAATCCCTGGCGGAATATAGACAACGCCACCCTTCTCGCTCGCATTCTCTAACGCTCTCTGAAAAGAATATGTGTCATCCGTCTCACCATCGCCCTCGGCTCCAAAATCTTGAACATCAATTTGGAAAGTCGATGCACAAACTGGAGATCCCCATATGAGTGCTATGAAAAGAAATGCGAATATTGGGACTCGTTCCAATCGTAGAAAAATAAAAAAAGGGTCATCTGGAGTTGGATGTGCCTTACTCCCCTCCATCACCCTTCTATTTTGCTGGGCGAACCTCGCTGAGGTGATTATGGAGCACTTCGAAATCTCATCAACTCCAGATTGACATCAACGGCAACACAGTTTCTTCCGGCCGGATCGAAGTCAACGCGACCTTTTTCCTATGCGTCGAAACCGATGAACCCCGCAAATATTCACCGTGTTCAACGATTTCACTTACGCTCCGCCTGCGATAGGTAGTAGTTCAGCTGGTCCTCTATGATGTCCATAAGGCTTTTTTTCGCCTCGAATCCGAGTTCCGCAATCTTGCTGGTATCAGAAAACAGGATCGGAACCTCCGCGGGCCTAAACCTCTGGGGATCAAACTCGATCTTCACCTTATCCGAGCCCGAGTGGGCTACAACTCCACCATCTTCTGCCCCGAACTCCACCTCACCCCGCAGCAGCATCCCGTCGAGCTTCGTCTTCGAAAATTTCGATCCGAATATCTCGGAGCTGTCAGGTTCGGTCGGCCTTTCCACCGCCTTCTCGCCTTGGGGCGTCTCGATCTTGCTTATGGGACGCCCCGCCGCCTCAAGGCTCAAAAGTATGTAGCTCATCACCGAGTTGGTCCTCATCGATCCCTGGTTGTAAACATCGCCGTAACGCCCCTTATCGGAGAGCAGAAGGTAGCCGTCGATGATGTCTGAGACGTGGCTCCAGTCCCTGAAGGCGTTGACGTTTCCGATTTTGATTTTATCCGCCTCGCCCATTTTTAGCTTCATCACCTGGCTCGTGACGACGGATGTGACGAACATTATGCCCCGACCAGCCCCCTCATGGTTGAAGGCTCTCGATACCACCGCCTTGATGCCGTAGGAATGCCAGTAGTTCCTCATCAGGAAGTCTCCATAGACCTTGCTCACAGCGTAAGGCGACATCGGCCGCAGGGGGTTTGTCTCCTTGATGGGAACCTCCGGGATCTCTTCAGCCTCTGGAAAGATAGTTCCGTACTTATCCAGTGCCCTCCTCTGCTGCTCTTCAGAGGATATCACAAGGCCGTACTCCTCGCTGCTTCCTGCGAAGACGACCGTCGGATCGACGTCCTTTATCCTGATCGCCTCCAGAAGGTTTGCGGTGCCCTGGCAGTTCGTCACCTCCGTCTCCAGGGGGCTTGCAAAGGACCTGGGAACGAAAGACTGGGCCCCCAGATGGAATATGAAATCGGGATCGCTCTCGGAGAGGGCTGTGCCGATGCTCGATATATCCTCAAGGTCCCCCTCCAAGAGCTTCACCTGAGGCCCCACCCCCTCTCGGTTGAGGTTATGGGGCAAGACCCCGTCGGCCCTTCTCCTCAGAAGCCCATGGACCTGTGCCCCCTCGTCCACGAGGCGCTTTGCCATCTTCGACCCGACAAAACCGGTGATTCCGGTGATCAGAACGCTCTTATCCTTCATGTCCATTTAAATACCTCTATAGATGACTGTTACATATTTTTTATTTTTGGAGACTCAGATCGGCCCTATCAAACCAGACCGTCGTATACCTTTTCGATCCTCTCCGCGATCGCCCTCCAGCCGTATCTCTCCTCCGCGAGCCTTCTCCCAGCATCGCCCATCCTCCGGGCCAGGGACCTGTTCATGAGGAGGCGAGATATCGCCTCTGCCATTTCTTCAGTGTTGGAGGGCTCGACGGTTAAGCCTGCGCCAAATGAGCCGAGGTCCTCCGCGACCCCGACTACATCGCTGCATATCACCGGCTTTCCGCAGGCCATCGCCTCCAGCGCTACCATGCCGAACCCCTCCTGCGCCCTTGAAATTGACGGCAGGACAAAGATGTCGCATCTGTTATAACATTTTGTCACCATCTCCTCGGGGACGAAACCGATGAAATCGACGTTCTCATTTAACCCAAGGCTGTCGCATAGACTCTTATAATGACTCAAGAGTTCCCCGTCGCCGCCGACGACGAGCCCCACATCAGGAACGGCCCTCTTCACCAAAACCAGAGCGCGAAGCAAATCGTCCAGCCCCTTGTACCTGTGATAACTGTCCAAAATGCTCAAAAAGAAGAGGGTTTTGCCGTTCGTGGCCATCCCATCAGGTCTGAACTTTTCGAGATTGACTCCCACCGGTATCGTCTCAACCTTATCCGCAAAATCCTTGAGATATGGAGAGGATCTGATGTAGTCCGGCTGTATGATTATGATTTTAGATGCTCTTTTTAACACAAATTTCAAATTAAATTTGTTATATATTCGGGCAATCCCATCCAAATGCCCTTCTCCGACGATATCGTTGTAATAAGTCAGAACTAAGGGCTTCCTCTTCGCGACCGATGCGATGGCGCTCCAGTCGGAGCTCCACGGTGTCGGCAGATGGGCGTGGACCAGGTCGAAGTCCTCCTTCAAAATCTCGATGGGGAGTCGGGGGGTGATGTTGGTATTCGCGATCTTTCCGATGTAAGGAACCCGCAAAACTCTGATGCCGTCTAAAACCTCCTCTTTTTCCGACTTTGGCTCGTTCGCGCAGAGGACGGTCACCTCGTGGCCGAGCTTCACCAATTCCCTGCTCAAATCATAGACGCAATTCTCCACCCCGCCTATGAACGGATGAAACCTCGCAGGCGTCTGTAATATCTTCATAGAGCCTTCAACCACCATTCAGGATCTGTTTTAGCCGGCATTTTTTCATATCAGCGCATTTCCACCCTTATCGTGGATTTTCATTGTATAAATACCACTTATTTGCGAGCATGAGATCAGCGGGAGTGCCCACATCGATGTGTATTCCGTCTATCTTCCTGAATACGACCCTTCTCCCCTCGTCGATGGCTACTTTTATCGAATCTGTGAGCTGATACTCTCCCTTATAACCCGGTTTCGTCTTTTTGATGGCGTCGAAGATCGATTTCTCGAAGACGTACGCGCCGATGGATCCAAGGCTGCTGGGAGCGTCTTCTGCTGAAGGCTTCTCGATCATATCCGCGATCAGATTTCCTTCTGGCCTTATTATGCCATGGCGGCTGACGTCCTTCACCTCCGCCACACCGATAGTCGCATCGGCCCGCTCATCCACGTGATATGATACGAGGTCTCTTAAGAACTCCTTCGGACGGAAGAAGTTGTCTCCGAGGACGACGACGAAGCTTCCGTCGATCACGTGTTCGCCAGAGAGAACGGCATCTGCGAGCCCCTTCCGCTCGTCCTGGACGACATAGGTGAATTTTACACCGAAGCTCCGTCCCGATCCGAGATAATCGGAGAGGCCGTGCTTGTGAGGGCTTACGACGATCACGATCTCAGTTATATCCGCAAGCCTCATCGCCTCAACTGCATGCTCTATGACAGCCTTATTTCCTACGGGAAGAAGCTCTTTTGGGATCGCGTTAGTAAAGGGCCCAAGCCTTGTTCCTCCGCCCGCAGCGGGTATCAGTCCTTGCATATCCATATCTCCATCTCCGACCGCATGTCCATACCATCCAGATCATTAAAGCTTTATAATTTTTCGTATACGCTTTCAGCTCTCTTTGCGATCTCGCCCCAATCATAAGCTTGCGCAAATTCAATCGATGAGTCAGACATTTTTTTATAAGATTCGTCTTTAAGAAGCGCCTCTATCTTCGAGGCCATGGATCGGGCCGAAAGATCGCAGATCGCGCCGTTTATGCCATCTTTTACCAGGCTGGCTGCTGCGTTCTTCTGAGCCTTGGCGACGACGGCGGGAAGGCCGCAGGCGTTCGCTTCCAGTACCGACAATCCAAAGCCCTCTCTCGTCGAGGGAAGGACGAAGATTTTGGATGATTTCATCCCGGCTATGACCTCCTCTTCCCGTTCCAAAAACCCCATAAAATCGACGTTTTCTTCGATCTTCAGCTCTTTTGCGAGCTTTCCGAGATTCTCCCTCTCAGGGCCATCACCTATGATCGCGCACCTTATATCGGGGCGGTCTACGCTCGCCATCTTCAACGCCTTCAAGAGCAGGTCGACCCTCTTATGTTCAGAGAGCCTTCCTACGTATATAATGTCATAAATTTTTTCCTCTGCCCGAATACTAGAAATTTTTTCTAGATCTACTCCGCCGGATACCACCTCCATTTTGTCGGCGTCAACTCCCATCGAGATCAGGTCGTATCTGACCGATTCTGATATGGGAATAATTCTTTCCGGAAGGTGCAAAGTGCCTCTCTCCACCCATCTGCCCAGGACCGCCCTACTCCCCAGATACTCGCTCCAGTAGTCCCCCCAGACTTCAAGCCACGTTATCGCCAGCGGAACCCGTCTCAACTTTGAATGAAATTTTGCCGAAAAGCAGGGGAGGTACGGAAACTGCTGGGCGTCGATGAGATCAAAATCCCCTCTCAGCGACCAGAGAAGCCTCCAAGAAAAATGGACCGCCGCCTTAATCGACCTTTTTCCGTCGACGTAGAGGTCCTGGGGCGCGCATGCGCCGTGGAGGTGAACGCCCTCTCTTTCGACGACGTCCTCCCCCTCCCAGTACTTCATCCCGAAGATGTGCACTTCGTGGCCCCTATCCGCCAGCCTCCGAGAGATCTCCCAAACCCTCTTCTCGGCTCCTCCTTTCACATGAGGGTATATTACGTCGTGGACATAAGCGATCTTCATGACGATCGAGCCGGATGTGGTTTGTCCGTTTCTCCTTCCTCAGCCTTCAAAGCCTCTCCTCGCGAGACCTCATCTGAATACCCATTCTCGGATTTCAGCAATAGCAGACTTACAAATATAGCAGAAAATATCGTCTGAATTCCCATTATGGTGAGGATCATAGCCATCACAGATTCCCGAACCTCCTGGAGAGACCCATATCCCGCTTCGCTCCAGCTGAGAATTACGTCCAGTCCGAGAACTACTCCCCCCGCCAGAAGGGCCAACCCCAAAATCAGCTCCCGTTCCAGGGAATGGTAGCTGGTCACCCCCCTTGCGAGACGGCCCGGACTCTCGACCCCATAGGTTTTGCCGAAGGCGCTGATGTAAAGGCCTGATAGAAGGGTCTGATACCCCATTATAAGCAGCATGCTCCCAAGAATTAGTGAATGTGTTCGAATCACCTGATCCGCCTCTTGCATCAAGACGAAAAGAGTCAGGATTAGGCCGAGGACCAGGGCAATGGACCCGGGAACTAGGAGAAAGGGAGTCGGCCTATAGAGTATCATGAACCTCAGATGCCTCCAGCCGTCGGAAAAGGAGTTGAGCTTCGATCTCCCCATTCGCGGATGGTAGGTGATGGGAACCTCTTTTATCCTAAGCTTCTTCCTGGAGGCCTCGATCACCATCTCGGAGGCGAACTCCATCCCTCCAGCGTGAAGGTTCAGCTTCTCCAGGCCCTCTTTTGATATGGCCCTCATGCCGGAGTGCGAATCTGAGATCCCCGCCCCAAATAGGAGGTTGAGAATCCAGGTGAGAAGGGGGTTACCTATATACCTGTGAAGGGCCGGCATCGCCCCTTTTTTGATCTCCCCCTTCAGCCTCGTCCCGATGACAAAATCCGCCTCATCCCTCTCAAGAAGCCTTATGAACTCGGGGATCTCGATGGGATCGTAGGTGAGATCGCCGTCCATGATGACGATGTACCTCCCCCGGGCTTCCTCGAACCCCGCCTTGTATGCGTTGCCGTATCCCAGCTTCTCCGGCCTTACCACCTTTGCCCCGAGGGACCGGGCTATCTCAGGAGTCGAATCCGTGGAGCT
>Ga0334900_1001900_pt1 | contig 20327 bp, 23 predicted proteins | sample GraSluR3_MG_2_FD_207231 | JGI IMG/M metagenome (GOLD analysis project Ga0334900, IMG submission 207231) | Sludge microbial communities from methane-producing bioreactor in Wageningen University, Netherlands - Granular Sludge_31_08-R3 | ecosystem: Engineered > Bioreactor > Anaerobic >...
CCATGACCATCAACGTCAACCTCCACCTCCACGAGTCAGTGCCCGAAACCAAAAACAAAATTTTCAAAAATCGTTCATTGACCGTTTTTTCTGAAAAAACGATTTGTCTTACTTTTTTACTTTCTTACTTACTTACTAAAATATCAATATATATTTATATATACACAGATTCTGCAGGAGAAAATGTCATTTTCTCCAAAATTTCAAAAGGAAAATGTCATTTTCGCGTCCAGCTGGAGGCACCATGAAAAAAATACGGATGCCACCAATCAATCGAGAAACATATGAACTATTCAGAAAAGGAGTTGAAAAGAGAAATAAAGGGAAAATATGGGGTAATTTGCCTGAAGAGATCCAAAAAGCACTGATGTTTTATGAAAAGTGTGGTAAGGATGTGCATTTTGTCACTTTCCCTGAGATGAATCAGTACCTGGAGGGTGTTTCCTGGAAAGTAGTGGTTGATGTTGACGGTCCCAAGATCCATGACTTAACTGAACAGTTTATTCTGGCTTTTGGTGATGTTGAACAGATCCAGAAAAGTGCTATAATTGGGTTTATTGAAGTTTGGACTGGGAAAAGTGGGAACTATACATATCGTAAATACAGTAAACAGTTTCGTGAGGGTGGTTTAATTAAATTTGATAATAGCATCAAGGTTTTCAAACCTACAAAATATTGTAAAAAGAAATTTGATACCTTAAAAAAATCTCAAACAGAAATAAATTCATTAATAACTGAGAGAGCTAGCAGTGAATAAACAGTAGCTTAATAAATGCAGGATTATATGTAACTATTAATCGCGTCTATTGTATGATTTGACATTGACGGTTTTATTTTTTTGATGAGGTTTAGCTCGTTTATAAGATCTTACATGGACCTTTTTGTTTCCCTTTTTTGATGTAACCATTTTTTTCACCATAACTCAGTATGTTATTAACTACCATAATAATTTTTTCACTATGGTATTAAAAACAAGAATTATGTAATTTTTTAATGAGTATTACTTAATGCCAAAATTTTCTAAAAAGTTTCCGATATGAATTATCAAAGATTAATGCCAAAATAATGGATATTAAACCAATTAATATTAGATAGTTTTGAGGTATCTTAATAGTATTATTGGAATTTAGTATAATACAACCTCCTAATAATAAGAAGTAAACTACAACTAAAATCAGATTATTTTGCATATCCTCTAAACATGATAATTTGTCAGAATTCACATCTCTTCGATCAAAATAATTGTGGATTTTCCGGGCTATTTCATAACGTAATGCATAAGTTTTGTTACCTTTTTGTACTTCATAAATTGTACTAGGCCATATAATGTAAGAATTTCGAACTCTAATTGAAGCCCAGAAATTGTAGCCGATTTTTATGATTAAAACTAGAATTCCAAGAATAAAAAAGTTAATGAGTGTTGTAAAATTGCCATTTGTTAAAGGGAAAAATTTCCCGAAAAGTACAAAAAGGCCAGATATAACTCCCCAAATAGGGAAAAAACTATTAATTCTTTTTTCAGCACTGTTACCTCTTTTTTCTTCATCATTTAATAATTCATTAGTTAAAGCAAGAGTATGATCCAACCTTTCAATGTCTTCTGAAGTAATTTTCTCAAAAATTTCATCAAAATTCTTTTTTCTTTTATCTGATTTTTCCTTAGCCTTTAATTCTTTTTTTAATTTCCTTTTTTCAATAAAATTCATTTTATCTCTTTATCACACGCATATTTTTTTAATTGCGTTGATTTAAATCACTTATATGAAAAATTTATTATCGAATCTCTTATAGGAAACCCTAATTTACCTTCAATCCAAGCCCACTGACCATTAGGATTCATTTCAAGAAAATAATATTTTTTTTCAGGTGAATATATTAAATCTATAGCCGAAAAACCTAGATTAAATTTTTTAGTAATTTGTAAACATAAATCTTTTATTGGAGCTGGCAATTGATGTTTGGTATGTATTAAATCTACGTCTTCATGCATATCCCATAATCTCCAATCAACCATAGTTTCATTGTGATTTTGAGAATGAATAGCTGCAGCATACACTTCATTCCCAACAACTGTAACCCTAATATCATATTTTTTTTCTATTCGTTCCTGGTAAATTGTAGGGATCATATGATAATTTTCAAGATTATCTACATAATTTTTTTCGACCTTTTTAGTAGGTGCAAAATGAATGTTGTTTCGACTAATTTCATAACCATATTTAACTGCTTTTGCAATTATATCTTGATTGTTTGAATGATAAAAATTGGTTATTGATTCGGGATCTGAAGAGATACATGTTTGAGGAATGTTAAAACCTAATTTCGAAGCTATTTTTAATTGTTCAATTTTGTTATTAGCAGCAAAGATATATTTTGGGTGGTTAAGCCAAAATTTCGTGTCAATCACCCTAAATAGAGATCTTAACATTTCTATTATCTCTCTTTCTGCAAAATTTATTTGATTTGCAGGAATATTGCTGATGAAATTAGGTTTTAAGGGGTGTTTGAAGAAAACCCTTGTTATTTTATTAGTATTTATAATATTACCATCAAAAAACTTAATAAAAGAATTAAACTCATTATTTGAAAAATTAATATCAATAATATATTTGGATAGATAATCTTCAGTATTTAACCTGCAAAATGGAATCCCAAGCTCTTCTAATCTGACAATTAAATAATCAGATGTTAAATCTTTTTTATTTGTTACAATTAAAAACATTAAAATCCTACAAATTCATCATCATCATCACCAGGAGCGGCTTCAGTTTTTGTTTCCATTATTAGGACTTTATCTGTTGATATAAGAGGAATTATTTCCCCATTCCTCACAACAACATTTAACATCCTCTCCTCATCATAAAAACCCTCATTTTCCTCTAAATCTAAAATTTTAGACTCTTCCAATAAATAAAGAACCTTATCCATAGTAAAACTTCCATATGTTCAACAATTAAAATTCATATAGCTATTATTATAATCCTACAAATTCATCATCGTCATCACCATTTTCATCTAAACTTTTTGTTTCTGTTATTAGGACTTTATCTGTTGATATAAGAGGAATTTTTTCCCCATTCCTCACAACAACATTTAACATCCTCTCTTCATCATAAAAACCCTCATTTTCCTCTAAATCTAAAATTTTAGACTCTTCCAATAAATAAACAATCTTATCCACAATAATCCCCCTCGATCTATTTACTTTAATATATACAAAATAGTTATATAAAATACTATATTAATTTAATGTTTTATTAAATTAAATAAAACATTTGAAGACTCATTACCTAAATATTAATTCGTAATATAAAATAAAAAAATAACATATTTAATACAATTATAATAGGGAGTTAATTTCACTGTTCAATGATGGAATAATGAAAATTATCAATTTATTTTTTTAAATGAAAGTTATATTTTTTGTTAATTCAGTCAGGAGGGATAATTTTTGGAAGAACAACAAAATAAAGATATTTGCGAGGGATATGATGATATACTCCGAAACATGCCACAAATAAAAGATGTTATTTTTCTGGGTGCAGGTGCTTCTGAAGGAGCTCCTACACAAAACAAATTATTTGAAGAATTTTTTAAATTAAGTGAAAATGATTTTGACTATGATGAAAGAGAAAAATATATCGAGATTAGAGAGAATTTATCAAATTTTTTTGAATTTTTTTTCGGAATTAATGTAGAAAAAGATAGCCAGTTTCCAACATTTGAAGAAGTTTTAGGAATTTTAGAACTATCGATAAGTAATCAAGAAACTTTTCAAAATTTTGATACTGATCATAAAGATAAAAAAATCCAACAAATCAGACAGGATTTAATATTTGCAATGGCTATAATAATTGATAAAAAATTAAAAAATAAAGGATTATTCACTAGAAAATTAGTTAATAACCTGAAAAAAGACCCTGATGACTTTTTAAGAACTGCTTTCATTAGTTTAAACTATGATATTCTTATTGACAATGCATTAACTGAAATTTATCCAGATTATGATTTAGATTATGGGATTGATTTTACAAATTTTAAACTGCCTCAAAATGATGAGGATAAATGGGAAAGACCTTGCCCCTCAAAATCTATTCAGCTTTACAAGCCTCATGGTTCCTTGAACTGGCTTTATTGTCCAACATGTAAATCAATAAGTTTAACTCCAAAATCTAAAGGAGTTGCAACATTAAGATTTAAGCCGAAACCCTGTAATGAATGTCACACTGAAATGATTCCAATAATAATTCCTCCAACATTTTTTAAGGACATATCAAATCGATACTTAGAAGGAATATGGTATAAAACAGAAACAATGTTAAAACAAGCAGAAAATATATATTTTTGTGGTTATTCCTTTCCCGATGCGGATATTTATATTAAATATCTTTTTAAGAGAGCTGAAGTAAATGGGAAATCTGATCTAAACATTTATGTTGTAAATAGGACTATTACTGATGAATTAAAACAGCGCTATGAACGATTTTTCAAGAATGAAATTTCTTTTAGTGCACAAACCTTTGAGGATTTTTGTGAAAATGGATTCAAATATGAAAACAATACCAAAAATAGTAAGAAAAGTACAATTAGTAAAGTTCTCCACTATAATATTTAATTTATAATTTTACTTCATTTAAAGAATTTAAGCTCCATTTCCCTATCTACAATTTCAACATAACTATTCTGTTGGTCTTTATCTTCAAGTTCATTAATCCAGGAACCAGTATTGGCAACTGTTTTATCTTTGGTAATAAATGGTCGATGTGTATGACCATAAACCAGAGTTTCGTTTGGTTTCATTCCTAAAAGATAGTTTTTTCCACGGGATATTGAAAAATTGTAAACTTTATCAATATCCCTTCTTTTATTTGGACTTTCAGAAATGGCCTTGATAAATTCATCCCTACCTGAATTAGGGAGTCTTCCTTTTAAATAATGAAATAACTTCTCCAAATCTTTAGGAATATCCCAGATTTCACTCTCAACTTTACCAATAAGATCCCCATTAAATCACATCTCATTGCAGATATTTTCATAATTTTCTAAAGATGCCTGAACTTCCCAACGAATGAACTCTAACTCATAACCATGAATAAAGAAGAAACTTTTCTCATTTTCATCAGTTCCACTTTTAAGTCTTAAAGATTTAGAAACTGTCACCTTATCATCAATATTATACTGTTTATCTGAATTTAAAGTGTAATTTCTCTTGACCAGATCCAAAATGTAATAATCATGGTTCCCAGCAATGTAATGGATCTTACCCGCTTTCAAATTGTTCAGTTTGGTTAATATATCATTATTTTCCTGAACTAATTCAGCGTTGTTACGTCTCCAAAAATCCAGAATATCCCCTAATAACACTAAATGTTTTACCTTCTCATTTTGATACTCATCTAAAAAACGAGAAAATGCCTCACGATTACAATCATCAAAGCCTAAATGCACATCACTGACAACCAAGATCATAGAAATCCCCTCATTGTAGTTCAATATCCATGTAAACAGCTGCGTGATCTGATGCTACAGGTTTCACATCTCCAACTTCATCAAAACGAGGACCCGTGTATTTCACTGCTTTTTTTGCAAGACCTTTACGCATCATTTCTGGTTTTCCAGGATTTTTATCGGCTAATGATTTAGATAGGAAAATATAGTCCAATTGTTTGTATTCCTTGGCTTTAGCATAGAAGTGGGTCCATTGTTCATCAGCTGGCAATCTTCCCACTACATTCACCAGTCCAGATGGTTTAAAAGAGATCCCAGTGATGTTTCTTTATCAGGATAGTCATTGAGATCACCCAGTACTGCAAAGTTACCATTGTAATTTTTATCCTTCCATTGAGAATCTACAATCTCTGCAACTTTTTTAGCCTGCTCAACCCGTTTGGGTTTGGTATTGGAACGGGCTTCTTCTGAGTTCTTGGCTTTGGTATCCAACATGGATTTAAAATGGTTCACGTAAAGGGTTAATGGTTTCCCATCCACATCAATTAATATTTCTAAGCAGTCCCTGGAGAAAAGCCATGGCCATTGAGATTTGGGAATAGCTGTGTGATCATTTCTGTGGGTTCGAACCGAGATGATAGGATGTTTACTTAAAAGTCCCACATCAATTCCACGCGGGTCATGGCTGTCAATTAACATACTTTCTGTATAACCAAGAGTTTTCATATATTTGGAAGTGAAACGTTCAAGTATGGTACTGTTTTCAACTTCCATGAGTGCAATAACATCAGCATTTACTTCACTGATTACCTTAGCTGTAATATTTTTTTCATCTTCATCTAAAAGGTCAAAAGCAGTGTCATTAATATTGAATCCATCTAATGCCTTTGGATCAACATTTTTCTTAAATTTATATCTAGCGAAAAGGTTTTCACAATTAAAAGTAGCAATTCGCACCCCCTAATATCCCCTATTTATCCATTCAATTTTTGCCTTAATTTAATTCGTTATATCTTATATTACTTTTTCGTATAAATAAACTATTATAATAAGTGAAGATCTTAAAGGATTAAAAAGAGTTTAGGTGTGGAGTTTTAATAAATTGATCAAATTTTTGCATTTTACCTTACATTAAGTTCACTATACAAAAAAAGTCCGGATCTTTCAGGGGTTCAAAATTACTGATTAAATTAATAAAAAGGTTTAAAAACAGTACCCTCAAATAAACCACTTTTCTTTAGAAAAGATTTTGAGGGAGAACTTCTGATAAATTCATATGAAAAAATTAGTAATAATTACGCACAAATTTGTACATCAAAAATAGATCTGAATGTGGCACATTTATTACATTTTATAATTATAATGGTTGTAATGTCGTACTAAAATGCGAAAAAAAATGTAAGGAATAAGTTGGGAAAATGGTAAGAAAAAATCAAATCAAAGTAAGTTTCTTAGTAATTTAACTTGATTAATCTTTGATAAATTCTAATAATTGTAAATTGTGGATTATACGTAATGAAAAATATTTAAGTACTTAAAAATCTATTATTATATTATAATTTGGTTAATATGTACCCTGATTGAAATTTAGAATAGTAGATATTATAAAAAATGGATTCGTGATTTTTTTAATAAGTAAAATGGGAAAAAAGTAGATTTTTAACGGTTTAATAAGTAGTTAAGAATTAGATAGTTAAGAATTAGTGGATTATTTTACTTGGTGTTACCCATGAAGATCAGTTGTGTAGTAGATAATCGGGCAGGATTCAAATCAAATTTATATGCGGAACATGGATTTTCATTACTGGTAAAAAATGAAAACCAGAATATCATGATGGATACTGGGAAGACGGTCCCTGTTTTGAAGCATAACATGGATTTTTTAGGGATAAAATCTGTGGATAGTGTGATAATCAGTCATGGTCACAACGACCACACAGGAGGTGTCTCCATTCTTAGGGATATGGGAGCTCAGTTTTTCATACACCCTCAAACATTAACCCCTAAATATGGTTTGGATAGTGCTGAACCACGTTACATAGGGTTTCCAAAAAACATTCCTCCAGAAACACTTAAACTGAACTATATAACTGAAACCACCCAGATCAAACCTGAAATGTGGATTTTTAACCACACAGAGAATTACTGTGACTTTGAAACCATACCTGATTACATGGTGATAAAAGATGAGGATAAATTTTTAAAAGACAAATTCAAGGATGAACTAAATCTAGTTATAAAAACAGATAAAGGTTTGGTGGTTTTATCAGGATGTGCCCATCAAGGAATGGTTAACATCCTCTATTCTGCTAGGGAATATTTCCAGGATGAAATATATGCAGTTATAGGAGGATCACACCTGGCACAGTCCACCCCTCAGAGAATAGAAAAGACAGTAAAAGCATTTAAAAATATAAATCCTGAAATAATAGCCCTGGGACACTGCACAGGTTTCGAAGCATTATGCACATTTGCCAGGGAATTTAAAGACAAATTCATACCTCTGGAGTCAGGTGCAGAAATCACACTTTAATAAGCTAGAACTATTAATGAAATCCATTGATTGAAAAAAGAGATTGATGGGATAGAACCTGATTGGGATTAATGTATCATGACTGAAAAAATTCTTCGCAAAGGAACTTACTGCCTTTTAATCAATTTAAAAACTAATCAACTTATCCAGATTGGTAGGAAAGGCAAAATCAATTTTAATAAAGGTTGTTATGTGTATGTGGGGTCAGCCATGAACTCCCTGGAGGGGAGGATCAGGCGACATTTAAGGAAGGATAAAAAGATGCACTGGCATGTGGATTACCTTCTGGATAATCCCAACTCCCACATAGTTCAGGTTTTCTTTTCTGATGATGGAGTTAAACATGAATGTGATCTAGCCACCTGTATTGCAGAGGAAGGAACAGGTATTCAGGGTTTTGGTTGTTCAGACTGCAAATGCCATTCCCATCTAATTTATTTTTCTAAAATTGATGAAGCAGAAGATGCATGTAAAAATGGCTTTAAAAATAGTGCTTTAAAGTTAAAAGAACTGGATGACTTGTTGGGTTGATATTTACAAAAAAATAGATGGTTAACAAGGTTAAAGGTATACCAATAATTAGAAGTCAACAAAAAAAAGTTAGGGGTTATTGGAATCCTCGGAAGAACTCTTCAAATTCATCTACACCCATTGGCTCTGGAACTGTGAATTCCTGGTTATGGGAGATTCTTTCAGAAAGTTCAACATACTTTTGGGCCTGTTCAGACTCCGGAAATTTCTCCACAACAGTTTTAGCATCAATTTCACTCTTTTGAACTAATTCACTCCGTGGAATTACTCCAATGACTTTACTTCCAATCCTACTGGCGAATGCTCCTACAATTTCCATTTCCTTGTTGATTCCTCTGCAGTTGCATACTATGCCACCCAGATTACCTTTAAGCTTTTTTATACCTTGAGAGATGTTATTGGCAGCATATAATGCCATGTACTCACCGGAAGTCACGATGTACACTTCATCTGCGTAGTCTTCTCTTAAAGGAACTGCAAATCCACCGCAAACCACGTCTCCTAATACATCGTAGATAATAATTTCTGGTTCCTGTGAAAACACTTCCAGATTTTCCAGGAGTTTCATGGCCACGATAATTCCTCTTCCTGCACAACCAACTCCTGGTTTTGGTCCACCACTTTCAACACAGTTAACACCGCCGTAACCAGGGAATATCACATCTTCCTGAGTGGGATTCCTTTTTTCTTTCAAAATATCCAGTATGGTGGGTATTCTTCTTCCCACCAGGGTACGAGTGGTGTCTGCTTTGGGGTCACAGCCTATTACCAGTACACTCTTGTTTTTGGAGTAAGCTGCAGCTAGGTTGGAGACAATGGTTGATTTACCAATTCCTCCCTTACCATAAATGGCAATGTGTTTGGGTTTACTCATCCCCTCACCATGGCTCCGATAATGTCGCCTCTGGTGATGATTCCCACCAATTTTCCTTCAGCATCCACAACTGGTAATCGTTTAATATCATGAGTATCCATTAACTGGGCGGCATCTACAATATCATCATCTTGCTTAATGGTTACTACCTTTTTAGTCATAATCTCTCCAATGAGGAGGGAAGCGGCTTTGTTCATGTCTTCGGCTATTTCATCCATTTCGTACTTCATACGTACAGGTAGTTCAATCAGATCAAGGGGTGCAGGCAGGATCAGGTTAATGTGGGGGGAGTGAACTTCTATGAGTCGCATGATATCACCTTCACTGATGATTCCTACCAACTGACCTTCTTTATCCACCACTGGTGCTCCGCTGATCTTGTTTTCACGCAGGCTTCCGGCCACATCAATGATCCTATCCTCGACCTGGAATTTGATTACATTTTTCTCCATGGCTTCCTGTATTTTCATCATACCAACTCCTTACACATCAAAATTCTTAATAATCTTAAATAATGGCCTTTTCATCACTTTCATCTAATATCTTGCGATATCAAGATTATATCCATAATATTGTTTAATGGTATTGGTCATCCCATTATTCAGTTTTTCTATGAATCAGTTAACATGAACCCACCCTGAAAAAAGTTTAAATAGTGAATAATTAAATTATAAAATAGTTAAATAATTTAACTATTAAAAAAATTAATTATCATAAGAATGAACTAAAATTATGGATCTGAATAAAAAGGTTTAAGGTGGATACAATGGAGGAAAAAAGGATTGAAAGGATGTTAGATGATTTTTTAATATATTTCCCTGTTTTTTATCAGAAAGTAATTTCATCTAAAGATTTTCATAATAAACAGACTTCAGCTTCTTACTACCAGATATTAGGAGTCCTAATGCATCATGAATCTCTTCCCATATCAGTTATAGGGGGTATACTGTATATTTCAAGACCTAACATGACTTCTTACATAGATAAACTTGTAAAAGATGGGATGGTGGAGCGTATACCTGATGAAAAAGACCGAAGAATAATTAGAATTAAATTGACTCCTGGAGGAAGAGAGTTTATCAAAAAGTCACGTGTTATTGTGGAAGGAAACATGCGTGAAAATCTTTCTTCATTGAATGCAGAAGAGCTTGAAAACCTTTCTGAAGCAATTAAAACCGTTAAATTAACTTTGATGAAAATAGAGGAAAAATATAATGAATTCCAGCACAAACACTGAAAAATCCACGGGTAAATTTGAACCAAAACAGATTCGCATTGTTATGGCCGGACTCATGATCGGCCTTTTGGTAGGGGCCCTGGATAACTCCATTATGAGTACAGCCATGCCCAAAGTCATCAGTAGTCTAGGAGGTATGGTCTACTATGTATGGCCCTTCACTATTTACATGCTAACTTCAACCATAGCAATAATCCTCTCAGGAAAGCTTTCAGATATTTATGGTCGTAAGCGAATCTTCATGTTTGGTATAGGCTTATTCCTAGTTACTTCCATACTATGTGGGTTTTCAAATAACATGTTAGAACTCATATTCTTCAGAGGACTGCAGGGGCTGGGTGGAGGAATCTTAATGACTATTCCTTTTATCCTGGTTGCAGAGTTGTTTCCTCCCCGCCAGCGAGGAAAATATGCAGGAATCTTATCTTCGGTTTTTGGCCTGGCAAACGTACTGGGACCAGTCATGGGAGGTTTAATTACAAGTTTAATGGGATGGAGATGGGTGTTCTTCATTAACGTACCAGTGGGAATAACTGCCATCTACATACTGCGCACCAATTTCCCCAGCATGGAAGAAACAGTAAAAGAAAGGATCATAGACTATGCTGGAATAATTACCTTAACAGGTGCCCTAAGCTCCCTATTCCTGGCTTTAACCTTCATAAAAAACCCTGCAATGCCTGCCTACTTGCTGATTGGGCTTTTCATATTCGCTGGGCTCATGATAGTGGCCTTCATTTACAGTGAGAAAAGATCCCAAGAACCTCTTTTACCTTTACATTTGTTTAAAAACTCGGTTTTCAATGTTTCATCAGTGGCAATGTTCCTTTCCAGTGCAGTTATGTTTTGTGGTATCATCTATCTCCCCCTATTCATGCAGGGTGTTCAAAAATTCAGCCCAGCATTTTCAGGAGTGATTATAACCCCCATGCTCTTGAGTCTCACCATCTGTTCCATTGCCGCTGGACAGATAATCGCCAAAACCGGGACCTATAAAAAACTGGCCCTGTTGGCATTTTTAATCATCACTGGGGGAATGTTTTCACTTTCCACCCTGGGAACTCATAGCAGTATCCTGGAAACAGTAATCTTTTCTGCCATACTGGGTGCTGGTTCAGGTATGATGTACCCTATATTCAATGTAGCTGTGCAAAATGCCATATCCCGAAGGGAAATTGCAGTGGGAACAGCTTCCATGCAATTTTTCAGAAATATTGGGGCTACAGTAGCTTTACCCATATTTGGAGTCATAGTGAACCTTACCATCAACATGGACATCAACATGGCCAGTAACATCCCACCAGAGCTTATGAATCTATCCATACACAATGTCTTCCTGGCAGGATTGATCATAAGTATAATGGGCCTAATAACATGTCTGTTTCTTAAAGATGCAGTTTTTAGCAACCAAATGGTTGATGAAATCCCTCAGAAAGAAATTGAGCAGAAAGAACTCGAAAACAGCGTGGATGTTGAAGTTGAGGATATTGAAAGGGAATACCCGAAATCCAAGTAATATTGGCAAAGGTTATCCTTTTCATTTATATTTTAAGTAAAAACAAGAAATGATTGAATATATCAATTAAATTTTTATTTAGATACTCATTCAAGTTTAGATACTCATTCAAGTTCTTTCCGCACGTTTATAAACCAGATCTCCAGGTCTAACCTTATTTTCCAGGAGCAATCCTACATTCTCATTTTTCCCTACTTTCTGAATGGGGTTTCCTCTTATCTGCAGCGATTCAACTATTTGAATAACAGAACCAGTGGTAGGTCCCTGCACAATAATCTCATCACCCACTTCCAGGGGGTTCCAGAGCCGTATCTCGGCGGCTTTCACTTTGGAATAATAATTAACAACTTCACCAATATCCTGTTTGGCGCAAGTAGCCTGGTTGTAGTCACTGGTATGGTGGGGGTTTTTGAAATAGAATCCAGTATCAAAACCGCGATGATAAACTTTTCTTAATTCATCCAGCCACCGATTCTGAAATTTCCACTGTCCATTTTCATAGGAGTCAATTGCCTCCCGATAGGTCTTGGTAACAGTGGCCACATAATCCGCAGGCCTGGCCCTTCCTTCAATCTTAAATGAAGATATTCCTGCCTCAATAAGTTCTGGGATATGTTCAATCATACACAGATCCTGTGGACTTAAAAGGTGACCTTTAAATCCCTGATTACAGTCTCCTTTAAACTGATTATCCTCTGTCTTTCCCAAAGATCTTCCCAAAGAAATTTCAGAATTATCTTCCTCATCCTCACAGATCAGTTTCCACTCTTTACGGCATGGTTGCAGGCATTCTCCACAGTTAGCATTCTTCCCATAAAGATAAGAACTTAAAAAACATCTTCCAGATATAGCTAGACACATAGCCCCATGTACAAAGACTTCAAGCTCCAGGGGACTTTCAAGTGCCATTTTTTTTATCTCATGTAAGGATAATTCACGGGATAGGATCACTCTTTTTACTCCCATTTCCTGGAGAAGTTTCAAGGATTCCTGATTGGATATATTGGCCTGAACACTGAGATGAACATCAATCCCCACATCATGGGCGATTTTAAGAACTCCCAAGTCAGAGGCGATCACCGCATCCACACCTGCAGATTTAATTTCAGGTAAAATAGTTTTAAGATTCTTTATATCCTCATCTCGCATTACAGTGTTGGTGCAAAGGTAAATACGAGATCCCTGACTATGGCAACGCTCAACAACTTCTTTAATATTATCTAAAGAAAAATTGTTGGTGTGGGCACGCATGTTGTAACCCTCCAACCCTAAGTAAACTGCGTTTGCTCCATTTTTAAGGGCAGCTTCCAGTGCTATGAAATCCCGAGCAGGGGCCAATAATTCTACCATAAAAAAAACACCAACACATTTTTGTAAAAATTAGTAGGGACTGTAAGATGAGTTTATGGTTATTTTATTTTACATCCCTTATTATGTAAATCAGTAAATAATCATTTTTAAGCTCTAAATCAGCTAATTAATCTCATCTTTGTTATTAGATTTTTTTTTTAAAAAAGTTAGGGGATTATTTAAAATCAACACCTGCAAGATTCATATTCATCAATATCGGCGGGTAATTCTGTGGGGTACTCTCCGGTAAGGCATCCTAAACATAATTCATCCCTTTTGATTCCAATACATTTTACCAGGGAATCTATACTGAGGTATCCTAAGGAGTCAACCCCCAGGGTCTGCCTTATCTTTTCCACATCCTTATCTGAAGCTATAAGCTCTTTACGGGTGGCCATGGCAATTCCATAATAACAGGGAGAAATAATAGGTGGTGATCCAATACGTAGATGTATTTCATCCACACCCGCCTCGCGAAGTACGTTCACCAATGATTTGGAAGTGGTACCCCTTACTATGCTGTCATCAACCAGAACGATACGTTTACCTTCAAGTTCAGATCTTATAGGGTTCATCTTCAACCTTACTGATGTTTCACGTTCTTCCTGGGTGGGCATTATAAAAGTACGTCCAATATAACGATTTTTGATTAATCCTTCCCCGTAAGGAATTCCCGAAGTACGAGAATATCCTATGGCAGCAGTGATGGCTGAGTCAGGTACAGGCATAACTACATCCGCATCTACAGGATGTTCCTGTGACAGGGATTCCCCAATCTTTTTTCTTACATTGTAGACAATACGTCCATCCAGTATACTGTCCGGACGGGCAAAATAAACATATTCAAACATACAATGTGCACGGGGGGTGCCTGGATTTTTGGGTATTTTGAAACTTTTCACTTCATCATTGATAATCAGTATTTCACCGGGTTCCACATCTCGAATGTATTGCCCTCCTACCACATCAAAAGCAACAGTTTCAGATGCCACCAAAGTTATGTCTTCCTTTTGTCCAAGGGCCAGTGGTTTAATACCAACCGGATCCCTCACCACCATCAGATCATCGTTAACCAGTAAAACCAGTGAGTATGAACCAATAAGTTTCTTGGAAACCCTTTGAATAGCTTCTACCATGTCCTGTGTTTTTGAATACTCCTTAGTAAGGATGTGACAAATGACTTCGGAATCTGTAGATGATTGAAATTGTCTTCCTTCTTCCTCCAGTTTTCTTCTGAGTTCCATGGAGTTAATAATATCTCCATTATGGGCTATGGCAATAGTTCCCATGTCAAATTTACTTATGAATGGTTGTGAATTTTGAATTTGAGATTTACCTGTTGTAGAATAACGTACATGACCTATTCCCACATTTCCATCCAGTCCTTCGATGTTGCCGTTATTGAACACATCACAGACTAGTCCCATGCCCCGGTAGGTGCGCATTTCCTCACCATTATGGGCAGAAATGCCTGCAGACTCCTGTCCGCGATGCTGTAAAGCATATAGGCCGTAATATATTTCTCTGGAAATATTATGGGACTTATTATGGGAATAAGCACCTACAATACCGCATTTATCCTGCACTTGAAATTCTCCCTTATTTCTTGGGTATGGGGTAATTTTCTAAAAAGAGATGGAAAAATTCATTCAAACTAACACTACTTTTTACTCCTTGAGTAGATGGGGATTGAATTTTTCATCACCTATTTCTTCTTTAAGATCTTCAATTTTTGAATCGTAAAAAATGAGTACCGTACGAATAACCTTCAACCAATCCACTGCATCTTTCTTGGAAGGGGCAGCTATGATCCCCTGTCCCAAAACAATGTTTTCGGGTTTAAATTCGCTGGTAATAAAAGTAATATGATCTTCCTCTTCTAAAGTTTCATCAAAGGTTTCTTTCCACAGTTCACTAAGAGAAAATCTTTCGTACAAATTTTTATTTATTAAAATCCCATACTGGTTCTTCACATCAGCGTACCGTTGCTTTATAACCTTGAATTCTTCCTGGAGAGTTTTATCTTTCAGCTCAAGTCTTTCCTTGGAATCTGTTAATTCCTGATTAACTTTGGCTAGTTCATCTCTCTGGGAGGATAAATCACGAATTTCCGTATCCAATTTTTTAATTTTATCTTCTAATTCTTTTGTATGAATTTTGAGTTCCTGAAAACGCCCTAAATTTGCTATGGATGTGAGTCCAGAACGAATTATAGCATTTTTTATTTCCTTTCTGATAAGGGCGGGGTCAATATATTCTACATCATGACCGAAGGGGAATTTCATTCTTTCAATATGTCCCACTTCTTTTTTGAGAACTTTTTGGAATTTTTCAGCTAGTTCTCTTCCAGGAGCATCCACATCGGTGGCAATTAAAACAATATCTGCACCATTAACTGCTTTTTTAGCTATTTCAGTATTGGTGGTGGGTATGATGGAGGAGATGGTTATATGGTACTCCGCTCCCAGGGCAATGTTCTGCAAAGCCCGGGAGACGTTTTCCACGTCAGATGCTCCTTCCACAATGATGCGCACATCAATGGGATTTCTCGTTTCCATCTACTTCAACCTGTAGCCGTTAAGCTTCTTGTTCTGCCAGTTGTAGGTCCTAACCCGTTTGGATCTTCCGAATCCACAGGCAGAGCAGTAACGCTTCCTGGCATTGTATGAGTTCTTCCCACATCTTCTACAGCGGATATGGGTTTTTTTATTACGTTTACCAAATGATGGTGTACCTTTCAATTTATTATCCTCCTAATTAAAATTCTCTGACCCTGATTGGCAGGGTTTCTCATTTATCCTGGTGATATGTATACTATGTTATCCCCACGTATGAGGACTACACCTAATCTTCTTGATGATTCACCGCTTTCTAATTCTTCGGCATCGTTTAGAACTAAATTCATATGCATATCAAAGCTTTCAAGAACTCCACGGAATTCTCTGCCGCCTTTAAGTTTGATTAACACTTGAGAGTTAAGGGCTCTACCTAATACATCTAGTGGTCGTGATGTATTCACATTCTTCTGTACACTCACTATTATCACCTTTCCTATACCATCAATGTTGGTAAGATTTATATTTAAATGTACCGCCATCAAAAATATAAAAAAGAGAATGGAACTAGATTAAGGTGAGATATAATTGAAAATAAAAAAGAGATATCATCTCAAAAAAAAGAAATTAAAAGAGATAAAAACTGAATTAGGACCATACAGTTCTTTAATACCTTCTAAAGCCAAAGTGGAAATCTTGGAAACCGATCTTCCTGATTTGATCCTGGTAGATGGTGAACCTCTTATAATAATCATTGATGATGAACCATTTCCCACACTTAAAGGAGCCCTTAAAAAGCCCATAGAAAGCCATATGGTGGTGGTGGATATGGGTGCAGTGAAATTCATGACCAGCGGGGCTGATGTAATGTCACCAGGGATTGTTGAGGCGGACTCGGGAATCAAAACGGGTGACACAGTAATAGTGGTTGACGAAACCCATCATAAACCCCTAGCCATGGGAACAGCTCTCATATCAGGAGAAGAAATGGTTGAAAAGGACAAAGGTAAGGCTGTAAAGACCTTACATTATATTGGGGATAAGATCTGGAATTTGGAAATATAAGAAAATATATAAATCTATTTTAATAAGGAAATTATAGGCTATTTAAGAATTATTTGAATATCCTATAAATCATGATCATTAATATTATATTTATAGAGTTAGGGGGATTTCAATGGAGATATGGTATATATTTATAGTTGTTCCTGTTTTAGGGGCTTTAATACATTTATTCTTAAGTAAAAAACCGAAAACCTTGAATCGGGTAACTGAAGTTCTTTTGTTATGGTATTTGGGTGTGGGTATTGGTATTGGTTCAATATTTAGTGGTTTGACCCAGGTTTTAGACCCTCAAATGGTTGCTCAGTCAGTGGGATGGCCTAACACTCCATTTTTAAGGGAAGTAGGATTTGCAAATATTTCTTATGGTATTTTGGGTATTTTATCCATTAAATATCGTAATTTCTGGGCACCGACTATCATTGCTTATGCGGTTTTCATGTGGGGAGCTGCCTTAGGCCACATTTATAATCTACAACAAACAGGTAACCTGGCTGCAGGTAATATTGGAACTGTACTGTACTTAGACATACTGATGCCTATCTTGTTTATAATCCTCTTGGCGGCTTACCATAAGACACAAAATGGGGTAGAAACATAATAAGGCACAAATGTGCAGAAATCAAAACTTAAAACTTTTAAAAGGATTAAAAGATTAAAATTAAAGAATTAATCATTTAAAAATTGATCATTGAAGGGTTAAAATGATTAAACTTCGTTATTCTGCAGGTAAGGTACTTTCACCAGATGTTCATAAAATAGGAATCCTGGCAATTGGTTCTCATCTGGAAAACCATGGTGCAGCACTACCTATAGACACTGATTCTAAAATAGCATCATATTTGGCATTGGAAGCTTCATTACGTACAGGTGCTAAGTTTATAGGAATTTTGTATGCTGCCACAGAATATGATTATGTGAAGCATGGAGTTCACCTTTCTCCTGAAATTTTGGTGGAAAAAGAGCTTATTCCTACTCTGAAATCCGCTCGAAACAACCTGGATCTGGAAGCAGTAGTACTGGTGAATGGTCATGGTGGAAATGTGCCTATCAAAGATTATTTAGAAGACATAGAGAATGAGCTCGATCTTGAAATAATTTTCAACAATAAAATTGTGGAGATAGAAGGGCCCCACGCAGCTACAGGTGAGATTTCTATGGGTGTGGTTCTGGGTATGGGGGATGAATCACGCTTTGAGGAACACTGTCATTTGGAGGATTACCCAGAAGTGGGGATGGTTGGTCTTCAGGAGGCACGCCAGGCCAATGCAGGTATAGAGGCAGGTGCACGTAAGGTTAAAGAAGAAGGAATTTGTATTGATACTGAATTAGGAAAGGCACTGCTTGAAACTGCCTTGAAAGATATTATTAATAATGTTAAACAGCTGTTAAACAAGGAATAGGCTGTACTTTTTTTTCTTTGGACTAATCTTCTCTTTGGTGATGGAATTTAATTAATAATTTTATAGTTTTGTAAATCCTAACTTACCTAACCCCTCATACATATTAATCATTAATAGACTAATTCTAAAATAGGATAAATAATGTCATGAGGTGTTATTTAATATGTTTTGTCCAAACTGCGGAACCGAAGTTGAAAATGGAAAATTTTGTCCTAGCTGTGGTGCGACCATAGAAAGTGTTGAAAAAAAGCCTGAAATTACCCAAACTCCTGAAGTCCAGCCTGCAGTTGCTCCTGTTGGTGGACCTACCAAAAAATATAGTATTGATGAGTTTGTCACTAAAACTCAAGAAAAAACTGGTACCGGTGAAATTTTCGAACTTGAAAATGATTACCTGTTAAATATTAATGTTAATGGCAGAGTTTGGTCTAAAAAAGGAGCAATGGTTGCTTATAGTGGTGACCTGAAGTTCAAAAAAGAGGGAACCTTCGAACATGGTTTGGATAAATTTGTTAAAAAAGCCGTAACCGGAGAATCATCCACTCTTATGAAGATGGAAGGCCTAGGAAAAGTTTACCTGGCAGATTATGGTAAAAAAGTAGTTATCTTGAACCTTCAAAATGAAAGAATATATGTGAAGGGAAATGATTTACTGGCCTTTGAAGATCAGATTGACTGGGACATAACCATGATGAGTACAGGTGTGGGCCTCTCCAGTGGAACCGGATTATTCAATGTAAGATTAGAAGGAACCGGTATGGTGGCCATAACCACTTATTTCACACCAATAACCCTAGTGGTGACTCCAGATGAACCAGTATACACAGATCCTCAGGCAACCGTAGCCTGGTCTGGTGGATTAAATCCTTCTGTTAAGACGGATATTGGATTTAAAACTTTACTAGGAAAAACTAGTGGTGAAGAATTCCAATTACAGTTCCAGGGTAATGGATTCGTAATTGTTCAGCCATATGAAGAGGGTATGCAGTACTAATCTCTCTTCATTTTTGGGTAACATCACCCCATTTTTCTTTAATTCATTTAATTAAATTGCGAGTTTTAACTAAAGTAGATACTAAACATTTAATAACATTCATCAATCTTTTTTTTGATGTAAATACGGATTTTAGCCCCTTAAATGAGAGGGAACGGGTTTAAAAAAAATTTATATAATTTGGTAAATAAAATATAAGTAATTGTTGGGGGGAAAATGAAAAAAACCCGAAAGCAGATTAACCCACGATACAGTGCTTTTAAGATTGCTCTGATTTATTTTTTAATTAGTCTTATATGGATTGTAACTTCTGATCAGCTTTTAATGGGATTTGTAAACGACAGTCAACTTTTAACTACCATAGCAATCTTCAAAGGTAGTTTATTCATTATTGTAAGTGCTATTTTGATATATTATTTAATTTACAGGAATTTGGTTTCTATTAAACGTTCTGGAGAAGATCTTAAAAGAAGTGAAAAGAAATTTCGTGAAATTTTCAATAGTGCCAATGATATGATCTCTTTAAATCTTTTAACTAGGGAAGGACTCCCTGGAAAATTCCTGGAAGTAAATGATGTGGCCAGCAAAAGATTGGGTTATACAAAGGAAGAATTACTGAATATGAGTCCCACAGACTTAGTTACCCCTAGTGATAGGCAGGAAATGGTTAATGCAGATCAACTTCTAAAAGAAGGACGTAACCGCTTTGAAATGGTTCAAGTCACCAAGAATGGAGAAAAAATACCTGTTGAAGTGAACAGTCGTATTATTGATTATGAAGGGGATTTAGTTCTTTTAGCAGTTTCTCGTGACATAACCGAACG
>Ga0334900_1001903_pt1 | contig 20319 bp, 17 predicted proteins | sample GraSluR3_MG_2_FD_207231 | JGI IMG/M metagenome (GOLD analysis project Ga0334900, IMG submission 207231) | Sludge microbial communities from methane-producing bioreactor in Wageningen University, Netherlands - Granular Sludge_31_08-R3 | ecosystem: Engineered > Bioreactor > Anaerobic >...
CTGTGCTTCCTTAACCTGGGCTTTTTTGACAGTTACTTCTTCTCCCAGAGATGTTCCTGCATTTTTTCTGATGTATCCATCAATTCTTATAATGCCTAATCCTATGTCAGATTGGGATGAGGCTACAGTGGTGGTGGTGAGTTTTCGACCTTCAATTTCTATCATATCTCCATCCAGAAGATCCAGCTTTTCCATGCATGCTGGGTCTATTCTGGCTATGGATCTACCAACATCTGCCTGTGAAAATGCTTCTGCTACTTTTAATTTCATTTCTTCGCTTTTAATGATAAATCCCCCTATAAAATCTTTTATATATTAAATGAAAGTAATTTAAGTGTTAAAAAATAAATAAAATTCGTTTTTGTATTTAGTTAACTTATGTTACTTTAACATTGTAGATCATAGTATATAAAGGTTTCGGTCAAATTGATGTTGTGAATATAAAAAAGTTGGTTTTAACGAATTATACCGCCAAATCCCACCAGTAACTCCTCTACTTTCTTGTTTGAAGTGGTAGAAATCACCTGATAACTAAAAGTGATGCTCTTAAAACCTTTCTGGATTTGTTCCCCCTGATAAACATCTTTAACCTCCGATTCAACCACTCCTTCCAAAGAGTTTATGGTGCAAGATATAATTTCTGGTTGAGAACTTTCCGGTAAAACTACAGAAACATCAAAGGTCTTTAAAGGAAGATTACTCATTTTCCATGCTTGCAGTTCTTCATAACTTAGAACTTCAATATTAGAAAGTTTAAGAGTTGTAACTTTCTTATTCTCTTTTAAAGTGAGAAAATCAGGAGATAATGATTTTAAAATACCTATATGAACTTTTCCAGAGTACATGTGCCGCAACCCCACTTCTTTTCCCACAGAATTTTTGAGATTGGTTACCTCTGCATTCAAGGCAGATATGGCCTTATCTGATCTGCCCAACGCCGATTCAAGGTCATCTAGATGTTTAGCAGCCGCACTCATGGTTTTAACAAATTCATCCTGATTTTTCTGATTAATCATGGAACGAAGATCCTGGAATGTTTCCAAGAATGTTTCGTGGATTTCAGGGATGTAACGGTTCTGAGTCTGGATGGAATAACACAAGTAAGGATTCTGAGCAACAATACGAGCTATCATATCTAACATAAGACTGTAAATAGGGCTGGCAAACTTTCGTGATTCCTTCACATCCACCTGCATCCTTTCAATGGCACTGGCAATGGAAATGTAAGCAAAATGGGTTAAACCCTGAACAACACTCATCATCCGGTCGTGAAGTTCAGGTGTGGTCACCAAAACCCTTGCCTGTTCATTTTCCAGGAAATCGAACACTTTATGGTACCATTTTCCCTCTTCTTGAGGAGTGAGAACAACCACCTGCCCTTCTAGGGATCTAATTCTTGGTCCGAACATAGGATGAGTGGGAAGTACTTCCACCCCCTCTGGAGCATGTTGGTGCATGACTTCCGCTGGTTTCTCCTTCACAGAAGTTACATCAACCAGTAAAGACCCTTCACTCATATGGGGAGCTACTTCCTTTATAGTTTTAACAGTAGCATCTATGGGAACAGCCAATACCACTATTTCTGCTTTCGAGACAGCTTCAACATTATTTGAAGTGTAATTGACCCCTATTTTCTTGGCTATGGTTTTCCCCATTAGGGAATTTCTACCAGTGATGGTAACCTGGCATCCTCTGTTTTGAAGAAAATTAGCTATCCAATTTCCCAGTCCACGGGTTCCACCAATAACCGCTACTTGCATAGAGTTATCTATGGGTAGAGAAGGATATTAAATTTATTATATCCCGAGTGAATTATCATATACTAAATGAACTATTATTTTATATCTCCAGTGTTCCCACGTTTTCTTCCCTTCCAATTCCAGCCATGGCATCCAATGTATCTAAAAAGTCCATGAGGCGAGATTCTTGCATGACTTCTAAAAACCGTTCCAACTGGATTTTATGCTGGATGAAAATACCTCTACGTTTTATAGGGCGCCCAAATTCATCTAAAGGGTTGATTTCCACCATTATGCTTTCTTGAGTACCTTTTGTGGGAGCTTTTATTAAAAAAACACCTTCCAAAGAGGTAGGTACCCTTTGCCATGGTTTAACGTTTTCCAGGGTTTCTTTTATCTTAATTTCCAACTGTTTATCCATTAACAATCACCAAACATCAATTTGTAATACCTTTTATATAAAATTTATGATTATTGGAATAAAACTTATGAGTTAGGTAATAGAAAGTAAGGGATGTGAAAAAAAAGCTTTAAACATTAAATACATGAAATAATGTGTGAAAAACATCATCCCTATATTTTAGTTAAAATTGTCACCATTAAATCTATAGAATATTTTTATAAATGAGAATAAAGGTTTTATCATGCGAATAGTTCATCAGGATGCTAAAAGAGGAATTATAGAGTTATTCCCTGAAACTCTGGATGATCTCTGGCATCTTTCCCACCTCATAGAACCCGGAGATCTGGTTAGCTCCCGAACCACTCGTCGTATACAGGACACCACAGGTGAACGTCTGCGCAGTGACAGGGGGATCAAAAAAACATTTTTTATGGGAATACGTGTGGAAAGTATTAATTTTCATAAGTACACCGGAAAATTGCGGGCTAAAGGTGTTATTGAAAAGGGACCAGAAGACCTGGTATCCTTGGGCTCCCATCACACCCTGGATTTGAAGCTTAACAACCCGGTGAAGATACAGAAGGAGAAATGGTCCCGTTGGCATAAAAAGAGAATTAAGGAAGCAATAGATGCCTCTAAAATTCCTCGAGCCCTGGTGGTGGTGATTGAGGATGATAATGCAGATATGGGTATCCTGCGCCAGTATGGGGTTGAATATTATGGGCCTATCATTGGAGGAGTCTCAGGAAAAAGGATAGTCCAGAAAAACCGTCAACAGGTCATAAATAACTTTTTCGAAGAAATTGTAAGTACCATCAACAAGTTTGAAGGAATTGAAGGGATGGTCATTGCCGGACCTGGATTTGGTAAAAACGATTTTTATCAGTTTATTAGCCAGAAACATCCAGATATTGCTCGAATTTCTCGCTTGGAAAGTACTGGTGCAGGAGGTAGATCAGGGATCCATGAAGTTCTGCAAAAAGGAATACTGGAAGAAATGGCTACTGAAGGACGTATAGCTCAGGAAATACGGATGATGTCTCGAGTCTTAGAAGAAATTGGTAAAACGTCCAATATGGTGACTTATGGGAAGCATAAAGTTAAAATTGCCGCTGAAGCTGGGGCAATTGAAGAGTTACTTGTTATCGATGAATTACTCCGAGAAGAGGATGTGGAGAAGATTATGGATATGACTGAGAACTTGGGGGGTAAAGTTATGGTTATAAGTAGTGAACATGATGGGGGGAAGCAGTTAAATGCTTTAGGAGGATTGGCAGCTTTATTAAGGTATGCTTTGCAATAAAATTTACTTATACGGAGTTACTATAAGATATACTAAATAATGGGATATTACTTGGATCTTATATGTTTAATCTTCAAAACTGTATTAATCTTCAAAACAGGAGACATGTGAAATGAATATTGTTGTTACGAACATCACAGATATTCTATTAATAATGGCTTTCCTTCTCTCCTGTATTTTAACCCTAATATTCTATAAACTATTTCCTCACATGGGAGGCAACTTATATACCACCATCCGAGGAGGAACACCCAGAGCAGTTGGATTAGCTCCTTTTATAGTCCTTTTACTATTTTTTCCACCCCCTGGAAACTATTTAATTGGAATAATAGGAATATTTGCATTTTTAGATGATATGATTGGTAGAAAAAAATTCAAAATACTTCCATTTGAAATAGGTCAACTTTCCAGAGGTATTGGTATGCTTCTGGTTATGATAGTGGGATATTTCTATTTCGGTCCGGTTTCAATCCTCATTGCATTGATGATCCAGCCCATGAACATTGCTGACATGAAACCTGGAACCGCAGCGTCAACTGTGATTATAATGAGTTCCATTATGGCCATCCTACTCTACCTTACCACTGGAAACCCTTACTCATCAGCACTGATTATTTTAGCCGCCTGTATTGGATATGCTCCCCTGGATTATCAGGGAAAAATCATGATGGGCGAAGTGGGCAACCATTCATTTGGAGTTAGTCTGGGAATATTATACACCTTCCTGGGAATTAACATAAGTAATTTCCACAACTGGGGAAGCTGGAGCATGTTTTTGGTTGTACTTGTCTTTTTAATTGTCACTAGTTTCCTAATAGCCTTCTTAAGACGTTCTAATCTTAAAAAATTCCTGGAAACTAAGCTAAATATTGCTAATCCCACTTTTGGAGATTTAATAATGGATGTATTGACTGGTGGTGGATTGGGAGATCTTTTCCGTAGATACACATTGGGTAAACATAATATAATTATAAAAAATAGGTTTTTAATTTTTTTAGGTTTACGTAGATTATTCTACAACCCCCATGCCTCTTAACTCATATGCCCTTTAATTTATTTTAGAAACCCCTCGGATATAGTAGAGCCTGAAAATTTGTAAATGTTCATAAATCCAATTTGAAATCACTAATTCTTCAATTAATCTGTAATAATTAGAAGATTTAAGGTATCAATAATTAAGTGAGAATCATTTTTTAATTTACATTATAACACTCCAGCAAAGGAGATTTTAGTTATTTCTTGTTTTTGTATGTTTTTTAGTGACAATAGTCACAAAAAAGTTTTAAATTATTTAAATCATGAATTACAAAAACAATAATGATAATCAAAGACAATTTCTCAAGGTATAATCAATATTATACCTTATTTAATTCAGTAATACTCACTTAAGCTAAGCATGTGAAAACACAAAGGAGGTGAAAATCTGAACAAAAAAGAATTTAATGCTAAGCAAAAAAACCAAAAAAAGGGGGTGATGAACTTGCAGAAGAAGATAATGCTGGTTTTATTTGTACTTGTGTTTTCGCTCACATTAGCGGGTGCTGTTTCAGCTGCTGATGATACAACCAATGGAACAGTAAGTTCCCAGGATAACCTGACAACAACAAATATGGAACAAACTGGGAACAACTCTACTGTTTCACAAACACTCCCTGACCCTAAATTATATGATGAGAATGGAAATTTTGTAGGTTCATATTTTACTATCCAAGAAGCGTATAACGCTGCTGCAGTAGGAACCAGTACACAGATGTATAGGATAGAACTGGAAGAAGATGGAGTATTCACTTTATCTGACTTTACAATAGCCAAAAACCTCATTTTCAATGTCGCCAATGGTGGAACTGCAACTATCCAAGGCTCTGGCAATAGACTGATCTACATTTCATCAGGTTACACTGTCTACTTCTATAACATCACCTTTGAAGATGGTCATGCATCCGATGGGACAACATTCCACCCTGATGGATACAATGGTGGAGCCATATACAATGAAGGTGTATTATACCTTACAAACTGTATTCTGAGGAACAATCAAGCAGGTGATGGTGGAGCTTGGGATTATGGTGGTGTTGGTGGTGATGGTGGAGCAATCTACAACACCGGAACTACAACCATAACCGATTGTGAAATCTACAATAACCATGCTGGTAATGGTTCTGATGGATGGTTCGGTCTGCACTCTAATGGTTTCTACGGAGGCCATGGTGGTGCCATCTACAGCACAGGAACTCTTAACATAATTAACAGTGACCTATACAACAACTATGCCGGAGACGGTGGAGATGGTGTTGCATTAGGTGACGGAGGAGATGGAGGTTCTGGTGGTGCCATCTACAACACTGGAATCCTAGACATATCTGACACCCTAATTCACGACAACTTTGCTGGTAACGCTGGTGCTGGTGGTTTTGAGGTAATCATTGGAGGTACTGGTGGTACTGGTGGTGATGGTGGAGCAATCTACAACACTGGAACCGCAACCATAACCGATTCAGAACTATACTCCAACACCGCTGGAGATGGTGGTAGTGGAGCTGATGGAAGTGATGGTAGTGTACTCTTATTACACCCTGAAGGCTACTCAGGACACACAGGTGGTGCTGGTGGTAACGGAGGAGCAATCTACAACACAGGATACCTCAACATATTCGAAACCGAAATTAACTTCAACAAAGCTGGAAACGGTGGAAAAGGAGGAAATGGAGGTGACGGAGTTGACCGAAACCTACTTAGCCGTGGAGGAGCCGGAGGAGCCGGAGGTGAAGGAGGAGCAGGAGGTGAAGGAGGAGCAATCTACAACACAGGAAACACCCTCCTCATAAACAGTTCTAATTTCACTGCTAACCAAGCCGGAAACGGCGGACTCGGTGGTAACGGAGGTGAAGGTGGTAATGCTAGAAGTACCTCTTGGCCTCACATTAATGATGGTCCTGGCCACAATGGTGGTGAAGGTGGTGAAGGTGGTGAAGGTGGTGATGGCGGAGCCATTTACAACCAGGGAACCACACAAACCATTACCAATTCAAATTTCACTGCTAATACAGCCGGAAACGGCGGACTCGGCGGACTCGGTGGTAACGGAGGTGCTAGTGCTGGAAGTTATGCTGGAGGAGCCGGTGGCCAGGGTGGAGACTTTGGCAACGGTGGTAACGGAGGTGCTATCTTACACATCAGCGGAACTTCCACTGTAGAAAGTAATAATTTCGTGTGGAATGAAGCTGGTGAAGCTGCAACTCCTTACGAAAACGGTGGCTATGCCAATGCAGGTTCTGGAGCACAAGCTCTCAGAGGAGATGATGGTTCTAATGGTAGTGGTGGTGCATTCTTCGCTGCTGCAGATGACACAGAACTACATTTCAACAGGTTAATAGATAATGGTCTTCCTGACGTAGCCAGTGGGACTGGTGTAAATGTAAACGCCGAAAATAACTGGTGGGGTACCAATTTCGAGGACACCGACCCATTCACCGAAGGTAGAGTATCATCACTGGTTGATGCCTATCCATGGGTAATATTACGCCTGCTGGTGCCTACTCCTATCTATAATGGTATACCAGTACAAATCACAGGTGACCTTACCTATAACAGTGAGGGCATCCCCATCGGAGGAAGTATCCCAAATGATGTTCAGGCTGACTTCACAGCCACCCTGGGAACCATTGACACTCCACAGTACACCTTAAATAGCCAGGCACCTACCACTTACTCACCAACATCTTCAGGACTGGCCACATTCACTGTTACTGTGGACTATCAAACTGTAACCGTTAATCAGAATGTAGAACCGCGGGCAGTTTTAGATTTCACTAAATCAGTATCCGACAACCATCCCAACTATGGTGATACCATACACTTCATAATCACTGTACAGAACACTGGTCCAGATACTGCAACTGATGTGAATGTAACCGATCTGCTTCCTGCAGGACTGGTTTACCAGTCCCACACACTCAACGCCGGAACATACGATTACACAAGTGGACTGTGGAGTATAGGTAGTCTGACAACATCTCAAGGAGGCGTTTATCTTGATATCGTCGCCTTGGTTAATGCTACGGGATTCTTCAACAACACAGCAACACTGACCCAGTCAACCTATCCTCAGGATGAGGTAAATAGAAGTGCCACACTAAATGTGGATCCTGCTGCAATAATAACCATCACCAAAACCGACAACACAACAAACCACCACGCCAACGTAGGTGATAACGTAACATTCACCATCACCATACACAACAACGGACCAGACAACGCCACCAACATAGTAGTAACTGACGTACTACCCCTCGGATTAGACTTCGTATCAGCCAGCGACGGTGGAACCTACAACCCCACAACCCGAACCATAACCTGGACCGCATTCAACCTAAACTACGGATCCCCCGACATAACCAGAACATTCATCACCCAAATAAACACAGACATGGCCGGAAACACCACAGGAATAACCAACACCGCCAACGCAACATACAACCAATACCCATTCACAGCCAACGGAACCGACACAACAATCTACGTCCCATTAGCTGATCTGTACATTAACAGTTGGGCTAGTAAAACTAACCCCTCTGTAGGTGAAATTATAACTCTCACCTTCAAAGTGGGTAACCGTGGTCCGGACACTGCTCAGAATGTAGTGTTTACACTACCAATACCTGATGGTATGGAATTTGTGGATGTGACTGTGGATCAGGGAACAGCTACCTATGACTCTGTGACTAGGACCGTGACCTGGATACTTGGCGATGTAGTGGTTGGAGACCCTATTGCACTGGTTAGAGTTAAAGCATTAAGTGCTGGAACCTTCATATTCAAACCCAGCCTTACCACCGATACTTACGACCCTAACCTGGAAAGTAACATCCAAACAGTGACTGTAAATGCTCAAGCAGTTCCTCAACCAAATGGCCAAACTGTGGGAATGCAAACTACCGGAGCACCAATAGTACCCCTGTTATTCGCGGTGTTAATGGTGTTAGGTGGATTGATACTGCCAAAAAGGAAATAAAAGAAACCAAATTGGGGATATATAAATATATCCCATTTCCCTTATTTTTTTAGCTTTTATTTAGGATTTCATTTAGATTAGATCAGTCTGATTGTTTTTGCCAAAAAAATAATTTCTAAAAAGTAGAAAAAGAATAATTCTTCTTAAGAAAAAAAGAGTATTCTTAAGAAAAAGTATTTCAAAAAAATAGGGTAGATATTAGTTTTTCCCTCTTTTTAAGGACCAGACTGCCAGACCCAAGAATAACAGGGCAAATATTACCAGTGCAAGTAGATCAGGCCATATTTTAGTCAATCCCCAACCCTTAAGCATGACTGCCCTACAGGCATCAGCAGCATAGGTGGGTGGCACCAGATAAGAGAATGGCCTTAACCATGCAGGAATGGCTTGTATTGGCCAAAAAACCCCTGAAAGAAGGAATGCAGGCAATATTACAAATGGAAAGAATTGTATGGCTTGTTCAGGTCGTTTAGCAAGGCTAGAAAGTAATATTCCCAGGGCTTGGCAACTTATGGCCAAAATAGCCACTGCCAGGAAGGCTAAGAGAACATTACCCACTACAATTATGTTGAAAGCCAGAATGGCTACTGCTAAGAGAAGTGCAACCTGTACAACACCCAAAACCCCGAAAGTAAGGGCATACCCAGTTATAACCTCCCCTTCAGTAACTGGGCTGGCCAACACCCTTTCCAGGGTGCCGTTAACCCGTTCTCCTACAAAGGTTATGAGGGTTAAGATGGTGGTAAGTAAATAAACTACAAAGGCCAGGATTCCTGGCACGAAAAAATCTATGAACTCTGCGTCCTTACCATATATGGGGTCTGAGGTTATTTTCAAGGCTGGTTCCACTCCTTCTGCAGTCATGGTGTCAGAAAGTGCCTGGTTCACTGTTTGCAAAATGGAGTTTTTGATGTTGGTGATGCTGTCATCACCCTGGATGATTATCTCAGCACTATCTGGATAGGAAGGGTCCTGTGTCTTCAAAAGAGCATTTTGTGTGAAGTTTTCCGGGAATATGATCACGGCAGAGGCCTTGCCATCAATAACCTGTTGCCGGGCTTCATCAACATTACCCATATTCTTTATATTCAAAACCTTGGTATCCAGGTTGGAAATTATGGTCTCTGAAAGGTAGGTGGTGTCTCCCATGGGTGAAGTGTATCCCTGATCCTGGTTTACTATGATCACATTCACATCTTCCACATCACCGCTGAAGGCCAACCCAAATACACACATGGCAAATATGGGTGCTAAAAACAGCATCGCCAGGCTGCGTTTATCATTAGCCACATCCCGGAACACTTTACGGCTTACTGCCATTACACGGTAGAATTTCATGAAACCACCCTCTTTCTACGGTTTTTATCTCTTTTAGAGAACACTAGGAAGGCATCTTCCAGTGAATCCTCTCCACTTTCTTCTAAAAGTTTCAGGGGTTCATCTTCAGCTATGAGACTACCTCTCTGCATGAAACCTATACGGTCACAGTGCCGGGCTTCATCCATGTAATGGGTAGTTATGAGGATGGTGACTCCTTTTTTGCGTAACTGGTTGAAGTAGTCCCAGAATGATACCCTAAGTTCTGGATCTACTCCTACAGTGGGTTCATCCAGGAATAAAAGTTCGGGTTGGTGGATGAGGGTGCATGCCAGGGACACCCGGTGTTTCATCCCCCCACTTAGGTTTTCCACCATTTCATTCTTCCAGTCCAGAAGATCTACGAATCTCAGAAGTTCATCTTCTCTTTTTTCCATTTCATCTTTTTTTAGGTTGAAAACCCGGCCATAGAATTTGAGGTTCTGATCCACAGTAAGTCCTAGATACACACCAGTTTCCTGGGGCATGTAACCTATCTTTGGAGCCACCTTCCCATCAGGGATCTTTTCTCCCAGTACCTGGGCATCACCTGCACTGGGGTTGAGAATGCTGGTTAACATTTTGATGACCGTGGTTTTACCTGCACCATTAGGGCCTAAAAGCCCATATATCTCACCTTTTTCCACTTTAAGGTTCAAATCATTTACTGCAGTGAAATCTTTGAATTTTTTGGTGAGATGGTTGGTGAATATGGCATATTCATTTTCTAGAGTCACATTTTTCACCTTCCCTACATCTAACTTTATGATCTCTTGAAAAGAAGCATTTATAGGTTTTGTCACTAATAGAGTATAAAATGAAACATAACATTTAACTAAAAAAATGAAGGTATCTAAGAAAGTGAATGATTATTATAAAATCAAAATTAATTAAAGAATTGATTAAAAAATTGACTAAAACGAATTTAAAATAAAAATTCAAGGGAAGTTAAATATTATGACCTTAAGCCGGGAATCCATGGAGGCTCTAAGACTGATGGGCCTCACTGATTATGAAACACAAGCTTACGTGGCTTTAACATCTTTAATTTCTGCTAATGCTACGGATATTAGTTTGGCTGCTAATGTACCTCGATCAAAAGTGTATCAGGTACTGAAGAATCTGGTAGAAAAGGGTTTTGTTGAACTTAGCCGTGGAAAACCGTTGATTTTTACAGTTATACCTCCACATGAAGTGTTCCAGAGATCCAGAAACCATATTCGGAATACCATGGAACAGGCCGAAGCTGAACTTAACATAGTCTATGAGAGTCAGATTCCCCAGGTGCCTGCACCCATATGGTTAATCCATGGTCATGAAAAAATCGTTAAAAAGGAAATGGAAATCATATCCCGGGCAAAGGAATCCCTGTTTATTATGGGTGGGTTAATGTTTCCAGGAGAACCTTCCTTACTCCAAGCTAATTTGGAAAAAGCAATGAAAAAAGGAGTTAATGTGCGGATGCTTACTACTCCTTCCTGTTGGGTGGATGAGGTTGAAGTACCTACCCAGGAAATTATGAAAGATTTCCCTTCGGAAATAAAGTTTTTCCCAGTTCCTTTTATAAAACTGGTAGTTAGGGATAAAAATGAGATGTTAATAGCCTTCTGCAAACTATCTGGAAACCGAATATTATCTGAAACAACTATAGGTATCTGGAATCAGTATCAGGAGTTTGTGGACACTATATCTGGGATTTATGAGTTCATATGGAATACTGACTTCTTTAATCAGGCTTTTCCATAGACTCCCCCTTTAATTTAACTGGATTTAGCTAAAAAGTTTAAAAGTACTAGCTTAAAAACTTCTAACCATATTTAGCTAAAAAGTGCAATAATTTGTAAATAGCATCTGTTGAGGGATGGGTTTCTATAAAATCATCGAAATCGGATGTTTTATAGCCATCTTTAATCATTTTGGCCAGGTAAGGCATACTGGTTCTGGAAGAGGGAGATATTGATGATGCTCCGGTTATATTTCCAGTTTCCAGGTCGGCTGACATTTTTGTAAAACCAGTGCTTCCATCCAGGACATTCCAAAATGATCCTGGACCTCCAGAACCACGGATACGAACTTTTAAGTCCTCATGTTCTTTTGAATTTATTTTAGATGATTTTTGAGAGACTAAAAAGCTAATAGGGTAATAAAGAGTGATTGATTGGGCAATGAGACTGTAATCCATGGTAGCAGATATGCCACAGGCATTTCTTGCTGCCACCATTCCTTCCATACGGGCTACTGGAGTGTTACCTACAGTTCCCACCACATCCCCAGCAGAATAGATAGAAGGTGCACTGGTTTTCATATGATTATTAACTATTATTTCTCTTTTAGGTCCAATTTCAACCAGTTTACTGGCGATTTCTGAGTTGGGAGTCATACCCGTGGCCAGAAATACCACCCCATCCATAGGACCATTTGAAGTAGAAGCACCATTATCAGTTATTTCATCTACTTGCACGTTTTCTATAACTTCAACACCTTCCAGAAGGTTTTTTAGTGCATAATTCTTAATTTCAGGATCTATGTTGCTTAAAAACTGGTTTCGACATAGAACCTTGACTTTGCTACCTAATGATGAGAATATTCCTGCAAATTCTGTGGCTATCACTCCACTTCCTATTATATTCAAAGTTTCAGGAACTTCTATAAAGTCAAGCACATCTTTATAGGTCAAAGCTGTCTCGGCACCAGGGATTGGGGGTATGGAAGGTCGGGACCCAGTGGCAATTATTAATTTATCATAGGAGTAATCTACTCCATCAACTTCAACTATCCCCCCAATATCACCCTCTTCACTGCCAACTTCTCGTCCTATGATCTTTGCCTCACCCTGAACTATTTCTGCCCCGGATTCTCTGGTTTCATATTTTAAAACATGTTCTATTTTACCTGTGACCTCTTTTATTCCCTGTGTAACCTTTGAATAGTCAATTTGACTTTCCCCTGAGGTTATACCCATTTCTTTAAATCTTTTGGAGTCTTCATGGAACCTGACTACATCATTGAGTCCACATACCACCATACAACCTTCATGAAGGCAGGTCCCTCCTATATGTTTTTTTTCAATCAAAGTTACTTCTGCTTCAAGTTGTGCTGCTTCCATAGCTGAGGTACGGCCTGCTGGTCCCCCTCCAATAATCACTATTTTCATTTTATTATCCCCGTAATTATTACCAAAAAATTTGTTGTCCCCAAGATATTTATATGGTGATGCGTATCTAATAAAATAACTAAACCCTTTCTGATTAAATCTCAAGAAAGCCCGGTTTAATACTATTCAAAGTAAAGTTAATCCAATGATTAAAAATATTTCTATTAACTCTTTAAATAAGTTTTAAAAGGTGATTATAATGTGTATCGCAGCCCCAGCCCAAATTATAGAAATTAATGATAATGTAGCCACTGTTGATTTTGGTGGAGTGAGACAGCAAGCTAAACTGGATTTAGTAAGTGATGTCGATGTGGGTCGTTACGTTCTGGTGCATTCAGGATATGCAATAGAAGTTTTATCAGACCAGGAAGCCCAGGAATCTCTGGAAGCATGGGACGAGCTTCTGAAGATTATGGATGAAGAAAATGCTGAAAGCACTGAAAATCAATAAAATGATTTTAAGCTAGCTAAAATTAACTATTCAAATCTTTTATTACTCTAATCTCTTACTTATTTTATTATTTAAATTGTTTTTTTAGATTTTTAATAAATAGAAACCCTCTTAACCCCTGGAATATCCAGGAACTCCTGGATCATTTCACCTTTAACTGGTTTTTCAGTGATTATGGTAAGTTTAGGATGTTCCTCCAGTTCTGGATCTCCTGCATGGGCTTGTCTGATACTTATATTCTCCTGTGATATTAACTGAGTGGCTTTAGCCAGTATACCTGGAGCACCTGCCTGTGCTTCTATTTCCACCACACCGAATCCAAGATCGCTGGCCACATTTTTAAGGAGAGCTCCGGCAGGGAATATATTACTGAAGATGGCTGCTAACTCAGGATCATCCATTATCACTTCTACTGTAGCCCGGATGGATCTGCGATCCACATTTGCTCCCCGTGCCAGGGATACATCACTTATTTCAACATTTCCACAATATATTTTGCCGTTTTCACCAACCCTTAATCCTAGTTCAACTATTTTACGGGCCACTCCCATTCTTGCTGGGAATTTTTCGAATTTGTGTTTTACACGGTCCCACATTAAATTAATCTCCCTATTTGTCAAGTTTCTTTATACCCATCTCATTTTAATTAACCAGCATTCATCATTCCCTAACTTCCTTATGGGCAGTGCCCATATATTTAGTTTTATGTACATTTTTGTACTCTAAAGGTTTAAATAGTACAATGAAGTATATGAGTGTCAGTGACTAATTATGGTGAAAAAATGCAAGGCTGTGAATGCTTTTGGCGAATATGAATTGAAAAATAGGGAAGTTCAAAAGACCCAAATAGATTTTGACTCTCCTTTCGACTTTTTTAAGAAAATATATTCTAAATATCCCAGTAGTTTCCTTTTAGAGTCCATGGAAAGTGATAGTGGCCTGGCTAGATATTCGGTTATAGGATTCAAACCAAGTGCAACTCTCAAAGCTCAGAATGGAATTCTTGAAGTCCAGAAAGAAGATGAAACCATAGAATTTGAAACTCCAAATCCCTTTGATGAAATTAAAAGTATTATTGGGAATGGTAGTAATAAAAAAGGGTTCCGTGGAGGGCTGGTGGGATATGTATCCTATGAATCCGTACGATACTTTGAACCCATCAATATGCAAATGGGAAAAATGCCAGATTACGAATTTGGACTTTTCCTGGATGCTGTGATTTTTGACCGACTTCAAAATAAATGTGAATATGTAACCCTGGGAGAAAATCGGCTGGATGAACTCAAAGAAACATCCCAAGAAGAATTTGAAAGTGAAGAATTATCCTTTGAGGAAAAAAGTCATCATTTTTCACGCGAAAAATTCGAAAATATGGTTTTAGAAGCTAAAGAAAAAATAAAAGCCGGTGAAATCTTTCAGAGTGTCATTTCCAATGCTCGTGAGTATGAAATTAAAGGGGATAAACTGTCTTTTTATGAAACGCTCCGAAACATCAACCCCTCACCTTATATGTACCATTTGAAGCTGGGTGAAAGGGAAATAATTGGTTCCAGTCCTGAGATGCTGGTACGGGTGGAAGGACGGGATATTGAAACATATCCTATAGCCGGAACCCGAAAACGTGGACAAACCACAGAGGAAGATGTAAATCTGGAACGAGAACTTTTAGCTGATGAAAAGGAAAGAGCTGAACATTTAATGCTGGTAGACTTGGCCCGTAATGATATTGGGAAGGTAAGTGAATTCGGTACTGTTCACGTCCCAGAATATATGACTGTGAAAAAGTTCTCCCATGTACAGCATATTGTGTCTCGGGTGCAGGGTAAACTCCAAAATGGTAAAAATGCCGTGGACGCCTTTGCATCCATCTTCCCAGCAGGAACAGTAAGTGGAGCCCCTAAGATACGGGCCATGGAAATAATAAACCAACTGGAACAAATTCCCCGGGGACCATACGCAGGTGCAGTGGGATATTTCGGTTTAAATGGGAATGCAGATTTTGCCATAACCATAAGAACCCTGGTTTGTAACGGAGACCGGGGAAAAATACAGGCAGGGGCAGGAATAGTCCATGATTCAGTTCCCACCAGTGAATATTATGAATGTGAAAACAAAGCTCAAGCACTTCTAAGTGCACTAAACATGTCAGGTGAAGCAAAATGATATTGATAATCGATAACTATGATTCTTTCACCTATAACCTTTATCAACTGGTGGGAGAATTTGAAAAAAATATCCAGGTTTACAGGAATGATGAAATAACTGTAGAAGAGATTAAAAAACTCCAACCATCCAGAATTATCATATCTCCAGGACCAGGAAACCCTGAAAATGAAAGAGATTTTGGAGTTTCCAAAGACACTATACTGGAGATAGGTAAAGAAATCCCAGTATTAGGTGTTTGTCTGGGACATCAAGGGATTTTCACTGCATTTGGTGGTGATATCACTCGAACAGAACCCGTGCATGGGAAACAAACCAAAATAATCCACCAGAATACTGGAATGTTCCAGGGAGTGAGTAGTCCTCTTCAAGCAGCCAGATACCACTCATTGGTATGTAAAAGGGACACCACCCCTTCATCTGTTGATATTTTAGCTGAAACTGATGAAGGTATGATCATGGCCATCAAACACCATGAATACCCTATATATGGCCTTCAATTCCACCCGGAGTCCATTGGAACCCATGATGGGCGGAGGATTATGAAAAATTTCTTGGAGATGGAATTTTCATGAAATTCACTGACATCATAAAAGAGAGAAAAAGGATCCTGGAAATTAGAATGAAGTACCAACCCTTAAACGAGTTAAAAGAGAATATTAAACGGGTTAAACTTCGAACTGATTTTAAAAAATCCCTAACCAAAGAGGAAGATGTTTCCATCATCTGTGAGTATAAACCAGCCTCCCCCTCTCTGGGAGATATCAGCCCTTTAATGATAAATGAGGTTCTTCCTCAGTTTGAAGAAGGGGGAGCCAGTGCAGTTTCGGTTTTAACTGAAGAATCCTACTTTAAAAGTAACATTGACAATTTGAAACTGGCCTGCAGAATAACCAAACTCCCCTTACTGCGTAAGGATTTCATTCTGGATCCTTACCAGATCTATGAGGCCCGGGCTTATGGTGCCAGTGCAGTTCTTTTAATGACCAGTCTCTATCCCAATCTCCGAGAAGGAATTGAATTATGCCATTATCTGGAAATGGATGCTCTGGTGGAGTGTAAAAATCAAAAAGAAATAGATATGGCCATTAAAGCTGGTGCAGAAATAATAGGAATAAACAACAGGGATTTCAATGATTTCACCATTGATCTTGAGAGGACGAAGAAATTGGCCAATTTGATACCTTCAAATATCATCCTGGTATCTGAAAGTGGGGTTAAGAATGTCCAAGATGTTAAATTACTTTCAAGTTTTGGTGCAGACGCCCTTCTGGTGGGTAGCAGTGTTATGGCAGCAGGGAACATCCAAGAAAAAGTCAAAAAATTAGTATCTGCCTCTGCAAATGCTCGTGTGAACCGATTATCTAAGAACGCCACGGTAACAGCAACATGAAAATTAAAGTCTGCGGAATACGAAACCAAAAGGATCTGGAAGCTTGTGAAAAGGCAGATGTAGATCTCATTGGCTTTATCAACATTGAAAGATCCAAGAGAATGGTTGAAACAGACAAAATAAAAGTGTTAACCTCATCTATGAAGGATAAAAATAGGGCGGTGCTTGTAATTGAACCCTCTGATATGGCGGATGCTGATGAAAGAATAAAAAAATCAGGTCTAAATAATATACAGCTTCATTCCCTTTCTCCAGATGAAATCAGCGAGATTAAGAACAATAATTCTCATTTAACAATTATAAGAGCAATTGGAATATCTGAAGTAATTAATCCTGATAAAAAAAAAGAGATTGAGGATTTTGCAGATGTTTGTGATTACCTGCTCCTTGATTATGAAATTCAAGGGAAAACCGGAGGAACTGGTAAACAGATCCCCACTGATACTGCCATTGAAGCGGCTCTCTTCGCCAAATCCCATAATGAAAATATTGAACTTTTCCTTGCTGGAGGGATGGATGTTGAAAGAATTAAAAATGATGGCAAAAAACTGGCAAAGATCTTTACCTTCTTTGATGTTAACTCAGGCGTAGAATACGAACCTGGAGTTAAAAATACGGATAAAATTAACGAATTAATGAAAATTAAAGTATTATAAAGGAATTACTCAAAACTGTTTGAGAATAAAGCAATTGTAGATAAAAAAAGGAATAATAAGGTGATTTTATGATAACTGATGGGAAATTTGGTAAATATGGAGGAATATTTGTACCTGAACTCCTTATGCCCGCCCTTGAAGAGCTTGAAAAGGCTTTCTTAAAATATAAGGATGATAAGAAGTTCAATGAGGAACTTGATTACTACCTAAGAGAATTCGCTGGACGTCCCACAACCCTCTATTATGCCAAAAATCTTTCAGAAAAATTAGGATGCAAAATATACCTCAAAAGAGAGGACATGCTCCACACTGGAGCCCATAAAATAAATAACACCCTTGGACAGGGCCTTCTTGCTAAATATATGGGTAAAAAGAGAATTATAGCAGAGACTGGTGCTGGGCAGCATGGCATAGCCACTGCAGTTATTGGTTCTCTTCTGGACCTTCCAGTTGATGTTTACATGGGAGCAGAAGATGTGGAACGGCAGAAATTAAATGTTTTCCGGATGGAACTTTCCGGAGCCAGGGTTTTACCCGTTGAAAATGGTTCAAAAACCCTGAAAGATGCTATCAATGATGCCTTCCGAGATTGGGTGGCCACTGTGGACACCACCTACTACCTTATAGGCTCTACCATGGGGCCTCATCCCTACCCTACCATGGTGAAACACTTCCAGAGTATTATTGGCAGAGAAACCAAAAAAGAAATTCTCCAAAAAGAAGGTAAACTACCTGATACAGTCATTGCCTGTGTTGGAGGGGGAAGTAACTCTATGGGAATCTTCTCAGGATTCCTGGATGACGAAGAAGTGGAACTTATCGGTGTTGAGGGGGGTGGAGATGGAGTAGAAACTGATCGGACAGGAGCAACCCTGTGTAAAGGTACTGAAGGGGTATTGCATGGTTCCTTCTCCTTCATCCTGCAAAATTATGATGGGCAAATTTCAGAAGCCCATTCAGTATCTGCTGGTCTTGATTATCCTGGAGTAGGACCGGAACATGCCTACCTCAAAGTCACTGGCCGGGCAAAATATGATGCCATAACCAATAAAGAGGCTCTTGAAGGTTTTGAAATGCTTTCTAAATATGAAGGGATCATCCCTGCCCTGGAAAGTTCTCATGCCGTTGCTTATGCTGTAAAATATGCTAAAATACCAGAAAATAAGGGTAAAACTATTGTAATTAACCTTTCCGGTCGCGGAGATAAAGATATGTTTCTGGTTGCCCGTGAAATGGGGGTGGAAGTATGAGCCCACGTGAGATAGAAGTGGAAAGTTATGATGAGATGTTTCAGCGGGTTAAGAACAAAAAAGAAGGGGCATTCATTCCTTTCATTGTTGCGGGGGATCCTGATTTTGAGACCTCCCTAGAAATTGTGAAAGCCTACGTTGGAAATGGGGCAGATGGTCTGGAAATTGGATTTGCTTTCAGTGACCCTGTTGCTGATGGGCCAACAGTCCAGAGTGCTGATCTCAGGGCCCTTAACTCGGGAATAACCACCCAAAAAGGATTTGAATTTATCAGGAAAATCAGGGAATTCACCTCCATTCCCATTGGACTCTTGGTATACTATAACTTAATTTATCAAATGGGAGTCGATGAATTCTACAAAACTGCCAAGGAAAGTGGAGTTAACGCCATTCTTGCTGCGGATTTACCCCCTGAAGAGGCTCAGGATGCAGTTGTTGCTTCAGAAAAATATGGAGTTCAGCAGATTTTCATGGTTGCTCAGACTACCAGTAATGAAAGGCTTGAAAAAATATCCAAGATGTGTAATGGGTTTCTCTATGTGGTGGCAGTTATGGGTGTCACTGGAGCCCGGAAGGATCTTAAAATCAGCACAGTTGAACTGGTGGAACGGGTTAAAACACACAGTGACCTCCCAATAGTAGTAGGTTTCGGGATTTCTAAACCTGAACATGTGCAAAACGTTATAAACAGTGGCGCAGATGGGGCTATTGTGGCCAGTGCCATATTAGACCTGATAACTGAGAATCTTCAGGATAAAGAGGTAATGTTGGATAAGATCAGCTCATTCTGCCACGAACTCAAGACAGCCACTATAAAACAGTGATGCAAATGATTGAAGAGTGTTTAAAAAAGAGTGTCTCCCGAGAGGATCTCAGTGAAAAAGAGGCTTATGACTGTATGATGGAAATGGTAAGTGGTAGTGCCAGTGATGTGCACATGGCTGCTTTCCTATCCTCTCTTGCCACTAAAGGCGAATCAATATCCGAAATAACGGGTTTTGTAAGGGCTATGCGTCAGGTTTCCATCAAAGTATCACCCCATCTAGAGGAACCCCTGGTGGATACCTGTGGTACTGGGGGAGACCGTTTTAAAACATTTAATGTGAGTACCATAGCCGCCATTATTGCTGCAGCAGCTGGAGTTCCCATTGCTAAACATGGCAACCGAGCTGTGAGTAGTAAATGTGGTGGTGCTGACATTTTAGAGGCTATGGGAGTGAATATAGAAGGGAAATCAGAAGATGTTGAATTTTGTCTGGAAAAAACAGGGATGGGGTTCATGTTCGCCCCCAACTTTCATCCTGCCACCAAAAATGTAATGCCCGTGAGAAAAAAACTGGGAATCCGCACAGTCTTTAATGTTCTGGGACCATTAACTTCCCCTGCAAATGCAGATATTCATCTTATGGGTGTTTTTGACCCGGAATATGTGGAGTTAAT
>Ga0334900_1001905_pt1 | contig 20312 bp, 11 predicted proteins | sample GraSluR3_MG_2_FD_207231 | JGI IMG/M metagenome (GOLD analysis project Ga0334900, IMG submission 207231) | Sludge microbial communities from methane-producing bioreactor in Wageningen University, Netherlands - Granular Sludge_31_08-R3 | ecosystem: Engineered > Bioreactor > Anaerobic >...
CGTTTTTTTAGTTATGTGGCTTATGCCAGAACTAAATTACGAATCCTCAATAAAATGGTGTCGCCCGCATCCCACCCAATTTTCATTCTCGTGGGTGTCAAAAAATTGTCATATAGGTTTCATGATTGATTTTTTTAATGTTGATTTTAAAAATTATTGCTCATTGAAGGAGGAGCCATATGTTGCAAAGCACCCCATTCAAAATTAGGTTTTGGGCCCATCTCAAACTCCAAATTACCACCATTTGTTATTTCTTCATGGGTAATCCATGTTCTGTTTAGCGGCTTCCCATTAAGTTTGGCACTTTGAATATACTTATTGTCAAATGATGAATTTTCTGCTTTTATAATGAATTTTCTGTTTTTATAATAATTATCCAGATTAATAATGATATTTTCAAATACTGGACTTGATAAAGTGTAAATTGGCTGTCCTGGTGTTACTGGATAAAATCCACAAGAACTAAATATTAGCCAGGCTGATTGTTCGCCCATATCTTCATTACCGGGCAGGCCCCATTCGTCAGTGCCATAGAAAGTGTCTATGATGCCACGAATGCGTTCCTGGGTTTTCCATGGTACTCCTGCGTAGTTATATAAGTATGCCACATGATGAGATGGTTGATTGCCGTGAACGTATTGACCAATTGCTCCGGTGACTGAATACAAAGGACCTTCGTTCGATGAAGAACTGTGAAATAGTCCATCTAATCTTTCGGTGAAAATCTTTTTGCTTCCCATTAATTCGATTAATCCGTGAATATCGTGTTGTGGATAAAAAAGATATTGCCACGCATTGCTTTCGGTATAGTGCCGGTGTGGGGATACACCAATCCAATATGGATTCCAGCAGTCGTAGTAACTATTCTCGCCTACTTTATTTATTTGTGGTGGCCTTCTTTCACAAAAAGGAAGCCATCGGCCATCGGCAAACTTTGGCCTGTAAAAGCCAGTTGTTTTATCGTAAAGATTCTGGTAATTGAATGCACGTTTCATTAATAAATTGTAATAATCCATTTTGCCTAATTCTTTGGACATTTGAGCCAATGCCCAATCTGTATGGGAATCTTCAAGGACTTTTGAAACTGTTTCTCTAATGCCTGTTTCGACCGGGATATACCCATATTTTAAATATTCTTCTATCCCAACCCTACTTCTGTCAGGAGGCCCCGGGATAAAGGCGTTTTTAATCATGCCTTCATAAGCCTTTTGAACATCAAAGTCTCTTAGTCCTTTCATATAAGAATCTATAATTGTAGTTGAGCCATGGTCACCAATCATTTCATGGCTGTAAAAATTTCTGTATGTAACCTGCCCTGGAATTCTTCCTCCCTGATCATACATCGACAAAAAGGTTTTGATCATATCAATTTGTCGTTCAGGCTCAATGATTGTAAACAAAGGGTGAGTTGTACGATAGGTATCCCAAAGAGAAAAATCCACGTAGTAGACAAAGCCCGGATTGCTATAAATGCTATCGGTAAAATGGCTGTAATAAGACCCGTTGGCATCAGAAAAAGTACGCGGGAAAAGCATACTGTGGTAAAGTGCAGTATAAAATTTAATTTTATTGTTGGTTGTTCCACCACTGACTTGAAATTTATTCAGTTTTTCTTTCCAAATGTTTTCTGCATTTCTTTTAAAGTCTTCGAAGTTCCAGTCCCTGGCTTCATGCATTAAATTCTTCCTTGCCCCTTCCATTCCGGTAAACGAAATTCCTACTTTTGCAATAATTTCTTCATTTTCACTAACAGAGTATGTAAGAAAAGCTCCCACCCCATTAATTCCGCAGGCTTGTTTCTGTTTTTCTATTATCTTGCTGTTAGCGAATGTACCATACGATTCAAATGGTTTACTGAATTCAGCAAAAAAATACCAGGTCATTGGTTTTCGAGTGGAAGTTCCGATAACTGTTGTGTATCCCTGAATTTTATTATTATCTACTATTTCAATAAACGCATCTTTATGTAAACTGGAATCTTCTAATGTAATATCTATTATTATATTCGCCTGATCCGTTTGTGGGAAGGTATATTTGTGGACTCCTACACGTTCAGTAACTGTTAACTCCGCCGTTATATCATAATCCTGAAGTAGTACTTTGTAGTAACCAGGGCTCGCTTTTTCATTATCGTGCGAGAAACGAGATCGGTAGCCGTCTTCCGGGTGAGTTTGTGTCCCTGGTTCAACTATTAATGAACCAACGGTTGGCATCAATAAAATATTTCCATATTTGGCAACATGACCTGTGCCTGTACCACTGGTCAGGGTGTGAGTAAAACCTAATATTGTTTCACTTTCTCTATTATTTGCGAAACTGTTGTAGGCATATCCTTTGTTTCGGATGAATCCCGTAGAAGGGTTAAGTTGAACCATGCCAAAAGGCAATGCGGCGCCTGGAAAAGTATTCCCAACCCCGCCAGTGCCGATAAAAGGATTTACATATTTAATGTTTTCAAAATTTGTTTTTTCCTGTCTGCATCCACATACCCAAATGGCAGCTATGATTATCAGTGTCAATAAAAATTTTTCATTATAATTTTTCCCCATCTTTTCAACTTTTCAAAAATTTATATTTATTCCGTACTCATTGATGGAGGTGCCATCTTTGGAGCCGTACCCCACAGTTTGTTTGGTTCGGATCCCATTTCAAATTCTAAAGTACCCCCTTTGATTATTTCACTATGAGTAATCCATGGTTTATCCAGTTTGTTTCCATTGAGTGTTGCAGTCTGAATATATTTATTATCACCTGAATTATTATGTGCAATTATTGTAAATGTTTTATTCTCATAAAAATTGTCCAGGTTGACTTTGATTTTTTCAAACAATGGGCTTGATATCGTGTAATGGTCAGCACCGGGGGTGACAGGATAGAATCCCATTGCACTAAATACAAACCAGGAAGACATGGATCCCATATCCTCATTTCCAGGCAGGCCCCATTCATCTGTTCCATAGAGAGTTTCCATTATGCCACGAACACGTTTCTGTGTCTTCCAAGGTTCTCCAGCATAATTATATAAATAAGCTACATGAAAAGATGGCTGATTGCCGTGAACATATTGACCGATTGCTCCTTTTACACCTACATATGCCGGCCCCTCGTTTGCAGATGTAGTAAAAAACAGACCATCGAGTCTGTTAGTGAAAATTTTTCTCCCTCCCATTAATTCGATTAATCCATGTACATCATGTTGAGGATAAAACAAGTATTGCCATGCATTGCTTTCAGTATAATGTCTGTGAGGTGAAACTCCTATCCAATAAGGATTCCAACAATCGTAATAGCTGTTATTATTGTTGGAAACAATTTCCGGCGATTGTCTTCGGACACATATTGGAAGCCAATTTCCGTCTGAGAATTTTGGTCTGTAAAATCCTGTTTCCTTGTCATACAGATTTTTATAATTACCTGCATTTTTTATGAGGTAATTATATTCTTCGGTTTTACCCAAATCTTTGGCAACATGGGCCAATGCATAATCTGTCAGTGTATATTCAAGGGTTAATGAAACTGTTTCTTTTGAAGTTTCAACTGATACATATCCGAGCTCTTTATATGTATCAAGTCCCATTCGACCTCTTCCAGGAGTCCCTGGTGAGAATGCATTTTTAATCATCCCTTCAAAGGCTTTATTGATATCAAAACCCCTAATTCCTTTAGTATAGGCATCGCTTATCATTGTTGAACCATGATCCCCAATCATGCTTTGTGTATACATATTTTTAAAATACTGTGTTGGGATTACTCCACCTTGCTCATACGTTGCCAAAATGGAATTTATTAATTCAGTTTGCCGGAAAGGTTCAATTATATTTAAAAGAGGGTGGGTTGTTCTGTACGTATCCCAGAGAAAAAAATCTACATGAAATCTAAAATTATCTTCTTTGATAATTTCTTCCAGAAAATGGCTGTAATATGTTCCGTCAACATCGCAAAAAACTCTTGGAAAAAGTAAACTATGGTAGAGTGCGGTATAAAATTTAATTTTATTGTTTGTCGTACCGCCACCGATCTGAATTTTATTTAATTTTTCATTCCAAATATTTTTTGCATTTATTTTATAATCGTCAAAATTCCATTCTTTGGCCTCATGCATTAAATTTTTCTTAGCCCCTTCAATTCCTGTAAACGACATTCCAACTTTTACAACTATTTCTTCGTTTTCGGACATCGAATAATTAACATAGGCACCCGTGCCAAAGCTTCCTTTTGCAGTTCTCCTTTTTGGTTGAGGATTGCTATCTGCAAATGTTCCAAAATCATTGAACGGTTTGCTAAACTCGGCAAAAAAATACCATGTTAATGGTTCTCCTATGGTATGGTCCAAAACTGTGGTGTAACCTTGAATTTGATTTTCTCCAATTACTTCAATATATGCATCTGTATGTAAATCAGGATTTGAACGTTCACGTGTTATGTCGATTATTATATTTCCTTCGTTGGTTTTTGGGAAAGTATATCGATGTAGGCCAACGCGTTCGGTTACAGTCAGTTCAGCTTTTATATTGTAGTCCTCAAGCAGAACATTATAATAACCGGGACTTGCTTCCTCGAATTCATGCGAATATCTGGATCGATAACCAATGTCCGGATGAGATTCTGTTCCGGGTTCAATGAACAATTTACCCACAGTTGGCATTAGCAGAATATTTGAATAACGGGATGCAGTATTTGTTCCTGTACCACTTAGGTTTGTATGTGTAAAACCCATAATGGTTTTGCTTTCTCTTCGATGTAATATATTGTTATAAGCGTATCCTGTTTTACCTCTGGATGCTCCAGTTGAAGGACTTAATTGTACCATACCAAAAGGAAGAGCAGCACCTGGGAAAGTATGACCATAGCCAGCTGTACCTATAAATGGATTTACAAATTGGATTGTGTTAAAATCTTTTTTTTCTTTTTTACAACCTATTTGAAGAAATAAAATAATTATAAGAAAGATATTTTTATTCATGGAGAATAGTTATTGATTATTTTCTATCGGTAATTTCAATTTCGTTTTCGAATAAAAAAATAAACACTTAAAATGTATAACATACAAATACCTAAAACCAATATGCCTGATGCCGATCCAAAAAGTGTGATTACAAAACCCATTAACAGAGGAATTACTGCACCACCAGATACAGCCATTATAAGCAAACCAGAAATTTCATTGGCATGATCGGGCATTTCATTTAATGCCAGTGAGAAAATAACAGGAAACATACTCCCCATTCCTAATCCGGTCAAAAAAATTGCAATAAAGGCAACCATGCTGACTGGTGCCAGGAAGACACCTAATATTCCTAATAATGCGATTAGAACAATAAATAATAAAAACCGATTTGTTGAAAACCAGCTCAATACGACACCGCCAATTAAACGTGATATAGTTTCTCCTGCATAGAACACACTTATTCCTATAACAGCTTTTTCAAGAGTTATGTCATATCTTGCAACAAGAATATTTGCAATGTTTGTGTTCATGGCAACTTCGGCACCAACAATTAAAAATATTGCCAGTGCCATAAATGCGATAAACCGGTTGCGAAGTAATCCAAAACAAGAAGAAAATGTGGCTGGGTTACGTTCTGGTTTTGACTCTTTTATAGGAGTTGCAGAAAGCCAGATTGCTGAAAAAATTGATGTAATACCGTAAATAAACAGCACAAGCATCCAGTTGTTAAATGAAGTTGCAAAAAAGGCAGCAATGATGGGGCCTAAAAATGAAATAATTGCTTTTATGAACTGTGAAATACTCATGTTACTTGCAAGCTTTTCTGATGGAGAAACATCTTGCAGCAATGGATTGGCAGCTACCTGAATGATTGTGTTTCCAATGCCCAGTAATATGAAAGAAGCGAACATCATTCCGAAAGAATAATTAGTAAACGGCAAAAACAAACCTGCAGTTTGAATAATTATTCCGGTATTTAGCATATTTCGCTTTCCAAACCTATCCTGGATAATCCCAACAGGAACAGAAAGAACAAAAAACCAAAGCAGTACCGACATGGGTAAAAACTGCACGCTAAAATCAGTGAGTTCAAAGTCCCGCTTAATATAACCGGTTGCTACACCGATTATATCAACGAATCCCATTACTATAAAGGAAAGTAATACAGGAAATATGTAATATCTTTTCTTCATAAAATTTATTTAAAATAGTGACCTTTCGGATATAATTCTTTCAACCTACTAAAAATGAAGTACTATTTTGTCATAGAGGGAGGTGCATCTTCTGCTCCACTCCCCCAGGTTATTTCAGGGATTGGTCCCATCTCGAAAACCAGCGTTGCTCCATTTTTTATTTCATTGTGGCTGAACCATGGCCGGTCAAGAATATTTCCATTCAGAGTTGCTGACTGGATATATTTGTTCTCAGGTGAATTTCCTATGGTTTCAATAACCAATTTTTCTGCATCATAATAATCATCATCCAAATGCATAAGTACCTTTTCGAAAGCCGGACTTCCTAATACGTAAACATTCTGTCCTGGTGCTACTGGATAAAATCCCATAGCACTCAAAACATACCACGCTGACATTTGTCCCATATCTTCATTTCCACACAAACCATCTGGCCCGTCGTGGTACAATTTGTCCATAACTTTCCTGGCAAGGTTTTGAGTTTTCCAAGGCATCCCTGCATAGTTAAATAAATAGAGTGTATGGTGACTGGGTTCGTTCCCATGAGCATATTGACCGATTAGCCCGGTAACATCTGAAACAGTTTCCTGAACCTCGGAACTAATGGTAAACAGGGAGTCCAGTTTAGCCAAAAATTTATTTCTGCCTTCTAACAGATCTATCAATCCCTGCACATCGTGCGGTACAAACCAGGTATATTGCCAGGCGTTAGCTTCGGTGTAATGCCGGTTATTTCCATGTCCAACAAAAGTTGGGTTGAAAGGTGCCAGCCAATTTCCTTTATCATCTTTTGGACGGGCAAAACCAGAGGAAAGATCAATTATGTTCTGATAAGAAGCGGCTCTTTTCAGGAAATATTCATAATCTTCCAATTTTCCCAGTTCCTTTGCAAACTGAGCCATACACCAGTCATTGTAGGCATATTCCAATGTTCGGGAAACTGATTCCCTCAATTTATTGTAAGGAATATAACCATATTCTTTATAATATTCCAGACCGACCCTACCTCTGGAAGGATGATCTGACGGCGGAACTTCCATGGCATTCTTTCTGACTGCTTCGTAAGCTTTTTCTATATCAAAATCCCTAATTCCCTTTTTGAAAGCATCCAATATGGCAGCCACCGGGTGGTCTCCAATCATATCGTTCGTATAACTGTTTCCAAACTGTTGCGGTGTAGGCAACCAGCCTCCCTGTTCATATTGCGCCAGCATGGTGTGGATTGAATTCAAATTCCTTTCCGGATCTATAAGGGTTAACAGTGGCATTTGAGCTCGGTAGGTATCCCACAACGAGAAGTCGCTTAAATAAGTAAAATTATTTGCAGTATAAACCTTCTTATCTATTCCTGTATATTTTCCATCCACATCGCTGTAGGTGGCTGGAAACAGTAACGAATGGTAAAGCGCAGTGTAAAATGTGGTTAATTTTTGCCTGTTAACTTCGGGGGGGGTTTCTTCTGGTAGTTGTACCTCAATTTTGGATAGGACAGTATTCCATTTATTTGAAGCGTTCTTTTTCACTTCATCAAAATTCCAACTCGGAATTTCCGTATCCAGATTTAATCGGGCTTGTTCAATACTTGTATAGGAAATACCCACCTTAATCTCAATGGTTTCATTTTCTGAAGTTTCATAGTTTACAAAAGCTCCAGTATATTTTCCAACATTCTCTGTTGAATTTTCCATGATGACGTCATCCTTCCATGTTCCGGAAGATTTAAAAGGTTTGCTGAATTTTGCATAAAAATAAACATCTTTATGCTTTACAAAACCATGTGATTTTCGGAGCCCTATAATTACTGTATCGCTCAAAATTTTCACCTCGCTTCCCATACGGTAATTTTCGCGGATGCCATGGCCTGCATCGAGGACAATATGTGCCTCTTCAGATTCAGGGAAAGTATAACGATGATAACCAGCTCTTTCCGAAACAGTAAGTTCAGCTTTTATTCCATAATCTTTCAGATTTACGGAATAAAAACCCGGAGTTGCCGTTTCTTCTTTATGAGAAAACTTCGAGCGATATCCCTCATCGGGATTTTCTTTACTTCCGGGCGTTACTTTCAGCTCACCGGTAGTCGGTATCAACAGTATATCACCCCAATCGCCGGCTCCCATTCCGCTGCGGTGCAAATGACTGAAACCCAACAGTGAACTGTCACTGTAATGGTAACCAGAACTCCAGTCCCAGCCTTCAGTTCCAGTATCCGGACTTAGCTGAACCATTCCTCCGGGAAGAGCCGCTCCGGGGAAAGTGTGGCCATGGTAATCAGTGCCTACTAATGGGTTGACAAAGTCATTACAATTAATAGATGAATCATCTCGGGTTGTTTCACAACCAGCTAAAATTATACTTGAAATAACAACTAAAATTAAAATTCTCACTTTCTTTTTCATTTCTATCGTTTTTAAATTTTCCCTGTTCATTTTTTTTCCAATTTCTGGTAAAGCGCCAACAAAAAATCGCGGTTATCGGCGGTGAGATAGCGCATTTCTCCGCCCATCCGGTGAAAAGTTTTGCAGTAGCGTAAATAATACGCCGGATTGTCTATGGGCGGTTCGCCGTTTTTGTCCCAGTCCCAGTCAGACTCGGCTAAATCCACCACCAGAATGTAATGGTTATCGATGTGGCTGCCATTCTGAATTTCCATGTTTTGTGCCATGGACAATGACTTTTCAAAAATCATGGGCGACATGACCGCCGAACCCACCGACATGTAAACGCCGTTTTCGAGGTTGCTCACACTTTTGGCGAAACAAAGAAAATCGTTTTCCGCTGTGCGACCAACAGCAGCGCCGTGGTTCATCGGGTGCGTATAAATAATGTCGTGCCCGAACATCGGGTGTCCGGTAAATGGAACTTTCAACGCGAAGGCATTTCCCTGCACCGAATATTTTTTGAACGGGTGCGGAATCTCCATAAACCCGGACATCAAACCGAAATGTTTAATGACTCCGGCCAAATCGATTGCTGCAGCGGCTTTGCCGGGTTCAGAATCCATTTTTTCACGGGCAAAGGCATACAAAAATGAAGGCTCCGGGATATGTAATCCTTCGAGGTGAATCATTTTTCCTACCGATTCACCGTAGCCCAAACCTTCGTATGCACCCACAATCAACGCCAGGTTGATATAAAAATCTGTGTCGTCCCAGATTCCAAACTGACCGCGTTCCACATTTTCGCGCACGTCTTCGCTCGATTTTCCCTGGAAGGCAAATTCCCAGTCGTGAATAATTCCGGCGCCGTTGGTGGCCAGGTGGGTCACCCAGCCTTCTTTAATCAAAGCAATGAGCGTGGGCGACATGCCGTTTTTGATGGTGTGTGCACCAAAAGTAAGCATCACCGAACGGTTCAGTTCCCGTGCTTTTTTGATGCGGGCAACGGTTCTGTCAATCAGTTGCATCCCTGAATCGGTCAGATTTCGTGCAGGCTGGGTTACAGGAATGTGGTCGCGTTCAATGTACACTTTATTTTTGCGGTCGGCCAGCCGCTTGATGTCCAGTTTGTTTCGGTCGAATTTTTGGTAAGGCATAATTTTATCGTTTAAAATTTCGCAGGTTTTCACCCCCTAACCCCCTAAAGGGGGAATTCCAATTTTTCATTTGTAATATTCAATCGCTATTTATTTAAATTCAATAACCGGAGTAACTTGGGCAGCTGCGAAAAATCGGGAATGATTACATCTGCTCCGGCTTTGATGAGCCGCGAGCGTTTGCTTTCGTTCAGGCTGTGGCGTTTCATCTCGTTGCTGGCAATACCGATGGTTGCCCCGCCCCGTTTGCGGGTTTCGCGGATTTCCACCGGACCATCGCCAAAAGCTACCAGCTGGCCGGTTTTTGCGTCACCAATATCATTTAAAATCCGGTCGAGCACAATCTTTTTAGCCTCTTTGGTTACATCGCCCACAGCGCCGTAAATGCCACCTTCAAACAGATGGTCGTAACCCAGAATGCGGGCTTCGTTTTTCACATCTTCTTCATCGGTGCCGCTTGCCAGGTAAAGCGTAACACCGGCTTTGTGCAGTTTTTCCAAAAGCGAAACCGCATTTTTCAGCGTAAAATCTTCCACAGAAAGTTCGCCCCGCAGCAGTTTGGTTTCGCGCTCTTTCACCATGGCCAGTAACTCCTTGTTGTAAATTTCCTTGTAACCAAATTCATCCAGAATCCGGTCTTCAGGTACCAGGCCAAACTCTTTCACCAGTTCGACCAATCCTTTCATTTGTACCAGCGTTTGGATGCCGGTGGTTTTATCCACAAAATCGATAACCCGGGTTTGTACTTTGTGGTAAAGCGCTTCATCGGCATCCTGAAAATGTTCACCCAGGATGGCTTTCATCATCATGGGAACCATAATTTGTTCCCAGCCCTCGCGGAGGGTGGAGATGGTGCCGTCGTGGTCGAAAATGGCATGGCTGATTTGCAGTTTTTGAGGCAACTCATTAACGATTTCAATTTCGGAATCGTACCAGAAGCGGGCATGACGGATATCTTCGGCCAGTTCCGGACTGTAAACAAAATCGGGGTCGGAACCCATTTGCAGGATTTCTTCGGGAGAAGCCGTTCCGGTTTGAAACAGTTTTTGCACGGTGACTCCGGCCACATAAGAACCGATTTCAGCGGCAGTCTGCATGTTGTAACCGGCAGCCAGCGTTGCTGCTGCACCCGCCAGGTAGCTGTCTCCGGCGCCCACCGGGTCCACCTTCGAGATAATCATCAGTCCGTAAATGTCGGTTACACCGGTGTCGTCAACAACCACAGAACCGCGGTCGCCACGGGTAATAAACAATGGTTTGCTAAATTTTTTGTATAGACGGTTGGCAGCGTCCTTCACTTCGGAATAGAGCACCACGTCATCCGCATCTTTTTTCAACCCGATTAAATTGGCTGCTTCGCGGTCGTTCATTTTGCGGTAAGCTCCTTCGTAAACCTCGCTGTAGTTGCGGCTGTCGGCAATAAATATTTTCTCCGGAAACTGCTGAATCACCTGCACCAGTTGTTTTCGGAAATAGGGGGTGTGAATGCCTGACAACACCTGCTGGTTGACAATAACCACATCAACCTGCGGAATTTCGTTTTTCAGCAACCCGATGAGCCGGTCGGCGGTGGCGTTGGACAGTTCGTTGAAGTTGCCAAAGTCAATTCGGTTTTGCTCTACATCAGCCATGTACGGTTTGGTGTAAACGTGCGTGGACCAATTTTCTTCCTGAATAATCAGGTTTTGCGGATTGATACCATTTCCCTGCATCACTTTTACCATTTCAGTACCAAACGGGTCGGGGCCAATCACACCAAACGCCCTGACGTCTTTAACGCCCATCGCCGTGAGGTTGTTGGTCACGTTGCCGGCACCGCCTAACGAATAGCGCTGTTGTTTCACCGGCCGGGTGAGCTGCCCGGTTTCGATGGAGATTTCGCTTTTCGATTCATCGATAAACCAGTAGGCATCAAGGCAAAAATCGCCCACCACGGCTATTCTGGCCGATTTGATTTCGCTGATGATTTTTGTAAGCAGTTCTTTTTTCATATTGCGTTTGATTTTTATTCAAAATTTAAACTAACGCTGACAAGTCCGGTGGACGTTGTCAGGTTAAATACATCAATCAAAAATTTCTTTTTCAACCATCATACAAAGGGCATGGTAAACCGGTAAATGCAGTTCCTGTACATAGGCTGTTCTTGTTTCCGGAACGTTTATGAGTACATCACAAAATTCTTTCATCTGCCCGCCGGTTTCGCCGGTCATTCCAATGGTTTTCAGTCCTTTTACTTTGGCAACCATCAGGGCATCCAACACGTTTTGTGCATTTCCTGAAGTACTTAAAGCCAGCAACACATCACCGGGATTTCCGTAGCCTGCCACCTGCTGGGCAAAAATGAAGTTGCCACCCAAATCATTGGAAATAGCTGTGATTAATGAGGTATGCTCCGATAGCGAGATGGCCGGCAATCCCTGCTGGAGTTTTTCTGACAGAAGACTTCCCCGCTCTCCAAATTGCGATTTCAGTTTTTGCTGAATTTCAGGTTTCAGCAGACGTTTCGTTTCAAAACTTTTCATCAATTCGCCCACAATATGGCCTGCATCGGCACTGCTTCCACCATTACCGCAAACCAGAACCTTTCCGCCATTCCGGTAACATTCAACAATACTTCCAACGGCGCCAGCAATAGCCAATTCCAGATGATTGAGTTTGCTATATCGTTTTAGCAATTGCTGCAAAATTTGATTTACCATTTCAATACAGTTTAAAATTCATTGTCATACAGTGCCACACACAAAGCCGCATAGTCACCGATAGTATCTCCCAGCTGTGCCTGTTTTATCTGACAGACTTCCAGTGCGGAAGGAATGGCTTCTTCTTTCAGCATCCGGTCAACATGCGGTTTAAACAATTTTTCATTGCGTGCATAAATGCTCCCGATAACGATACATTCGGGATTCAATACATCAATTAAAACCGCCAGCCCGCGCCCCAGGTATTCCCCGGAAATCCGGATAATTTCATTAGCAACCGGGTCGCCGTCACGGGCAGCCAGCGCCACATCTCTGGCGGTAATTTTTTCAGCATCTTTTAGTTCAGGACAAAAAGCCACGGTTTCACCGTTTTTCAGTTTTTCAGAAACCACTTTTCCGGCCAGTTGGGCAATTCCACCGCCGCTGCAAAATCCTTCAAAAGAACCGGGTTTTCCAAATCCTACCGGGCCCGTTTCGGCCAGCCGGATGTGTCCCACCTCACCGCCCAAATCGTTGGTTCCGGCATACAATTGTCCGTTCAGAATCAGTCCGGCACCCATCCCTGTCCCAAACGTGAGGAAAACCATGTTGCGGGTTCCTTTTCCTGCACCCATCAGCCATTCGGCCAGCGCACAGGCATTGGCATCGTTCTGAATGGCAGCAGGAACGCCGAATTTTTCACTGAAAAGCTTTATGATTGGAACATTATCCCATCCGGGCAAATTGGGCGGCGAATAAATCATACCTTTCCGCGAATCGAGCGGCCCACCACAACTGATTCCGATTCGTTTCAGGTTTTCCAGCGGGAAATCTTTAAAAATATTCTCGATATGTGTAAAAAATTCATCTAAAATTTCAGTATAACCGCGTTTACTGGTGCGCGTTTCAAACTGAATTTTCCGGTGAATGTTGAATTTGTTGTCGCCAACCACCACTGCGCATTTGGTGCCGCCAATGTCAACTCCCAGGTAATATGCCTTTTTGTTGTCTGTCATACCTTCAATTTTCCTTTGTGTTAAATCGGCTCTATTATTTTTTACATAAATCAAAGAAATAAATAATTATATAATAATCAACAACTTATATTTTTATTCATTATTAGTATAGTTAAATATTAATTAAAATGATCTAATCGAATCTTAACTTTGTTAACTCCGATCTTTAAATTCAGTCTTAATATCAGAGCCTGCTCCTCAATAGGACCAATAAACTCTGCTCCTTCCACCCTTTTTACTTTATAACGATTAAAATCATACCAAAGTGAAATCGCATAGGGTATTGCCTTTTCTGACGTAATTTCAATAGGAATCTCCATCAGTTCCTCATCACCACTCCAGGGTATCCTGACCTTTATCTCAGGGGAATAAACTGATTCATAATGCTCGGGATCAAAAACATTCCTGTTATTTATATAGTCACGATACATTATTGGGAATAATTGGTCTTCAACAAAAGCCATCTGGCACTCTTTGTCATAATATAAAAGTGTTTTGGGCCACGGTCCCCAGGCACCGTACCCCCTTGCATACCAGAAGGGTGGTTTCCGGGCTGGCGCATCATCAAAAAGCATAGTCACAGGTTCTGTTTCTGAAAAACTTTCTTTATAAACCTGAACAGCTTGAGGTATCGTTTTAAACTCCACCATATCACCATAGGATTTGACATAAGAAAAAAAGGCATCCAGCATTTTTTCAGACTCATCAATTTCCCGGGGTAAGTATGCTTTGCAAACATCGCCATACTCCATTTCATGGGCTTCCTGTTGCTGTTGAAAAAAAACAAATTTATTGTGGGCAATATTTCTTATGTAATTATCAAATAATGATTTCCAATAGTCGATATCGTTCCCATTGCATAAACCGGTTCTGCCTACATCATTGGGATCACTTGAATAAATTGTTGGAGCCTGTGAATGAAGAGATTTCAGCAAGTCTCGCGATGTCCATTCAACAGAAACCATACCTTTTCCTTCCAATGAAGGTAGTTTATAGTTATCCTGCGAAGCATAAAAAAATCCCCATGGAGCGCCCCGGTCTGTTATTCCATCAATTCCAACCTGCTCCCAACAGTATCCCCAGATAGCGGATGCTCCGGCCGTTTTACCGGATATCAACAATTCATTACTTTTTCTGCTGCTAGCTACAACTTCCAGTTCTGACCAAGGGAACATAACTCTTAATGAGTCTACCGCTATTTGCAAATTATTCCTTCCACGTTCTGTTTCAACTTCTTCATCCCACAATAACGCAATATCATCCCCATATTCTTTATGCCAGGCATCCAATTTGCTTTTCAAAGCTTTTCCCGAACCAAGATTTATTATCCATGTAACCGGCATTCTATACTTATGGGCTACTTGAGCTATTCTTTCCACCCCTGCCTTAGGTACACCCTTTCCCCATTTTTCATCTATGTCGTATGCGAGAGATGCAAATGTAAAAATAAGTTTCCCTTTTTCCTTATTCTCCGTAAGTTCCATTTTTATTTCTGGTAGAAATGACGATTTCTTTTCTATTTCTGTATTTGAGCAAGCTGCTAATACAAAAAGCAAAATGCACAATAACCTGCTATTCTTAACCTTCATAACCTTTTTTTTAGAGACTTTTATTCTATCTCTCTATACTATCCGTTTATAACTAAAAAAATACTTCTTGCTCAGTAGTAACCAGATTCAGAATACATACCTTTTCTATTACTTCTAAATCATAGTCAATTTTAAAGACAGGTATGACCTGTGCACTGTTAAGCAAGAATTCAATATTACATTTATTCCCTGAGTACCTCCTATTCAGAAAAAAGAATATTCCAAACTATTATTCAACCTCTTCCAATAAATTAACTTCTTTAATCTGGCCTGTATTTGGTTTCATTCGAAGAGTTTTTATTTCGTGCGGATGGAAGGTAGCTTTCCAGCTAAACTTTCTAAAACGAAAATCAAGTGTGGCGATAGTTGAAATCCCAAAAGACTCTACACACCTTATGATCAAATCATTGTTATCTTCTGCCTGTTTTATAGCTGAGATAATAATGTTTGGTTTGTCTATGGCAAGCAAAGAATCCGTTTTTGGTAGTTTCCCTCCATGTATCCCCTGATAGATACAAATTGGGGGAGACATGAATTCTTCCACAATGCGGCAAATATTGCTATCCTTCCAGGTTCCTTTATGTGGAACAAGTAACATGCGGAAAGTATGAATTCCCTGATCCATCCAGTGGTATTCTCTATCCAAATCAATTTCCCTCGGTTCGTGATGGGCATAAACCGATGATCTGGCCACAGAAATGCGCATATCATTATTCTGTACACAATATCCGTATTTTGCATCATTCATAACGGTTAAGCCATAAACGCTCCCCTTTTGTTTACCGCTAACATCAATCCACCGTTGTCCGGGATTTTCAAGTCCGTCATTCTCCCGAGTAATATGACCATATGGTAACTCGTAAGTGGAAGTTGGAGATTCTACATTAACCGGAAATGAAAATTTCAGCATTTTCAGTTTTTCATGCCAGTTGAGTTTTACATCAGCTTGTATACTACGTGAACCTTTCTGCAAAGACCAATCTATCACTAATGAGGAATCGCCATACGATGTAATAACTCTTATAGAAGACCGTATTGCCCCCTCTTCAAGTATTTTTACTTTGGCATTTCCAAAAGCCCCTATTTCGTCATCATACCGTTTAACCTTGTGCCCCCAGGTATCACTTGTGTCATTCATAACCAAAGCCCTGCACCCTTTTCCTTTACTTGAAAAGACTTCCTCACCGGTTTCCTTGTCCAACACGCCAATTTCACCATCTTTGAAAAAATGAAGTTTATAAAATTCATTTTCCAGTATATTCTCATTTATTCTTACCGATTGATTTATTACAGGAGATTCACCGGCAAAGAGTCTTAACTGACGATATCCGAAAGGAGGTAATTTTGCTTCAACAACTAACTTTCTTCTCTTATTCGCTTCAGAACTTGCAGCAGACCATTGATGGTTAAGTATTTCTTTTGATTCATTTTCAACTCTTGATGGTTGATTTTCCCAATCAAAATCGTAATCAATAATTGATTTTACTTCCCACGGATGAGGGTTGAGAACTATTACATACTGAGAAGCCGGGTCTTCTGCTTCAATTTGCCATTCCAGTTTTTGTCCACTTAGATACATAATTTCGTTTGCCGTATCCTGTGCATGGTAATAACCCCCGCGGGCAACATCAGAATGTTCCGGGATAGAAGTACCAGGTAAACTATCATGAAATTGGAGAAACAATACTTTCTCCCAGGCGAGAGTAAACCTATCTTTGGGATAATAGGAATTCCACACTAAAGAACCTATTGAAGCAATTTTTTCAGCTCTTATAAGTGCTTCTTCAGAGCATCTGTTCAGTTTTTTAAGTTCCAGTTCTGCAGTATAACAACCAACGGCATGATGCTGAAGATCATCCTTTACTGTTGGTATTTTCAATTTTTTATCCTGAAGAACTTCATTGAAATATCGTTCAGGTGTGCTAAAAACCAATTTGGGTGCATCCTTATCCTCTTGTACTTCTCGAATAGAACGTATATTCTTTTTGGTTACACCTCCCCCATGATCTCCTGCTCCATAAAATGCCACATAATTTCTCAAAGGAAGTTTATCAAATTGAGATATTGTTCGATTGACTCTTTTTGCAACATCCCCATCATCATTGTAGCTGAAAGGTATCCGGTATGCCAAAATTTTTGATCCGTCAGGACCTTCCCACCAGAAAAGTTCGGAAGGTAAATCCTTTTCATTAAACCCCGGCCTGTGAAACATATAATAGTCCATGCCCTGCTTCTTTAAAATTTGTGGCAGCGTTCCGGTATGGCCGAAAGAATCAGCATTAATACCTGTTTTGGCACGAACTCCAAGCAATTTCTCAAAGGTTAACTGGCCATAAAGGCCTTGCCTTACCAGTGCTTCTCCTCCCGGCATATTAACATCGGGTTCTATCCACCAGCCGCCAACAACAATCCATCTCCCTTCTTTGATTCTCACCCGAATCTCTTCCAGCATATCTGGATCATTCTCTGCTATCCATTGATAAAATTGTGCAGAACTTGCAATAAAATAGAAATCTTTTGTTTCCTTCATCCTTTCGAGATTTGACCGAAAAGTACTGTGAATAACAGAAACGCCTTCATGCCATGGCCAGAGCCATACAGGGTCAATATGCCCATGGCCAATCATATGAAACTTATAATCAGTTGCATTTTGCGGCCAGACTGTAGATAATGAATGACCATTTTTAAATATTTTTTGCACTGGTAAAATTACTGCGCCTGTGGCTGCAATTGAAGTATTGGATATAAAGCTTCGCCTTGTTACAGGAAACTTGACAGAACTCTCTTTTTTACTCATAAATAAAAAAATATGCATTGTTTAGAAAAACTCTCTGGAAAGTATCTCTCCCCAGTTCAAATATTATTAGGTATTTTTTAATAAAGCCTGTTTACAAATATTTTGAAGAAACGAAAAATCAACCTTTTGCATTATCCTATAAAATTTTTAGTAAGATATTCATTAATCCAATATTTGATTCATTTTTTATTTAAAGCTATTCAGCATAACGTTAAAGCATGATGCAATTTATTGTTGTGCTGAATAGCTTTCCCCGGTTTAATAATTGGGGTTTTGTTCAATTAAGTCATTAATATCAATTTCAAATTGAGGAACAGGGAAGAGATAATTTTTAGAGGCATCAAAAGTTCTCATCTCAATTATTCTCATTTCATCCTTGTTTGGCACATTCGAATAATCAGGTGTTCCATTCTCATCAAATGTTGGAGCTGCACTTAAAAGACCCCTAGGAATCCTGCCATAAAGCGGACCATTCAAAACTTCTTCGGCAATCCCCCATCTCCTGATATCATATAACCTTAATCCTTCAAAAGCCAATTCAACTTTACGCTCTTTTCTCAAAATCGATCTTAATTCAGCGACTGAACTACCTTGCTCAACATCAGGCATATCCACTCGATTTCTGATTAAATTTAATGCCTCATAAACAGATTCATCGATCTGGTTTGCCTCAATTTTTGCCTCTGCATAATTTAATAGAACTTCGGCATATCTCATTAAAATGACCCCTGTTTCTGAATTGTCTAATTCTCTGGAGTTTACAAAATGGGCATATTTTCTCCATGAGTACCCGGAAAATGAGGCATAGGGGTTTGTTGCGTCAATGTTTGCCACTCTTGATGGAGGATTTGTGTTGTAATCCCAACACATTACACTATCCCTATGTGTCTCATATTGAATGCCGCGATATAATGCCCCGGGAACTATTGTACTATAATGCAACCTTGGATCCCGGTTCTCATAAGGATTCTGAGGATCGTAAAGTGGAGATTGGCTGATGTCAAGACCATCAACACAAAGGTAAGAATCTATCATTGGCTGAACTGGTATATAAGCGCTATATCCTGAATGCATTCTTGGCGAACACCACCTCGGAAGATCATGTCCTTTTATTGGCCCATCCAGATAATCTAACTTAAATATTATTTCTGTTGAACCCTGTTGATATTCCTTGCGGTAAAGCTGTGAATAATCATCATCCAAAGAATACCCCAACTCCATTACTCTTTCAGCAGCATCAATTGCAGTATCCCAGTTTTCATTATACAGAGCAACTCTTGATTTTAATGCCAATGTCATTCCTTTTGTAACTCTTCCAATATCCTTTGTACTGGAATAATCCAGAGGAATAACACCCGAAGCTTCTTCAAGCTCTTTTAAAATAAAATCAACTATTTCTATCTTACTGGTTCTTCCAATCTCACTCTCCTCCAGAGTTAAATTTGAAGTATAAAATGGGACATCTCCAAAAAGCTCAACCAAATGAGAATAGAAGTAGGAACGTAAAACTCTGGCTTCAGCAACCAGTCTGTCCACTTTATCCTGATCTGTGATTTTTTCCAAAGTTTCTTTCCCCTTAATGGCATAGTTACAGCGCTGAACTCCAATGTACAGATTTTCCCAAAGTAATTGATTAACAGGATTTGTTGGTTCAACTTTTCCATTTCCTAATTCCTGAAAATCTCCCCAAGACCTATTCCATCCAATGTCCGAAGCTAAATCAAGATGCTGTGTAAAGGGTAAGTCTTCTTTAAAGTTTAACCATAATGCAGCGTATGCTCCATTAACAGCTAACTCTAATTCTCTCTCCGTTGTTAGGAATACTGAGACAGAAGGATTATCAATAGGATACTTTTCCAAGTATTCTTCGCAAGATGTAAAAAGTAATATTAATAGAAATATTAAAACTTTATTATAATATATATTTTTCATTTTCTGTAATATTTTTATTATTAGAATGACAAGTTAATTCCAAAACTATAAGATTTTTGTTGCGGATAATGAGTGCCCTCTCCGACAGGTGATTCTACATCAAACCCTTCCCAAAAATTATCAAATGTTAGCAGGTTTTCACCTGTTATAAAAAACCGTAATCTGTCAACATTGATTTTATCTAAGAAATGCTGCGGTAAGGTATAACCTAACTGAATATTTTTCAACCTCACGTAAGAAGCATCTTTTAACCAAAATGTAGAATTCTGATAATTATTTGAATCATTAAATGACAAACTGGGGAAAGAGGCATTTGGATTATCTGCAGTCCAATAATCTTTGTGCATTTCCAAAGCAGTTGAGCCGTTGGAAAATGGCCAGATTCCTTTTTCCAATAAATATCCATTTCGTTTCCCAACTCCTTGCAATAACATGCTAAAATCAAAATTTTTCCATCCCAAATTCAGATTAAGGCCATAAGTATACCTGGGAATTCTGTTCCCTATTATTCTCCTGTCGTCACCATCGATAACTTTGTTGTCATCTTGGTCTTTATACTTTATGCTACCGGGGATGATATTACCCGACTGTTTGGGCGAGTTTTCAATATCATCATCATTTTGA
>Ga0334900_1001911_pt1 | contig 20257 bp, 17 predicted proteins | sample GraSluR3_MG_2_FD_207231 | JGI IMG/M metagenome (GOLD analysis project Ga0334900, IMG submission 207231) | Sludge microbial communities from methane-producing bioreactor in Wageningen University, Netherlands - Granular Sludge_31_08-R3 | ecosystem: Engineered > Bioreactor > Anaerobic >...
AGAGGAACTGGTAGGCGAGGACGCAAACCACCTTGACTTTATCCAGGCCATACAGCAGCAGAAGCGGGGCTTCCTTGAGTATCAGAGTCGTCTTCCCGGGGAGACTGCGGCCCGGAACAAGGCCCTGGTATCGGAGGGGATTACGGACTGGGACTGGATTATTGCCGCATCGGTCTACTGGACCGACTATCCTCAGCTTTTCGATATAAGCATCCTGGAAGAGTTTATCCAATCCATCGACCTGGGCGACCGGGGCTACTCCTTCGTCGTTGATGGACAGGGCAGTTTCCTCATACACCCTCATCTGAAGGGACAGACCATGCCGGAATCGGACAAAACCCTTCTTTCCACATTGCAAAAAGAGGCGCAGAAATCCTCCTCCGGTTTTATTGTCTATTCCTGGCATCCCGAAAACCGGACCCGGTGGGAAAAGAAACTGCTCCACTACATACACCTGGATGATTTCGACTGGTATGTGGCCTCTTCGGTTTATCTGGCGGATGTGCGGAGACCTTTGTGGAGGCTGGGAGTATTCATCTTGCTCTTCAGTATTTTGACGCTGATAATCTTTTTACTTGTATCGGCACGATTCGGAAGGATCCTCTCCAGGCCTCTGGATGCAATCAACGAGTGCCTCGACCGGGGAGAAGACGGGGACTACAGCCGGCGGGTCGCCCCTGTGGGCGTCAGGGAGCTGGATACCCTGGCAGGGAACTTCAACCGTTTTATGGAGCAGCTGGAACAGGGAAAGGAAGCCGCCATGTCCCTGGAAACCCTCCGGGCTTTATCGGATACGGTGTTTCAGAATACCATAGAAGGCATAGCCATAACCGACCTTGACGGCAGCATTCAGCAGATAAATCAGGCCTTTACCGAGATAACCGGCTACGAGATGGACGAGGTACTGGGCAGGAACCCCAGGATACTCAAGTCGGATCGCCACGAGAAGGATTTTTATGAATACATGTGGAGGTCCATTCACGAAACCGGCAAATGGAGCGGAGAAATCTGGAACCGGAGAAAAAGCGGAGAAGCCTATCCTGAATGGCTCTCCATTACTACCCTCCGCGGTACCAGCAACGAGCCGGTGGGATACATAAGCATCTTTCACGATATATCCCGCCAGAAAAAAACGGAACAGAAGCTAAGTTATCAGGCATATCACGATGCCCTGACGGGACTCCCGAACCGGAGTCTCTTTCGTGACCGCCTGGATATGGCCATCGCGTCGGCCAACCGCACGGGAGAGAAGGGTGCGGTGATCTTTATGGATATCGATAACTTCAAGCAGGTAAACGATGTTCTGGGTCACATTCAGGGCGACCGTTTTCTCTCAATCCTGGCCGAACGTCTTGTTCGTTCAATCCGTGAGGTCGATACCGTGGCCCGCCTGGGGGGAGACGAGTTCTCACTGCTGCTGCCGGTGCTCCAGGAGCAGACCGATGCCATCGATGTGATCACCCGGATAATCACCAGTATCGAGGATCCCGTTCAGCTCGACGCTAAAACCATTCATCCCCGGGCCAGTTTCGGGATTACCTACTTTCCTGATGACGGAAACGACTCCGATCGACTCATGCGCAACGCGGACATGGCCATGTATCGTTCAAAGCACCGGGGCGACGGGGGATATACCCTCTTCAACGAAACCATCGAAAAGAGAAACCTGCGCCGGACCACCCTGGAGGAAAAACTGCGCGGGGCCGTTGCCGCGGGACATCTCCAGGTCTACTACCAGCCCCAGTACAGCCTTGAAAAGGGGCGCATTACAGGATTCGAGGCCCTTATCCGCTGGAAGGACCCCCAGGAGGGCTGGATTTCTCCGGGAGAGTTCATTCCCATAGCCGAATCCAGCGGCCTCATTTCTGCCATCGATACCTGGACCCTCCGTCAGGCCCTGGGAAACATTAATACGCTGAACCGGGAAACCGGAGAACAGTACAGCATCAGTGTCAATGTTTCGGCCCTGCAGTTCCGGGACGAAGGATTTGTGGAGTCAATCAAGGCATCCCTCAGGGCAACGGACTTTCCGCCGGCCCTTCTGGAACTGGAAATAACCGAGAGCATCGCCATGCAGAATGTGAATGCGGCAATCAGCAAAATAGAGGAGCTCAGCAGGTTAGGGGTCCGCTTCGCCGTGGATGATTTTGGTACCGGCTACTCCTCCCTGAGTTATCTGAACCGACTGAAGGCCGGGACCCTTAAAATCGACCGCGCCTTTATTCAGGAGCTGGGCATCTCGCCGGAAGCTGCGGCAATCGTTACCTCCATTATCGGACTTGGAAGGAACCTGGGTATGCAGGTTGTAGCCGAGGGAGTGGAAACCGAGGTACAGCTGGAGTTTATCCATGCGCACTCCTGCCCCCTGGTACAGGGCTACCTGTTCGGACGTCCCATGCCCTTCCAGGAAGTAAAAAGGTTTCTGGAATCCTTTTCTAAAAACATTGTGCTCAAGCTGTAATTCCCATCGCTTGACAAAAATCCCTTAATCGGCTAAGTTCTGCTGACCTGAACGGGGGTGTGGCGAAGCTGGTTATCGCGCCGGCCTGTCAAGCCGGAGACCGCGGGTTCAAGTCCCGTCACTCCCGTTTATCCTGCCTCCGCTTCTGCGGGGGTTTTTTTATGCCCTGCTATGATTCCGTTGCTGCTTCAGGTTCCACCACCGTCAGAAAATAGTCCCACAGCGGCTCGGAGGGCGGCGGAGCTGTGCAGCGAACAGTCTTTCCCTTTTCGCCAATGGGATGTTCAAAAAGAAGGAAACGGGCGTGGAGGGATATACCGCCGTCGGGGTTCGAACGCCTTGCGCCGTACTTCAGGTCTCCCCGGATATGCATTCCCCGAGCTGCCAGCTGGCAGCGGATCTGGTGGTGCCGTCCGGTACCGATTTCCACCTCCAGCAGAAAATAGCGGTCTCCTCCGGCCAGGAGCCTGTACTTCAGCAGGGCCCGTTTGGCGCTTTTAGCCTGCCGGCTTCCCGACGGCGAAGCGGATACAACAAAGGACTTGTTCTTTTTTACATCCTTCCACAGCAGATCCTCAAAACTTCCCTCCTCTTCCGGTGGAGGGTTGTCCACCAGGGCCCAGTAGCGCTTTTCCACCCGGCCTTCGCGGAAAAGAGCGTTGATCCGGGAGAGGGCCTTGCTGGTCTTGGCGAACACCACCACCCCGCTGGTGGGCCGGTCAAGCCGATGGGTGACCCCTAAAAAGACGTTCCCCGGTTTTGCATACCTCATGCGAATATACTCTTTTATGGCCTCCCCCATGGGGGAATCCCCGCTGCGGTCTCCCTGGACCAGCTCTCCGGGAAGTTTATTAACGACAATAAGATGGTTGTCCTCGTAGAGGACCCGTTGGGAAACATCTGAAACGGACATACCTTCTTGTACTCGTCCAGCACTCCAGGGTCAAGGGAAAAACACTCCGGGGCGTTTTGTTTCAACCTGTTGTATTATCACTATTTTCTCTAAAATGTGTATTTTTACTTGACAGCGGCCCTTAAGGGATACATTATGGATGCATAAGCATCATAGTTGTTTGATACAACAAACAGACTGAAGGCCAAGGAGCCCCGTGCCGACATGACTCATCTGGCAATCGAAGAATACCCCGACGGTATTCTCATAATTGATACATCCACCCTGCAGATACTGAACGCCAACACCCGGGCCACCGAACTGTTCAGGATAGACAAAGCGAAAATCTTGAACTTCAGACTGCCGGAGCTGCTTCCCGAGGCGGCCTCCCTGACCGCCGCCGGAGCAGGGGTATCCCTCACCCATGAAATCCCCGACGGAACAAGGGCCATAGTACTGGAGATCAGCATGCCGGCCCGGAAGGACTCCGCTAATCCCCATCGTCCCGTCTTTCTGCGGGAGATGACATCCCACTACGAAATCCGTCGGGACCTGGAAAAAAAGCTTGAACGCCTCCATCTGCTGGATAAAGAGACCCACCACCGGGTAAAGAACAGTCTGGCCATCGTCTCATCCCTGATCGGCCTTAAATCGGTGGACTTCGAAAACGCCAAAGAGTTCTACCATCTTGCCAGCCAGGTGGAAGCTGTGGCGGAGATACACAACGGACTGGCCCGGAAGCCCGGTACCCTCAGGGTCAACATATCCTCCTATCTGGGCAAGGTGGCAAAGAGCGCCCTCCAGGCCTACGGCTTCCTGCAGCTCAGCCCGGAGATAAATATTGAGAACCGGGAAATTCCGGCCAGGGCGGCACGAAGCCTGGGCATCATCGTTAACGAGATCATCATCAACTCCTGCAAGTACGGTTTTGACCCGGAGACCCGTTCGGGTGCCATGCTGTGGCTGGAACTCAGTTCCTGTCCCCGATCGGAGGGGACAGAACTCATCCTTAGAATCGGCAACAACGGACGCTTCAGGACCGGCGCGTCTGACTCCGGAAACTCCTCAGGGACAGGAAAGACCCTCATCGACGCCCTTTTGCGGGAACTCCAGGGGAGCATACGTGTGACAAAAGAACCCCATCCGATTTTCGAGATCCGCTTGACCTTACAGGACGAATAGGGGTAGGTTTTTTAAAGGCGCTTGGATCTACCATAACGACCGAGACGCCGGAAGGAACGCAATGAGACATTCCTACTCTACCCTTTCCACTCTTTTTGAGGGCTCCGATGATTGAGCTCGAGGGGGTGAGTTATACCTATCCGGATTCCGGAGGCCCCGCGGTCTCGAAACTGAACCTCCAGATCCGTCCGGGAGAGGTGACCCTCCTTTCAGGGGCCAACGGTTCGGGAAAATCTACCCTGACCAGGCTTATCCTCGGACTGCTGGAGCCGGATGAGGGAAGCATTCAGGTCGACGGAAGCTTCGATTCCGAGGAACGCCGCGGCCGTATCGGTCTGGTTCGCCAGGACCCCCGCAGTCAGCTTATTGCCAGCCTTGTGGATGAAGAGGTCGCCTTCGGTCCTGAAAACCTCGGCCTCCCGCGGGATGAGATCCGCAGCCGGGTGCAGGCAGCCCTGGACAAGGTCGGCCTTTCCGGTTTTGACGACCGGAACCCGGATACCCTCTCCGCCGGACAGCAGCAGCGCCTCGCCATCGCGGGCGTCCTTGCAATGCGGCCCAGGTACATCATCTTTGACGAAGCTTCCTCCATGCTCGATCCCGCAGGAAGGGAGGATTTTTACCGCCTCTGCGCAGAGCTTGCCGCCTCCGGTGTGGGGATTCTGAGTATCAGCCACTTTCCCGACGAAGCCCTCAGGGCCGACAGAATGCTGCTTATGGACAGAGGGATGATTGCCGCCCAGGGCGAGCCTGCTGCAGTCTTCCGTCAGCGCCCCGAGCTGAAACGTCCCTTCATTTTCAGACTCTCCGAAGCCCTGAGGGCCCAGGGAATAGCACTTCCCGAAGGTACGAACACCCTTGAGAGAATGACGGGCAGCCTGGAGAGGCTGTGCAATACTCCCGGGAGGAATAAATGAACCCGGTTATCAGTCTCCGCGGACTGGAATACAGCTATGGAAAACCGGATAAGCATCTTCCTGAACCTCCGAAGGTCCTTGCAGGAATCGATCTGCAGGTAGACGGAGCGGAACTCCTGGCGATAATCGGGGCCACAGGTTCGGGTAAAACAACCCTGCTGCAGATACTGGCCGGGCTTCTGCTGCCGAAAAAGGGAGAAGCACGGATACTTGATCTTGACCTGGCAAACCCGAAGATCCGGGAAAAAGAGCTGGATGCTCACCGGCGCCGGACGGTCATCGCCCTGCAGCGCCCGGAGGAGATGCTCTTTCGAACCTATGTGGGGGACGACGTGGCCTACGGTCCCGCCAACTACGGCATCAGCGGCCGGGCCCTTGCCCTGCGGGTCAAGGAGGCCATGGAGGCCATGGGACTTTCCTACACCCTGTTCAAGGACCGGCGCACCGACAGCTTAAGCGGCGGGGAGATGCGCAAGGCCGCCCTCGCGGGAGTGCTGGCCCTGAAACCGGAAATACTGCTCCTGGACGAGCCCTCGGCGGGGCTCGATCCACCCTCGGCGGAGGAGCTCTTCCGGCGGATTCAGGACCTCCGGGAACAGGGGGTTACCGTCCTCTTTTCCACCCACGACATGGAGCAGGTAATGCTTGCCGACAGAGCGGCGGTTTTCCACGAGGGACGGCTCCTGGCAGTAGACACGCCGGAACAGCTCTTTTTTTACAGCCAGATCCCTGAACAAGCCGGACTCCTTCCCCCCGAGGCAGCCCGGATATACCGGCAGCTGAAAAACCTGGGAGTAGACATGCCTCTCAATAAAACCCCGTCCTGGGACCCTGAGTCCCTGGCGAACAGCATAGTGGAGGCCCTGACATGAGGGACTTCGGGAGTTTCGGGGGAGGATTCGACCTTTTTCGCCGCCAGGCCAGCTCCGGAAGCCTGGGACAGCTCCACCCGGGAGTTAAAGCCGCGGGGCTTATTGTCGGGGTCGGAACCATCAGCCTGATCAATTCCGCCAGCGGTCTGCTTTTTATTCTCTGCTGCCTCCTGGTGGCCGCAGGGAGTACCGGCCTTTCGGCCCCCAGGCTCTTAAGGCCTCTGCTTCCCGTGACGCCTTTTCTTGTTCTGGTCGTCCTGCTCCATGGGCTAACCCGCAGCAGCTCACCCGGGGAAGCCCTCCTCTCCAGGGGAGATATTCTTCCCATGCTGATCATGAGCCTGAGGATCATCACGCTCATGGGCTGGATAGGCCTCTCCAGCGCTGCGGTAACCACCCCGGAGGTGAGCTACGGAATAGAGGCCCTCTTTTCTCCCCTGGAACGCTTCGGCTTTCCCGCCGGTGAGCTGGGACTCATCGCCACAGTAACCTTCCGCTTTATTCCCTTCCTGCGGGAAGAGAGCGAACGCCTGGCCAAGGCCCAGACCGCCCGGGGCGGCAGCCTGGGTTTCAGGTCAGCAAACCCCTTCCGGAGGATGAAGGCCGCCCTGCCCACCATGGTACCCCTCTTTATCGGGACCCTGAGACGGGCGGAGGTTCTGGCGGAGTCCATGCATCTCCGGGGATACAGGGAAAAGCAGAGCAGGATACGATTGCACAGGTATCCGGTAAAGCTTCAGGACCTTCTCTGGTCCGCGGCAGGCGCCGCCGTCCTGGCCGCGGCTGTCTGTATGCAGTATGCAGATACGGACGCCCGTCTTGTACGGGAACTTATCAATAGTATTTCCAGTTTTAGAGGAGTTGCAGTATGAGTACACGAATACGATTTCTGGTGATAACCGGCGCCCTGGGGGCCCTGTCCATCGTTCTTTCCCTGACCCCCCTGGGCTTCATTCCCTGGGTCGGCGGGGCCTCCCTTACCACCATGCACATTCCGGTCATTGTTGGGGCCGTCATTGAAGGGCCCGTCGCCGGTGTCATAATCGGAGGAATCTTCGGTCTCTTCGGAATGATCCGGGCGGCGATTGCTCCCCAGGGACCTCTGGATCCTCTTTTCGTCAATCCCCTGGTCTCCCTTCTGCCGAGGCTCCTGATCGGTCCCGCAGCCTGGGCGGTCTGGAAGCTCCTGAAACGCTTCCCCGTTCCTGCCCTGATTCTGGCGGGCATAGCCGGAAGCCTGGTAAACACCGTACTGGTCTTGAGCGCCCTGGGACTCCTGGAAGCCCTGCCCTGGAAGCTTATTGCCGGCGTCGCCGTGGCCAACGGTCTGCCGGAAGCCGTCGCCGCAGCCCTGATAACCCTGGCGGTGGTGGCGGCCTGGAAACGCATTGACACCGGAAAGGGTCGCTCGTCCCTCGAGGACCTGGAATAATGCTCCTGGCCATCGATATCGGCAACTCGAACATCGTTTTCGGTCTCTACGGCAGCCGGGGATGGATCGATCACTGGCGTATCCACACGGATCACAACAAGATGCCCGACGAATACGCCGTCCTTTTCCGGGACATCCTCCGGGAAGAGAGCGTAGCCCGGGAAGCCATCGGCACGACCATAATAAGCTCCGTGGTCCCCCATCTGACGGAAAAGATTCGGGAGGTAACCCAGACCCTGACAGGCAAGGACCCCCTGATAGTCGGTCCCGGTATTAAAACCGGTATAAAGATACGCACCGACAATCCGTCGGAAGTGGGTTCAGACCTGGTCTGCAACGCCGTCGCCGCCTATGAAAGAGTCAAAGGCAACTGCATCGTCGTCGATTTCGGGACGGCCCTGACTTTTACCGCGGTCAACGACAAGGGGGATCTGATGGGTGTCGCCATTGCTCCGGGCATTCAGGCCGGGGCGGGAGCCCTGGCCGCTTCTACTGCCCAGCTGCCTCAGGTCTGGCTCCAGGAGCCGGAACACGCCATAGGCAAAAATACGACCCAGTCCATCCGCTCGGGGATTCTCTTCGGTTACGCCGGGCTGGTGGAAGGGCTGATTCGGCGCATCCGGGCGGAGCTTGGGGGAGAAGCAACGGTTATCGCCACGGGCGGCAGAGCTTCGGTCATAGCGCCCCTTACAGACTGCATTACCCTGGTGGAGCCCTGGCTCATCCTGGAAGGACTGCGGCTCATAGCAGAACGGAACAACTGGTCCGCACAAAGGTCGGTATGAATTTGCATTTTTTCATCGAAATGTTCATACTAGAGAGAGGAGGAGAACAATGCCGGGTCCGCAATCCACAATCAATACCCTGACGCGTCAGTATCTGACCTTTCACCTGGAAAAGGAGCTGTACGCTGTTGACGTCCGGAACGTACGGGAGGTGCTGGAGGTACCCAGAATAACAAAGATTCCCCGTATGCCTGAGTTCATGAAGGGGGTAATCAACCTCCGGGGCAGCGTTGTGCCGGTAATCGATCTGCGCCTCAAGCTCGAACTGCCCACGGCGGAACAGACCGAAAGCACCAGCATCATCATTCTGGAAGTTCTCCACAAGGGACAGGAACTGCAGGTAGGGGCCTTCGTCGATTCGGTCGACGAGGTCGTCGAGATCGACGAAGCCAGTATAGAACCGGCTCCCAGGTTCAGCACCCAGATCAATACCGATTTTATCAACGGCATCGGAAAAATGGACGAGGAGTTCGTGATTATCCTGAACACCTTCAAGGTCTTCAGCGAAACCGAGCTGGGAATCCTCTCCGCCGCCGAGACCGAAGCAGCCCCGGCGGAGTAGGCAGCTTTACACCCGGTTCTTCAACTTTGCCCAGGTATCCTTTAACCCGACGGTGCGGTTGAAAACCGGGGCTTCCGGGGTGGAATCAAGGTCCACCGTGTAGTATCCCTGACGCAGAAACTGGAAAATCCCCTGGATGGAACCGTTTTTCTCTCCCCTGGCAGCCTCCGCCAGGGCCGGTTCGAGCTTTACACCCTTTACTATCTCCAGTGAATCGGGATTCATGATCCGGGCAAAATCTCCATCGTGCTCCCAGGGACGTTCCTCGGTAAAAAGCTCGGAGTAGTTCCTGACCTCACCGTCAACAGCATGCCTGGCGCTGACCCAGTGGCTGGTGCCCTTGACCTTTCGTCCGTCCTCGCTCCAGCCGCCCCGGCTCGCCGGATCGTAGGTACAGATAACCTCCACCACCCGGCCGGAATCGTCGGTACGGTAATCGGTGCAGGTTACGTAGTAGGCGTGCTTAAGGCGTATTTCCCTTCCCGGACCAAGACGGAAGAACTTCTTCGGCGGATCCACCATGAAGTCCTCCTCTTCGATGTAGAGTTCGCGGCAGAAGGGGATCTTCCTGCTTCCCGCCTCCGGGTCTTCCGGGTTGTTCTCCCCGTCGAACCATTCCACCTGCTCTTCCGGATAATTGCTTATTGTCAGCTTCAAGGGTTTGAGAACCGCCATTCTCCTGAGGGCCCGACGGTTCAGATCTTCCCGCAGACAGTACTCCAGCTGTCCCGAATCGATAACGCTGTGGGCCTTTGAAATGCCGATCATCTCCACAAAGGCCTTGATCGCCTCGGGAGTGTATCCCCGGCGCCTTAAGCCCCGGATTGTCGGTACCCGGGGATCGTCCCAGCCGGAGATCAGGCCGTCCTTCATCAGTCGCACGTAAAAACGCTTGGATAAAAGGGTATTGGTTATCTGCAGACGTGAAAACTCGATCTGACGGGGACGGTGTACCGGGAGCTGTTCCAGAAACCAGTCGTACAGGGGGCGATGATCCTCGAACTCCAGGGTGCAGAGGGAATGGGTTATTCCCTCAAAGGAGTCTTCCAGTCCATGGGCCCAGTCGTACATGGGATAGATGCACCAGGCATCTCCCTGACGGTAATGGGTAGCGTGCTGTATACGGTACATTACCGGGTCCCTCATATTGATGTTGCCGGAACTCATGTCGATCTTGGCCCGGAGGACCCGCTCTCCGTCGGGGAATTCCCCTTTTCGCATGCGCCGAAACAGGTCGAGGTTCTCCTCGGCACTCCGGTTTCGGCAGGGACTCTCCTTACCCGGCTCGGTCAGGGTTCCCCGGTACTCCCGGATCTCGTCGGCGGAGAGATCATCCACGTAGGCGAGGCCTTTCTTGATAAGTTCCTCCGCCAGCTCATACATGCGCTCAAAGTAATCCGAGGCAAAGGTCAGGTTCTCCCACTGGTACCCGAGCCAGCGGACGTCCTCCTGTATGCCGTTTATGTACTCCTGTTCCTCCTTAAGAGGATTGGTATCGTCCATGCGGAGATTGCAGTAGCCGCCGTAGCGTCGGGCGGTCTCGAAATCGATATAGATGGCCTTGGCGTGGCCTATGTGCAGGTAGGCGTTCGGTTCCGGAGGAAAACGGGTTATGACCCTGTCTTTTACTTTTCCTTCCGCAAGGTCGCTGTCCACGGCCTCCCAGATAAAGTTTTTTCTGGTATCAGCATCGCTCATGTACGAACTCCTCTTTTCCACTGCGGCTGTCAATTTTTTTTCAGCTGCATTGTAAAGTAAAGAGAAGGACGTTACAAGCGAGAGAATACCAAGACTACTTTTCCCGGTCCACCGCTGTTTCGGGAATTACAAGGACCGGACACGACGCGCGGCGCACCAGTTCCGAATCGACGCAGCCGAAGAGCAGCTTGTAAAAAGCACCGTGAGCGTGGGCGCCTACGACTATCATATCCACATCCCGTTCCTCGGCGGTTTCCAGGATTGCCTGGGCGGGATCTCCGGTCATAAGCATGGCCTCGACTTCCACGCCGTCGTCCCTGAGCCGTTTTTCGATAAGCTCAAGAGCGTGTTTGTCGTTCCTGAGCTGTTCCACCTCTATTTCCCTGCGAACGGATTCATCCAGACCGAAACCCAGTATGCCGTGGTAGGTGTATCCCGGCGAGTAGTAGATATAACCTGTCTGGGGCGGTTCCGTGTGAAGCAGCAGCAGTTTTGCCTGCCAGGCCTTGGCCAGATCCGAGCTGTAGCGCAGCACCGGACCGCTGAGATCGGAGAAGTCATGGGCGATTAGAATGGTCTTCATGGCGTTCCTCCTTGCCTCATATTAAAGGTAAGGGCCAAACCGAGGATTTGGCAAGGAGAAAACACCAGAAGTGCAAACTCAGCGCTCCAGAACCTCCGGGGGCTCTCCTCCCTCAGGAACAAAGATCAGAGCATCGGAGTTGAGGCAAAAGCGTAGCCCCGTCGGATTGGGACCATCGGTAAAGACGTGTCCCAGATGCGACCCGCTCAAAGAATCGACGACCTCGATACGCCGCATAAAAAGTGAATTGTCCTCGATCAGGACGACCGCGTCGGAGTCGATGGGGGCGTAAAAACTGGGCCAGCCGGTCCTGGAATCGTATTTTGTCTCGGAGCTGAAGAGGGGCTGACCGGTAGCTGCGGAATAGTAGGTACCCTTCTCGTAGAACTTGTCGTATTTGCCGCTGAAGGCATATTCCGTTCCCTCTTCACGGAGGATATAGTACTGATCATCCGTCAGACGCTGCCGCCACTCATCCTCCGACAGCTGTACCGGAAAATCGATCTCCCCCTTGTCGGTATAAACCGGATAACCCCGCAGCCGCCGGGTTTGCGATTCGGCGAGGATAACAAGCCCGGGCAGCAGCACAAGCAGAGCCAGGGCGATACTGAAACGTCTCATAGAATCCTCCTTGGGATCTTCCCGTGCTTAAATTTCCATATTCTTGACCATTAAAGTCAAATAAATTCCGGAATTGTTCCTGTATACTCCCCCCTGACAAAACCCTCGTGATGGTCTATAGTAGGTCCTTGGGAACATTTCAAACACATTTCCAGGGAGCTTGATAATGCAGATTGTACACATGAATTCCACACCGGCCACCAGATCACTATTGGTGGTACTGGTATCTATTTTAGCCCTGACGACTCCTGTCTTTGCCGGCGGCAGCAAGGAGAAGACAGCGGAAAACCAGCAGAAAGCCAAACCGGCCGCAGAGGCGGCACAACCTGATTCACAGAACGGTGACCAGCCCCGGACCGCGGAAAATCAAAACAAAAAGCGCAGTTCACTTGCGGTTGCTTCCGGCGGACCTGTCGCCTCGGTAAACGGGGAAATCATTACCGAAGAGGCCTTTAACGCCCAGATAGAGAATCTGCGCAAGAGCTACCGCGCCCAGCGGGGGAGCGATATACCCGCCCAGGAGCTTGATAAACTCAAAAAGCAGGTAGCCCAGGCCATGATCACCAAGAACGTTCTGCTGCAGAATTTCCGGGAACTCGGCTTCTCCGTCGATCCAGACAGGGTGGACCGGGAAATTCAGAACGTCAAAAACAATTACGGCTCCGAGGCGGAGTTCAAGAAGTCCATGGCCGACCAGGGCTACGACATGGAACGGCTCAGGAAAGAGATTACCCAGAGCCTGCAGGTCTTCATGGTTCAGCAGCACGTGGTGCAGGACGTGGTAGTTACGGAGGATGAGATGCGCCGGGCCTACAACGCGAACGTTGACCAGATAACCCAGCCGGAAACCGTACGGGCCCGCCACATCCTGATAAGCCTTGAAGAGGGTGCGACGGAAGAGGACAGGGCCGAAGCCCGGAAAAAGATCGAGGCTATCCAGGACGAGCTCGAGAATGGAGCGGATTTTGCCGAGCTGGCAAAAGAGAAGTCCGAAGGCCCCAGCAGCGAGAACGGCGGCGACCTGGGTTACTTTTCCGCCGATAAAATGGTCCCCAGCTTCTCCAATGCCGCCTTTGCGCTGCAGCCCGGAGAGGTCAGCGACATCGTTGAGACCCGCTTCGGCTACCATATAATAAAGCTGGAGGACCGCAAGGATGCCTGGCTGCCCGGGTTTGACGAGGTAAAGGAACACCTCAGGCCCCAGCTGGAGCAGCAGAAGGCCCAGATGGTTTTCCAGGAATACGTTCAGCAGCTTCAGGGGAAGGCGGAAATCGAGATTCTGCGCCCCGACCTGAAGCCGGAACAGCAATAATACTCCAGAGCTCCGGATTTATTTGCACCGCTCCCCTTTCGGGAGCGGTTTTTTATTGACTTACAAAAGCCATATGCTCTATCTTGATAGAAATTAACCAATTCCTGAGGAGAATAGAGAATGTTTAAAAGAATTGCACTTGTTTTTATGATTTCTTTAATTGGTTTTGTCCTTTTTGCGGGCGGGCAGAAGGACGACAACATGTATGTCTTCGCCTCCGACGTGGCCTGGGCCCCCATGGAGTTTGTGGATGAGAACGGCGACATGGTAGGATTCGACATCGACCTGATGGCGGCCATTGCCGAAGAAGCCGGTTTTAAATACGAAATCCGCAATACCGCCTGGGACGGAATCTTCGCGGGACTTGCCAACGGAGCCTACGACGGGGTTATCTCCTCGGTAACCATTACCGAGGATCGCAAAAAGGCAATGGACTTCTCCGAGCCCTACATCAATGCCGGCCAGGTGCTGATTGTACGCAAGGAGCTCAGTGGAGTAAGCACCCTCGCCGACATGAAGGGCATGAAGGTGGGCGTTCAGAACGGGACCACCGGAGATTTTGCCGTGGAAGCTGCGGAAGGAGTTAACCGCCGGGCCTACGACGAGATCGGTTTTGCTGTGGAAGACCTGATGAACGGCAACGTAGACGGTGTGGTCTGCGATTCTCCTGTAGCCGCCGACTACGTGCTTCAGAACGAGAGCTACAAGGGAGCCCTCAAGATTGTCGGCGAACCCTTTACCGAGGAGTACTACGGAATCGCGGTACAGAAGGGCAACACCGAGCTGCTGAACAGGATCAACGCCGGCCTGAAAAAAGTCATTGAATCCGGCAAGCGGGACGAGCTGATCGATAAATGGCTGCGATAGACCAGCCGGCGAAGGGCACCAGGATTGAAGTAACCGACGGTGCCCTTCTGCCCATTAAAAGCGAACGGGGTATCCTGAACTCCTGGCGGGTTACCTTTGTTTTTTCCATTGTAATGCTGGCGATCCTCTTTTTCTTCTACGAGGAGCCCTATTCACAGATTGTGTTCGTGGTTGCCAAGGGAATCCCCATCACCTTCAGTGTAACAGTCTTCGCAATCCTCGGGTCCATCTTTATCGGCCTCTTCGCCGGGCTCGGCCAGATTTCCCGGCTGCGCATTGTCAACCTGATCGCCGGAGTCTATATCGAACTGATCCGGGGGATTCCTCTCCTGGTGCAGCTGATCTTTATCTATTACGCCCTGGGCCGTTTTTTCAAGATAGAAGGCACGATTGCCGCGATTATAGCCCTTTCCATCTGTTACGGCGCCTACATGGGGGAGATCTTCCGGGCAGGTATCCAGTCCATCCCCAAAGGCCAAATGGAGGCCGCCCTTGCCCTGGGTCTTTCCCGCGGCCAGGCAATGCGTCTGGTAATCCTGCCCCAGACCGTAAAGATAATTCTCCCGGCCATCGGTAACGAGTTCATCGCCATGCTCAAGGACTCATCCCTTGTTTCAGTCATTGCCCTCCGGGACATTCTTCGACGGGGGAGGGAATACATTGCCAGGACCTTTCTCTCTCTGGAAACCATGGCCATCGTTGCCCTCGTATATCTGGTAATTACCCTTGTGCTCTCCAAACTTGTTGCTATACTTGAAGACAGGATGAAGACCAGTGAAACCTAGAATACGAATAGAGGAAGCCGTAAAGAACTTCGGACACGTGCAGGCCCTTAAGGGCGCCAGCCTGGAAGTCCAGCCGGGAGAGGTTGTGCTGATCATCGGCCCTTCAGGCTCGGGAAAAAGCACCCTGCTGCGCAGCGTCAACCGCCTGGAACGTCTAAGCAGCGGACATATCTGGATCGATGACGATCGGGTAACCGGGCCCAAAGCGGACATCCGACGCATCCGCGAAGAGGTGGGCATGGTTTTTCAGAGTTTCAATCTTTTCCCCCACCTCAAAGTGCTGGACAACATCAGCCTTGGTCCCCGGAACGTCAAACGAACCGCGAAAGCGGCCGCGGAGGAGAAATCCCGGGCCCTTCTGAAAAAGGTCGGACTCTCCGACAAGGAACAGGCCTGGCCGGAACAGCTCTCCGGCGGACAGCAGCAGAGGGTCGCCATAGCCCGCGCCCTGGCCATGGAACCGAAGGTCATGCTCTTTGACGAGCCTACCTCCGCCCTTGATCCGGAGATGATCAAGGAGGTCCTGGACGTCATGCTGGCTCTGGCCCAGGAGGGAATGACCATGCTGGTTGTTTCCCATGAGATGGGCTTTGCCCGGGCAGCCGCTGACAAGGTTGTTTTCATGGATGAAGGCCAGATCGTGGAGGTCGGCCCTCCGGATCAGCTTTTCAGTTCTCCCACAGAGGAACGGACCCAGCGTTTCCTGAAGCACATTCTATAAAATCCATCCCAAAGGAGGAGGAGTCATGCCCGATACCCTTCCAAAACGAATACTGCATTTCGCCGAAAAACACCCGGAGGCGGTAATCCAGTACACGAAGGATGCGGCTGGAACCTTTCAGCCCACGACCTTTCCCGTATTTGTCCGGGAATTCAAAGCCTTTGCCGCGGGACTGCAGCATCTGGGAGTCAAAAAAGGAGATCATGTAGGACTGATCAGCGAAAACCGCAAAGAGTGGCTGATCAGCGACATTGGTATCCTTGCCCTCGGGGCCGCGGACGTACCCAGGGGCTGCGATTCCACCGCCGAGGAGATAAGCTACATTCTCTCCTTCTCCGAATGCCGGGTGGTAATCCTTGAAAACGAGGCCCAGCTGGCGAAGATCAATGCCCATAAAAAAGAGCTGGGCCACCTGAAGCACATTATACTGATGGATGCCGGCATTAATCCGGAAGCATGGCTGGGGGTCAAACTCCACAGCTTTGCCGAGGTGCTGGAGAACGGAAAGGAGCTTTACGACAAGCATCCTGAACAGGTCGATACCAGCATCGATGAGGGCAGCAGGGACGATATTGCTACCCTGATTTTCACCTCCGGAACCACGGGAGTTCCCAAAGGGGTAATGCTCACGCACGGGAATTTCCTCCACCAGGTGGAAAACGTGCCAAAACTGATCAATACCGGGCTCGGGGACATCTGGCTCTGTGTGCTTCCGGTATGGCACTCCTTTGAGCGGATAATGCAGTATGTGGCCACCGGGTGGGGATCGGCCCTGGCCTATTCCAAGCCCATCGGCAAGATCATGCTTGCGGACATGCAGCAGATCAAGCCCACCTGGATGGCATCGGTTCCCCGCATATGGGAGGCAGTACAGGCCGGGATTTACCGAAACATCAACAAGGAAGGTGGTGCCAAAAAGGCACTCTTCTACTTCTTTGTTGCCGCCGCCGGAGCCTGGACAGGATTCAGAAACCGCCTGTACGGACTCCTGCCGGAGTTCAGAAAACGGATCCGGGTGCTGGACATCATGATCGCGGTACTGCCTTTTCTGCTGCTTTACCCCCTCAAGGCCCTGGGAGATATCCTGGTCTTCTCAAAAATAAAGGCCAAGCTGGGGGGCAACTTCGTTGCCGGTATCTCCGGCGGAGGAGCTTTGCCGAAGTCGGTGGACCGCTTCTTTTCTGCGGCGGGCATCCTTCTGCTCGAAGGCTATGGACTGACCGAGACAGCCCCGGTACTGGGCGTGCGGGACCAGAAACATCCCGTCCCCGGAACCATCGGTCCGGTTTTTCCCGGTACGGTGATCGAGATCCGCGATGAGGAAGGAAACATACTTCCCCCCGGACGCAAGGGTATAGTTTTTGCCAGGGGTCCCCAGGTAATGAAGGGCTACTACAAGCAGCCGGAACTTACCAATGCGATTCTCTCCCCCGACGGCTGGCTCAACACCGGCGATCTTGGAATGCTCACCTGGCACAACGAACTGGCTATCATGGGACGGGTCAAGGACACCATCGTTTTGAGGGGGGGTGAGAATGTGGAACCCCTTCCTATCGAACAGAAGATGCAGGAATCCCCCTATATCAGCCAGTCCATGCTGCTGGGACAGGACCAGAAATACCTGGCCGCCCTGATTGTTCCAGATTATGAAGCCCTTCAGGAATACGCCTCCCAGAACAATCTTAGTTTCATGGACCGGGAGGATCTGATCGGAAGCCCCGAAATCGAGGAGCTCATCAATGGGGAAATCCAGGAACGCATTAACAGCAAAAACGGGTTTAAATCCTTTGAACGGGTCAACCGCTTCCGGCTGTTGACGAAACCCTTCGAAGTCGGCGATGAGCTTTCCCAGAAACAGGAAATCAAGCGTCATGTAATCAGCGCCAGGTACGAAAAGCTCATTCAGGAAATTTTTTCCTGATTTCCGGAAATTATTACATTCTTTTGTCAAAAGACCCCGAGGAGCATTTCTTCGGGGTCTTTCTTCATTTTAATGTGATTGTTTTCACAATAACGCGACAACTCCTTCTCATATATGACCAAAAAGATCAAAATGATTGACCATCACGACATTATGGGGTATTCTTTTTAATTGAAAAAATATAGTATTATGAATATACAGTTATCGTTGTATTTCCGGTTCCCGTTACGTACAATAAAGATGTCAAGAAGGAGTTACATGCATGAAGCGTATTGTTATTCTTGGCGGCGGCTATGGCGGCATTGCTGCAGCTAAGAAGCTGGCAAAGATTTTCAAGAAAAACAGTGATATCTCGATTACAATCGTCGACAAGAATACCTATCATACCCTGATGACTGAGCTTCACGAGGTAGCAGGATCGAGGGTGGATCCCGATTCGGTCATGGTCTCCTATGAGAGGATTTTTACCGGAACGAAAGTCAATGTGGTAACCGATTTTATCACCGGAATCGATTTCGAAAAGAAAGCTCTCGTATCGGAAAAAGCGGAATACCCCTATGACTACCTGATCCTCGGAACGGGCGGCGCTCCGGAGTTCTTTGATATCCAGGGGATTCAGGAAAACTCGTTCTCCCTCTGGTCCCTGGAGGACGCCATCCGTATCCGCCAGCATATTGAAGAGCGCTTCAGGCTGGCAGCCAAGGAACCGGATCCTGACCAGAAAAAACAGATGCTCACCTTCGTCGTTGCCGGAGCCGGTTTTACCGGCATTGAGCTTGCCGGTGAGCTTATGGAACGTCGGGATGTTCTCTGCGCCCGCTACCATATCGATCCCAGGGATGTCAGAATTATTGTCGTTGAAGCCATGGATCGGGTTCTTCCGATCATCGAGGAACCTCTTCGGAAAAAGGCCGAGAAGTACATGCGAAAGCATGGAATAGAGATCATGCTCAAGTCGCCCATTGTGGCGGCGGAAGAGAACCTGGTCATTCTGCAAAACGGTGAATCCATCAAAACAGAAACCTTTGTCTGGACTTGCGGAATTCACGGTTCAGAGTTTACCAGCCGGATACCCCTGGAAAAAGGACACACAGCCCGGGGAGAATGCTCCATCGCCTCTGAAGAGGGCATTCACGGAATGTCCGGCTGTCATTTTGAAGAAGACGAAACCTACATTGTCGGCAAGCGGGGACGTATTCTGGTCAACGATCTGATGCAGACCGCCGACTATCACGACATTTACGCTGTCGGCGACAACCTCTGGTTTGTCGAGGAGGGAAAGGTTCTTCCCCAGATTGTGGAGACCGCCCTTCAGACAGGGGAATGCGCCGCGGAGAATATTGCCGCCGACATAAAAACCGAGGAAAGGAAGGCATTCAAATCCAACTACCACGGGTTCATGGTCTCCATCGGCGGCCGCTACTGCGTCTCCAATGCGGGAGGTATCAAGCTTTCCGGTTTCTTTGCCATGGCCATGAAACACATGGTAAACCTCCACTACCTTTTCGGACTGGCCGGGATTAATGCCTGCTGGGCATATCTCAAGCACGAGTTCTTCCACATGGAGGACAAGCGCACCCTTATCGGCGGACATCTTTCCTACCGGATGCAGGGTTTCTGGGCCGTTCCCCTCAGAATGTGGCTCGGTCTTATGTGGCTCGTCGAGGGTGTCAACAAGATCGGAGAAGGCTGGCTCAATTTTTCCGCCGGAACCAAGTCCGGCTGGATGTTCAGTAAGGGTGTAACCCAGGCGGGTGTTGCTTCCGGCGCGGATGCCGCCAGCGCAGCGACTGCTGCGGGGGACTACGCCGCCGACGCAGCTACAGCCGCCACTGGAGCTGCTGCCGATGCTGCCTCTGCAGCCACCGGTGCCGTTGCGGAAGCGACCACTGCAGCTACCGACGCTGCAGCCGATGCTGCTACAGCCGCGACCGAGTGGGCCGGAGAAGCAGCCGACGGAGCAGCGGAGGCTTTCGGACTTATATGGGACACATCAAAGTCAATTATTCCCTACGACTCAGGATTTGTTACCTGGTTCAGGGAGATCTTCATGGACAGTATGGCAGCTTATATTCCGTACCAGCTGTTCCAGGCGATGGTTGTCGGCGTTGAGGTACTGATCGGTCTTGCCCTTATCGGCGGACTCTTTACATTTCCCGCTGCCGGGGTATCGATCATCCTGTGCTTTGTATTTATCTTCTCCGGAATGTTCAGCTGGGGTCAGCTCTGGTTCATTTTCGCGGCCATCGTCATGTTTGGAGGCGCCGGCCGAAGCTTCGGGCTGGACCATTACGTTCTTCCCTTCCTGGGCAAAAAATGGCGCTCCTTGTCGCTGGTACAGCGTTACCACCTCTACGGCGGCGAACCGGTCAACACGAAGAAGAAGCGCTGATACTACCGTGCGATCCGATTACATGCCGCATCCTGGAGCCGAACACCGGCTTCAGGATGCGTCTTTTTCTACAACCAATGTTACATTCCTCCACAATGTACTGGGAACTCCCCGGATGGCCGCGGAGCTTGACGATGTACGCAGAATAATCCTCGATTCAGCGGCCGAAAGTGCAGCCCTTATCCGGGAAAGCCTTCAAGAGATGATCCAGGCCGGCGGCAAGCTCCTGCGTCCCGCCCTGGTTCTTCTGGCAG
>Ga0334900_1001913_pt1 | contig 20243 bp, 19 predicted proteins | sample GraSluR3_MG_2_FD_207231 | JGI IMG/M metagenome (GOLD analysis project Ga0334900, IMG submission 207231) | Sludge microbial communities from methane-producing bioreactor in Wageningen University, Netherlands - Granular Sludge_31_08-R3 | ecosystem: Engineered > Bioreactor > Anaerobic >...
CATATCGGTGCTTATGAGCAACGTACCATGATGGAATGCACGATCTTTTGCCATTCTGAATGCACTTCCGGAGACCTTTTTCCCATCTACGAGAATGTCATTCCTCCCCGACTGTTCTGCAGTTATGTCGAACTCCCTCAGGGCGTCTGTGATAATCGAGAAATTCCGATCCTTGTCGTACGATTCTCTGGGGGACATGAACGTGAAGTTGGTATTCCCCAGGTCGTGGTATACCGCACCCCCGCCGCTCTGTCTCCGTGCAAGGGCAACGTCGTCTCTCTCCATGGCTTGCAGATTGCATTCGTTCCAAGGGTTCTGGAAACGGCCAATGACGATGCAGGGTTTGTTCCGCCACAGAAAGAGGACATGATGGTCTGCTGGAAAGGTCTTGAATATCCAATCTTCGGTTGCCAAGTTGAACCAGGGGTCATGGTGTTCTGCTGTGAATACTTGTACTTTTGGCACGGCAGTCTCCTCTTCCTCGAGTGAATTTCAGATAGCACATGATACTGTGTTTACAGAGGGCATGCAACATCCTATACTCCCTTCATGAATATCATTCTCTTCGAACAGTGGCCTGAGAACAATCGGATTTCACGCTCCGATCATCGTGGTGCGCACATCGTGAAAGTCCTTCGTCTTGGTGTCGGAGACCAGTTCACACTCGGTCTTGTGAATGGCGAGTGGGGTGTCGCGACGATACATGCGATCGAAGACGATGTAGTGGCCTTCCACTATGAGAAGCGCGGAGACAGCCAACCGTTGCATCCTGTGACACTCTTGGTTGCGCAGGTGCGCCCTATCTGCATGAAACGGATTCTCCGGGAGGCTGTGAGTCTCGGTGTGGAGCAGATCTTGATCACGGGAGCCGACACTGCTGAACGATCGTATGCATCGGCAAAGTTGTGGAGTACCGGAGAGTTTCGTGCATACCTGCTCAATGGAGCCATGCAGTCGGGACAGACCAGTGTCCCCTCCTGCTCCCTGTTTCCCTCACTCGATGCACTGCTCGATTCACCACACCCGTGGAAAAGTCGAATACTGCTCGATAATGTGTTGGATGGAGGCCCATTGAGCCAGGCACAAGGAATCGAATCGCCGGTTGTGCTGGCCATTGGCCCCGAACGAGGGTGGTCCGAACGAGAGCGATCACTATTTCTCAAGCATGGCTTCATGCCCCACTCGTTGGGAGAGCGGGTGCTTCGTACCGAAACGGCCTGCAGCGCGGCGACTGCCATACTGCTCGGTAGGCTGGGGTATATCTAGTGCACTGATACGTACAGGGAGCGATTGTCCCGAATGGAAAATTGTGGCAAGATTGAGAATCCAAAGGAGGAGTATGTATGGCACATTGTGTAGTTCCCGAGGCAGAAGCGATCCTCGACAAGGAGTTTCCCGTTCTCGACAAAGGGTTCGTTCGTCTTGTCGACTATCTGGGCTCGGATTCCCGTATCGTCCAATCGGCTCGTGTGAGTTATGGAGAGGGCACCAAGAGTTTCAGACAGGATCGAGGGCTCATCGCCTATCTCATGAGAAACGATCATACATCCCCCTTTGAGCAGGTGAACTTCACCTTTCATATCAAAATGCCTATCTTTGTTGCTCGTCAGTGGATTCGCCATAGGACAGCCCGGGTCAATGAGATTTCCGGTCGATACAGTGTTATGGCAAATGAAGCATATATTCCCGACCCTGATCAGGTGAGCATGCAAAGTGCCGATAACAAACAGGGGCGGTCGGATGAACCGGTGGATCCGAAGGTCACGAAGCGAGTCAGAGAACTGCTGGAGAGTGATCAGCGACGGGCGTTCGAAACGTATCATGAGCTCCTCGATATGGGGATAGCCCGTGAGTTGGCCCGGATCGATCTACCTTTGAGTCTCTATACACAATGGTATTGGCAGATGGATCTTCACAATCTGCTCCATTTTCTGAAGCTGCGTCTCGATAGTCATGCTCAGTACGAAATTCGTGTCTATGCCGAGGTGATCCTCTCCATGGTTCGTGCCGTATGTCCTATGGCGTGCGAAGCGTTCGAACAGCTCGTACTCCATGCAAAGCGGTTTTCCAAAGATGAGATCGAGGCTATTAACACGATGTTGGAGGGGAAAGAGAATCCTCTTACTGGTCGTCAGAGAGATCTGTTCGAGGAGAAGCTACGCTAGCGATCAAGCTGTTTTCCGTTCACCACGTGACTTCTTTCTTCTGAACATCCAACGAAAGAACCGTTTTGCCAACCGCTCCTGATTCAGCATGAGCGGGGAGGGGAAGTTCGGACGATTCATGAGTTCTTCGGGATGGTTCAGCATCTCCTGAAGAATCTGTATGGATCGGATCAGATAGAATCCATCGGAGATTCGCTCATCGACAGTCACACCGATCTCCATAGTGTCGACGAAGGAGATCTTTCCCTCCTCGTCGATCTTTCGCCGCCTTTTCAAAGCTCCCATGGTCACGAACAGGCTCGTGGTTCCCCACTCGTAAAGGTGGTGGTGTGGGCTTCCCAGTAGGCTAATACTGCCGAGATTAGCAACAAATGCACTTGCATGCAGACCGTCTGCATCGCGCAGAGCCTTGGGTGCCAGACCGTGGACGTCGAGAAACCGGATTATAGCGATAAGAGAACGAAGCATGATCTTGGGAAAGTGGAGAAAGAATCGGATTGCGGCATCGGTATCGTTTCCTTCTCCACCATTTCGGCCATTCTCTATGGTTTGGTTGATCACACTGGCAATCTCATCGAACGTCATGTCAGGCTCGAAATAGACAATCGACGAATGTTCTGGTGCCTCATCGGTATAATCTTCCTTCACCACGAAGTTGAGCGAGAGTTCATTGCGTTGCCAGCAGTCGTAGTTCATGATGAACCGGTTCAAATGCGGTCTGAATGCAATGGTTCGCAACAATGCGGCGAGAAATAGTTCGAACACTCGGTATTTGTGATCTCCCGGCTGGGTCCGGTTAAGCTGTTTGATGAACTGTACGCCCTTGGTCAGATCTACATCGAATTGGTGGTAGACAAGAGAGTCTACGCGTCGTGGCATGATATAGGGAAGCATACGCTTGTAGGGGATGAGATTCGAGACTAGGGTTGCATCTGGTCTACGCCTCATACTCTTCTGTACCCGGTTAACCCGTACTGTGTCAATGCTTTATATTTGAAGGCTCTGAGTTTGAATCCGCCGAGTGTAGTGCTCTCGCATAGCAGATTCAAATGCTGCGTTGTTCGCATAGGATATTCCAAGCACCGGTTCCCACAACTCAGGAACCTCCATGCACAGATAGAAGAAAGGACCCTCTTCACCCTTCCACGAGTCGGGGAAGCAGTGGTAGGCATGGCTGAACATCTGTTGTTTCACCTCACGCGGATAGGAATACTTTCCTGCAGTCTCTTGCAGCTCCATCTGCAGGATTCTGCTAGGCTGCCCCCCTTCGCGGAGTTGTCTGAGCACCTCTTTAGTGAAGGTGAGCGTTCCAAGAGAGATCATGAGCACTTCGTCTCGGGAGAATCGATCTACGATGGCGCGTACTACCGATTGGTACTCCTGTTCCCACCCTTTGAAGTACACCATCGGGTGGAGATGGAACCCGACAAGCATTCCTGCATCGGCCGCAGCACGTGCAGCATCGAGTCGTCGCTCGAGCGATGCGCTTCCATGTTCCTCCTTCTCAATGATCGTCGGTACGTTCAGAGACCAGGTAGCGACTACCGAACGTGGGAAGTCGACGGTGCTTATCCAATCGACTCGTGCAGACTTGGTTTTCAATTCGACCACGATCTCTGGGTGCTTACGTGAAAAGTGTGCCAAAGCATCGAGCAATCCATGTTCGTTTCCCCACATGAGCGAGTCCGAAGATTGACCGGTACCGATATGCCAGGCATCCTCTGGAAGTTCAAGATGCTCCAGTCGTTCTCGCAGGTTCTCCACGAACACGATCTCATTCTTATGGTAGAAGCTCTGGATCGAGCAGTATGAACAGGCGAATGCGCATTGTTGTACCACATCGAGTGTCAGAAGATTGCAGCACCGGGTCTTCTCTCCCGACACTGGACAGGGGCAGCGTCCGAGCAGACGGACATCGTCAAGCGTTTCGACATGAGTGACCTTCGATGCAAGTCTGGGAGAATCGAAGAAGTCGGCATAGTCGGTTGGATTTGTTCGCAGAGCCGCTATTCGATCCATTGTCTTTCCGATGATCGCCTTGAGCTTGGGTTTTCCGGTACGGTTTCCCCCTGCCGATTCATCCCAGAATGTAGCGATCGGTGGTTGTCTCCAGAGCGAGAGGTCGATTGCCTGTTCTATCAGCATGCGAGTCTGCTGATACGAAAGGTGGTATCGCTGCATGACCGAGACAAGGAAAGCTCGGTCGGTCTCGGTAAGCGATGAAGCGAGAGGATGGGCATGCAATGCGGCTTCCGGGGAGTCTTTGACCATGGGGCCATTCTAGCTGTATTCTTGCAATTTCATCAATCGGAGGCTATGCTGTTTTCTGTATGGAATCCAACCCCAAGGAACAGGCAAAATCTCTACCTCATCTTCCCGGTGTGTATCTCATGAAGGATGCATCGGGGAAGATCATCTATGTGGGGAAGGCCAAGGACTTGAGAAACAGGGTCACCTCATACTTCCTTGGTGGCAAGGATATCAAGACGAAGTTCCTGGTGAGCAAGATCGCCGAGATTGAGTATATCATCACCGGCAACGAGTACGAGGCCCTCGTTCTGGAAAACAACCTGATCAAGCAACACAACCCTCACTACAACATCTCGCTCAAAGACGGTAAGAGCTATCCGTTGATCCGTATAACCAACGAGCCATTTCCGAAAGTCTTCAAGACACGGAGGGTGATACGGGATGGCTCCGAATATTATGGTCCGTATCCCGATGGGAAGAGCCTTACCCAGTATCTGGATCTGATAGATAAGATGTTCCCCCTGAGAAAGTGTGGAATCCCCCTCAGAAAGCGCTATACCCCCTGTCTCTACTACCATATCGGGAGGTGTTGTGGCCCCTGTGCCGGTTTGGTCACAGAAGAGGAGTATGCGAAACATATAGCCAAGGTCAGAGCCTTTCTACAGGGGAAGGATGACGAGCTGGTGAGGCAGGTGAGAGAGGAGATGCTCGCAGATGCAAAGGAGCAGCGATACGAGGCGGCAGCTGAAAAGCGGGATATCCTCATAGCGCTCGAATCGGTATCGCGTGCTCAACAGGTGCAGGACTTCTCCACCGAGAGTCGTGACTATGCCGCCTGCGAGATGCGGATGCACCTTGCTACGGTCTCGATCATGCAGATTCGCGATGGAAAGCTCATGGGCAAAGCACTCTACCGAGCTGAGACGTTCGGCGATGAGACCGAGACGTTGTTGAACTTTCTCACCCAATACTATAGCGATGGGGGCAATATCCCCCAGCAGCTCTTCGTGTCTCACGATATCGACAAGGAGCTGGTTCAAACCTACTTCTCAGAAGCGTTGCAGGTACCGACCGAAGTCTCGATCCCCGAAGAGGGGAAGCATTACCGCGTGCTGAGAATGGCTGCCGAGAATGCGGGGCGCGATGTAGAGAAACGGCTCAAGAGTCGAGAGAATCCAGAGGCCTTGGAAGAACTCATGGAGGTGCTGGACCTCGAGTCTCCTCCGAAGCACATAGAAGGGTTCGATATCGCCCAGCTAGCGGGGAAGTATACGGTGGCATCGCTCATAACGTTCAAGGATGGAAGTCCGGACAGAAGCAACTATCGCCGGTTCAATATCAAGTCTCTGGACGGGAGGATAGATGATTACGGTGCCATTCGCGAAGCGGTGACACGTCGGTACACACGGCAGATACGGGAACAACAGGCTCTACCCGATTTGATAATGATCGATGGCGGTATAGGGCAGGTGCATGCGGCGAAAGAGGTGCTTATGAGCCTTGGTCTCGATTCGATCCCTGTCGTTGGTCTGGCAGAACAGTACGAGGATATCCATTTCCCCGATGAGCGCCCTCCTCTTCGGTTGCCCGAGGGGTCAGCCGCATTGAAGGTGCTCCAGGCTGTGCGAGACGAAACCCATCGATTCGCTACGACACTGAATCAACAACAACGTTCGCGCGATGCTACGTTCACACTGCTAGAATCGATCGATGGCGTCGGGCCAGCCCGAAGTAAACGCATCATGCAGACCTTCGGTACGCTTGATACGCTTCTATCATCATCGAAAGAGGAGATTGCACGACTTGCGAAGGTTCCTCTGCCTGTGGCGGAGAGAATTCTTAAAACTTTGCATCTGTAGCGAAGGAGAGTGTTTCGAGTTGTGCCGGATCGGCCCCTTTGTTCACCATGATACGACCGAGTAGCCGTTCGAGGAGCAGCGAGTGCAAATCTGATCCCATCTGTCTGGTCAGTATATCGTATTCTCCGATCGCTGCGATGATCGATCTACTCTCGCGAAGCGGATATCGCTTGACCGCTTCTGCATAGATTCCGAGGTCCTTCTTCCGCTTGATCGCGACGGTCTTTCCCATGACTGAGACCGCATTCACGGCATCGTCCCAGCGGTGTCCTTCAGCGAGGAGCTCCTCGAGCGAGACAAGCCGTCTGAATTGCCACAAGAGTCCTGCGAGCAGGGGAATCGGGTCACCATCGCCCGACCGAATGAGGGTGTGGAGGATATCGAGTGCACGTTCATAACTTCCGGTTGCCATGTGTTCGAACAGGGAGAAGACACTCTCCTGCCGTGTGTGTTGGATGAATCGTTCGACATCGTCTTCGGTCACTGTCGCACGGTGCTCGGTCGCAACGAACTGCATGAGCTGGAGTGCTGTGGCGCGGAGTTCCTGCGTGGTGTTTTCCACCAGCTCGAGCATCATGTCCACTGCGTCTCCGGTGATTGCGAAGTCGGATCTGGAGAACAGACCACGGACCCATTCCGGCTTTCGGTTCTCGAACATCTCCCAAAAGATTTTCGTCTGACTCTTCGGAACTCGAGAAGCGATTTTCTGACTCACTCTGGTCTCCGAACTGATAATCACCAGTGTTGCTGAATCGCTCGGCTCCTCCAGGTACGCTTCAAGCTCCTTGATCTGGGAACTCTGGAGTAATTCTGCCTGACTCAGGATAACCAAACGATGCTCTGAAAAGAGTGAGTTGTTCTGTAAAGCAGTAAAGATCTCACCATTGAGAGTCTCGAACGGGTAGAATCGATAGATCTCGGGATCCGCAGAGAATTCAGTTCTCAGAGCCCCTCTGATCTCTTTTAGGCGAGCTCCTTTCTCTCCTGTCTCAGGGCCGAGGAGGAGGTGTACGCGAGGTGTGTGTTTCGTATTACCGCTCATAGTCTCGTATGATCATGTGGAGTTTACCGAGTATCGTGACATCTTTTGAATAGAGTGAACCATATTTTGGATTCTCGGGTCTCAGTTCAATCGCGTGTTGTGCAAGGTAGTATCGTTTGAGTGTGACACGGTTGTCCTCTCCCACACGAGCCACGACGATCTCTCCATTGTTCGCTGTTCCGGTCTGACGTATGATTGCAAGATCTCCGTCGAGTATGCCTGCATCCACCATACTATCTCCTTCGACATGGAGGGCGAAGTAGGGGCCTTTTCCGGGGATGAGCGATGTCGGGATCTGGAGTTCGAACTCTCTGTTCTCCTCTGCCAGGATGGGGAGTCCTGCTGCAGTATTACCAAGCACCGGTACAGAGATGGTTTCCACCGATGCTGCGACCGAGAAACCGACGACGCCGGTTGAACGGGAGATCCCTTCCGAAGAGTGGATCGCTCCCTTGCGCTCAAGAGCCTTCAGATGATCATGAGCGGCTTTGACCGTAATGCCAAAGTGCCTCGCGATATCACGAACTGCCGGGGCATATGAGTTTTGCTCGATGTACTGCTTAATGAAATCGAGTACCTCTTGCTGTCTTGCTGTCAGACCTTTCACGACGTGCTCCTACTCTTCGAACCGGTTGAGGAACAACTGCTCGATTGCCTGAGCGGCCTCTTCCTCATCAGGTCCGTCTGTTGTGATTATCAGACGGGATTTGTACGAGGCTCCAAGCGTGATGATTCCCATGATGGATTTCCCGTTGATCTTCATTCTATCCTTCTCCATGTAGAGGTTGGATGTAAACTTGTTAGCTACTTTCACGATGAGTGCAGCTGGCCTTGCATGTATGCCGGCACGATTCAGGACTTCGACCTCTCGTTCAACCATGGTCAAAATGTCTCCTCGTTGTTATAGTATAGGTTTCTTGCCGATTCACTCTCCAGCCATTTGAGTACGCTCTGGTCGAACTCCTTGGCAGAATAGTAACCAAGTTTCTTCAAACGTTCATTTCTCGCAGCGGTCTCTATGATGATCGGGACATTCCTTCCCGGCTTCACCGGAATCTCGAGTTTGGGGATGGTGATACCGAGAAGCGATTCTGAGAGCTCTTCTCCGACCCGGTCATAGTTCTTGTTCGAATCCCACTCTTCGAGGTGAACCAGCAGTTGGACCTGTTTCTTGTCTCGTATCGATCCAACACCGAATAGATTCGCCAGATTGAGTATGCCGATTCCACGTATTTCCATGTGGTGAGCCAATAGAGGGTTCTCTCCACTGCCTATGAGGTAGGTGTCGCTTATGTTTCGGAGCTTGACCGTATCGTCGCTAATGAGCCGATGCCCTCGCTCTATGAGTTCCAGGGCGGTCTCGCTCTTTCCGACACCACTGTCTCCGGTAATCAACACACCAATGCCATACACTTCGACCAGAACGCCATGAATCGTGAGTGTCTGAGCAAAGATCTCGTCCAGCATCTGAATAAGGCCACGAGAGAAGTCGGCAGAGCCGAGCGCTGTCTGTAGGATGGAGCACCCGGACCTCTCCGCAATTTCAATGAACCGCAGGCTTGGACGACCACCATCGCAGAATATGCAGGTGGGGATCGGATAGCTGAAGAGTTTTTCCAATGTAGCCAGCTGATCTTCCGATTCGAGCTTTTTGAGGTAACGCTGTTCACCTCGACCGAATACCTGGATACTTTCATGACTGAATTCGTCGAAGAATCCACTTAGAGGGAGACCGGGACGGCTGATTTTTGCATTGGTGAGTTTTCGTGACAGACCACTTCTCCCCGCAATGCAGGTGAGCTGCAGGTGATTGTGCTCCTTCAGATCAAGATCGAGCAGATCGAGAATGGAAAATTCCACAATGGTCCTCCTTCCGAACTATACCATATCTTAAGCGGATAAGTGAGCGTTTGTTAAGTGGTTTCCCCGTTTTCGGGGAAATTAAATGCCCCGGATCGCTCCGGGGCTCTGCTTCTGGTGGCTTCCCAGTCTGGGAAGCCCTATTTATGCTCTTGAATTTTTCCCTTCTCTTTTCGTGCTACCGCCTCAAGTTTATCGACCAATAGTTCGATACCTTCGTACAGTTCATAGCAATCTGTGCTGACCATCTTGATCGGGCCCCAGGAGAAGTGGACTTTGCCGTCCAAATGATACCCTTGTCCTACATTCTCTTTTGTGACCGTAATGGTCAGATCGTGGATGAACTGTTCCGCGAATGAGAGTTTCTGGAGTTTCTTGTCAAAAAACTCGAGAGTCGTGTCGCTCACATTGTAGTGGATTCCTTTGATTTCTAGATTCATAGGTCCTCCTTCCAATAGGTCGTATGAAAAGGATACGGCTGACGATGTGAAAAGTCAAATGGAAAGGCCCAGAACAAGATCTCGTGTAATTCCGTACCATAGAATGCTTTTGACAGGTTGTACACTTTTTTGATGAAACTTCTCACCTCGGTGGGGTAGGTGTGATATAATTTTTTACCATGAGATTATACAGGGCCTCCTGGCGCGTACTTCTTTATCTCGGTGTCACAGTCGTTCTGCTCATTACCCTAATCGATGTCTCTCGTGTCTCGATCGGAGGCATGTGGGATACCACGACACATACACTGCGGGATGGATGGACGCTCTCGGTCAATGGAGAGGTCCGGTACCGAAACCTCTCTCTACCCACGGTCCTAGGCGATACCGACCTGGATGGACAACACGTGGTACTGTCTCGTGTCATCGAAAAACCGCATGATCAGACGAACAGCATCATGTTTCGTACATCGCAGAAAATAGTGCAGGTCTTTCTCGACGGTGAACAGCTCTACTCGTACGATGGAAATCTTGCAGAGAGGAGGGTGCAGGTCCTCGGTTATATGAACCACGTGGTATGGCTTCCCGCCGACAGTGATGGAGCAAAGCTTGAAATCGAGATGACGGCAAACAGCAGCCGTTCTGCAGGCACGTTCTACCCTGTCTATATTGGGACCCGCACATCGCAGCTCGTGGCACTCATGCGCTATGATGGCATCTCTTTTGTATTCGGCACCCTCATCCTACTCACTTCGCTTACCGTCTTCCTGCTCTCGATCGGACTCTTCAGGAAACTAGCCATTCATCGGAGTGCACAGGCCTTCGCAGGGATCGAACTCTGCGCCGGGCTCTGGATGGTGGGCGGAAGTATGTCCACGCAACTGTTCATACACAATCAACTCATCCTACTCACCTTCGGTGTCTTTGCCATGTACATGCTACCGGTGTTCATAACTCGGTTCGTACAGCATACATACAACATTCCTGGATCCCGCGCGCTAAACCGTATCGTGCTCCTATTTCCCCTCTGGTTCATGATCGCAACCGTCCTCCAGTACGTAGGAGTATCGAACTATCACACCTGGTTCACTCCTACGGCTATCGTGCTGTTGATCTACCTTCTCGTGGTGGTTACTCTTTCAGTGAAAGCCTATAGGAGAGGAGATCGAACAGTCGGTCAGTTCCTCGTTGCCTTCGTCTGTCTTCTGGTCTCGATCATCGGAGAACTCATACTACTGCTCATGCCTGTTCACACGCTGTTCAATGCACTGTTCCTGAATCTGGGAATCATGGCTTTTGGGTTTGTGCTTCTGCGTCAGGTTCTTGTGCAGGTCATGCGTTTCATCGAATTGCGAGGAAAGGAGAAATATCTCCTCTCGCAGGTAGATCTCGACGGTCTTACCGGTGTAGCCAATAGAAGGGCGTTCGAGGACCGTATGGATCAGCTCAGGAGCAGGGACTTCAGTGATCCGATCGCCCTGATGGTATTCGATGTGAACAATCTCAAGGAGTTGAACGATCGGGAAGGGCACTCCGTCGGAGATGAGTTTCTGCGAGCCATCGCACGACAGCTCATGGAGAAATTCGCAGGGGTCGGCACCGTATACAGGATCGGAGGCGATGAGTTTGCCATGATATGTGATCCCTGCGACAGCAGTCTCTTCACTCAGGCCCAGAACACGCTTCTATCCGGAGATTTCGTAGATGGAATTGATACGAAGATAGCAAGTATTGCCCACGGTGAGGCTCTCTGGAGAGACGCGAATGACTATGTCTCTGTCGATGCACTGTTCGATGCTGCCGATAGTCGTATGTATGCTCGGAAGGTTGAAATGAAGGGAGGTCTTGCTAGGTAGGTCTCTCGTACGATGAATCGATCTGTAGCTCTTTCCGGTATTTACTTACGGTCCTTCGAGCGATCTTGATGCCTCGCTCGGCGAGGATGTCGGCAATCTTCTGATCAGACAAGGCCTTCTTTCCCGAATGGTTTTCCACAATCTCTTGGACCATATCCATCACCGCACGTTTGGAGATCTCTCCACCCCCCTGCGGGCCTGAGGTCTGCAGAGCAGAGCTGAACAGCTCCTTGATCGGGATGATTCCCCAGTCCGTATCGATATACTTTCCCTGGACTGCTCTGCTGATCGTGGTTTCGTGAAGCGAGAGCTCCTCTGCGATCTGCCGATAGGCAAGCGGTCTGAGATATCGGGGTCCTTTCAGAAAGAACTCATATTGGAACCTCATGAGTTCGAGCCCGATTTTTTTCATCGTCTCGCTTCGCATGCGAATGTGTGAGATCAGTTGCGTCGCATTTTTCACTGCATTGCTTATGTACGCAGCTGTCTCTTTATGGTGTTCGTCTCTAGTATCTGCAACGAGACTGGTGAACTCGGAATCTATGGTCAAGGTGGGCATGTGTTCGGTGTTCAGGCGCAGTTGCAGCTTCCCTTCGATTTTGCGCACGGTCAGGTCGGGTATGATGTAATGTGTCTCCTGGTTGTTGTACTGGAGCCCAGGATAGGGGTTCAAGGTCTTCAGGTACTGATACAGAACGAGGATTCTCTCTTCACTGACAGAGAGCTCTTTGGCTACTTCGGCGGTTTTGTTGAGCCTCAGTTTTTCGAGATACTCGTACACCAGTTTCTGAAAGAGGGCCATGTCGTCCTGCGAGAGGGAATCGGCTTGTGCTTGGAGGATGAGAGACTCACGGAAGTCTGCTGCAGCAATACCCGGTGGGTCGAGGCGTTGCACCACTTGCAGCATATCCAGCAACCGTTTCTGTGCACTCGTTTTCACGAGGGATTCGGGAGGATTTCGGTGAAATCCATGCTGGTCGAGATTGCTGATGATCAGTTTACCCAGTTCGTACTCCTCTTCGGTGAGTCGCAGACAGCCGAGTTGCCTCAGTACATAGTCCTGGAGTGTCTCCGATGTCGAGAGCGCTCCCTCGAGAAACTGCTGATTCCTATCTGCAGCCTCCTGATCGTAACTTCCAGAGACGCGTGTCGACGAGTAGTGTCGGGTTGGGTCGTATGCTGCATTGTCGCTATAGTCATCTTCCACCTTGCTCCGGTTCTCCTGTTCGGAGAGCTTTTCCAACGAAACCGAGCGTTCGGATGGAATTTCCAGAGCAGGGTTCTGTTCTATCTCGGCTTTGATCTTCTGCTGGAGTTCCAGAGAAGACATTGCGAGAATCTCGAAGGTCTGGATTAGCTGCGGAGAGAGCTTCAGTTGTTGTTTTAATTCCTGTTGTAGGCCTAATGAAGGACTCATGATGACTCACCCTCGGTAAAATCTTCTCCAAAGTATATTCTTCGGGCATCGGCATTCTCTAATAGCTCTGCCCGGTTCCCGCTTGCGAGTATCTCTCCCTCATGGATTATGTGGGAGAGATGTGTGATGGATAGTGTATCTCGTACATTGTGATCGGTGATAAGAATACCTATTCCCTTCGCTGCCAAAGCTTTCACCAAGCGTTTGATCTCGAATACAGCTTTAGGGTCTATCCCGGCAAATGGTTCGTCGAGTAACAAAAAGAGTGGGTTGCTGCCAAGGCTTCGGGCGATTTCAGTTCTCCTTCTCTCACCTCCACTGAGGGTATACCCGAACTGGTCTCGAACAGCCTCGAGGCCGAATTCTTGGAGCAATCTCTGGATCTCCTGCTCTTTTTCCTGCTTGGTCAGATCCTCTCTTGTCTCGACAACGAGTCTAATGTTGTTTTCGACTGTCAGTTTTCTGAATATTGACGGCTCCTGGGGGAGATAGGAGAGGCCCATCTTGGACCTTCGGTACATGGGGAGTCTGGTCACATCCTCTCCATTGACGCTGATCGAGCCACTGTCTGACTTGATGAAACCGACGATCATGTAGAACATAGTGGTCTTTCCCGCCCCGTTGGGTCCGAGAAGACCGATGATCTGACCGGAGGTCACCGAGAGGGAGACCCGCTTCACGACATGCTTTCTCCCATAGCTCTTTGCAAGGTTCGAGGCTTCGAGTACTGCCGCCTGGTGTCGATCAGCCATGGACTGTTCCCCTAATGGTCCCCTCCATGATGATTTCATCGGTCTGCAGATTGACGGTAGTCACCGAAGCCTGATAGACATCGCCTTTCCAGAGCACCTCTGCGTTCCCCACGAGGGCAAGACGCTCTGCGGTCCGATCAAACTCTATACTATCGGCTCGACACACCATGGGGCCGGAGTCGGTATGTCGCAGGAGCTTTGCCGCAATTTGCAATTTGATCAGCCCCTCATTCCTGCTGTATGAGAGATAGGCTCCAGTAGCGACGACTTCGTTCGCTAAATCCTGGATTTCGACCCATCCATCTACAAGCAGCTGTTCGGTTTCACGATCGTAGGATATGGCGGTCGAGTTAATGATGATCTGGTTTTCCGGATCCTCTATGCGAACCGACCCCTGAGCTACGATGTATCGGGAATTAGGTCCGATGAGCTCGATGCTCTCTGCCTCGAATTGAATTGAGCCGATCGTGACGACTGCGCCCTGACTGAGCAGGATGGTCTCTCTTCCCTCTCTCATGACTGCGCGGGTATAGCCTCCGCGGAAAGAGATCGCCTCTGCAGCCAGCAGCACTGTCGTGACTCCTATGAGCATGAGACATACAAGAAGTGTTCGTCTGATGGTCCCGCTTTGCTTAGTCATAGTGTAATCGGCCTTCCTCAACCTGGGTGAACTCAAAGGTCACGGAGGAGAAATCTCCGTGAAACCCGGTTCCTCTCAGTATATCATGGTCCTTGAATGTAATGGTGACCAATGTCTCGTCGTCGGAAAATGCTTTTCTCTTCTCATGCTCCCAGTAGAGGGATTCCGCCTCTATGGTGAATCGATCGACATGATTACGGATGAACACACCCTTTTCCATGGCGAGGTTGTTCGTGTCGGTCTCCACTTGAGCTGCTCCAAACGAGCCGGTGAATGTTTCAACATCGTCTTCTCCGTACTGTACGAAGGATGCATCGGTTATGTAGGCACGGTCAGCCTTCTCATAGAGCTCGATCGTGGCCGCTTGTATCCTGATCGGTTCCTCTCCCTCCATTCCCAGCATGTACTGGGTGTTCTCCAGTCTCATATCGGGAAACTCTGCAGGACGTCCCGAGAATGGGGTGTCCTCCGGTGCGAATGAACATGAAAGCAGAATGCATGATAGACAGAGAGCTGCAACTGCTGAAATGATCGTTCTCACCATAGGTTCCTCTAGTTTCGATCACCGTCCTCAATGATCTTCGTGATCTCTGGAGTATACTCTGCCGATCGAGTCTTCGAGAAGTACCTGCTTATCAGGAACCCCACAGCGATCCCCGCTATTCCGGTGATCACTCTCACTCCCTCTCCTGCTGCGCTCATGAATAGCGAGGGTATGTAGTACCCTACAGGAAAGAGGAGAATCGGGACGAGTAGCGCGATGAATCCTGCGAGAACCGTTTTGCCCGGAGGGAGATAGAGTTCAACGGTATCTCCTGCTCGTAGTGTTCTGTCCGTAGCGTTTCGAGCAACGAATGTCTTGCCCTTGGTAGAACAGAATGTTCCTGCATGGCAGTTCGCACATGCTTCGGTCTTGCAGGAGACCTCGATGGCATTATTATGTTTAACAGTAATCACTGTTGCTTGTTCGTACATGCTAAGTTCCTCCTTCACTACCTACGATGCAGTTGTCTCTTCTGTAGGGACCACCGATCGCTTCACTGTTTCGATATCGACAGCCCTCCCTGAGTCGTCGATCTCCACCAGCACGCCTTGTAGCTCGAGTCGTCCCCAACACTCTTGTGAACGTGAGGGGATCTGGGTGAGAAACCGTTCGATCTCGATAGCCGGGTCGAACCCTCCCACTCCATCGGTACTGCCACAACGACCGTTATCGGTGATCATGGCGGTTCCGTGGGGGAGTATATGAGCATCCGAGGTAAGCACCTTGGTATGAGTACCGATCATTGCTCCCACTTTGCCGTCGACATGATAGGCCATGGTTTGTTTCTCTGCTGTAGTCGATGCATGGAACTGCAGACAGATCGCGTCTGCTTCAGGTCTGATTTTCTCTATCAGTGACTGTGCAGCGATATAGGGATTGAATAGGTGTGTTCTGGGAAAGTCCGAGTTTCCCAGCAGGGTGATGAATCCTATCTTTCTGCCGGCAATCTCCATGATCCGGTATCCCTTTCCGGGGTTTCCGGCCGGGTAGTTGGCTGGTCTCAGAATGTGCCCGTTCTTTGCGATATGTTCTACCATATCTTTCTTGAAATAGGTCTTCTCTCCAGTTGTAATGATGTCGATACCGCTTTTCAGCAGTTGCAAGGCATGGTTCTTGCCAATGCCGAACCCATTGGTTGCACCTTCCCCATTTGCTACCACGAAATCGATCGACAGCTCTTTCTTGAGTGGCTTCAGTCCATCTCGAATGGCACGAATACCAGGGCGACCGACAATCTCTCCTAAAAACAGGATGCGTATATTCATGGACATACTGTAGAGTGCTTTTCAACCTTTTTCAAGTTTCCTTGCTCGTATCGAGAAAGAGACCTACAATACGTACTCATGGAGGCCTTAGGTATGTTCAACCATCTCAAGCGCCAGATACTTCAGCACCTCATGAATCGGTACTTTCTGAAACTGCGACCTGTTCCGGAAGTCGAAGCAGACACTACCGAAATTCACTGTTCGGTGCCTCCTGGTCCGAACCGTGTCGATCAGTTGCTTTCTCGTATGACCATGCAGGAGAAGATCGATTATATTTCCGGTGTGAACGGATTCTCTGTGCGTGCAGTGAAGCGCCTTGGTCTCCCCCCTGTCTGGATGAGCGATGCCACAAGCGGTGTGAGAGGAGTCGATGCTCCAGTGACGGTTTTTCCGAGTCCGATAGCAATGGCTGCCACTTGGAATCGGTCGTTGCTCAAGGAGGTCGGTCGAAGCATAGGGCGAGAATGTAGAGCAACGGGGGTTTCGATCCTTCTCGCACCTGGAGTGAATATTGCACGGGTTCCTGTCTGCGGGAGGAATTTCGAGTACCTGGGGGAGGATCCATTTCTGGCAGGAGTCCTCGCTCGGTCCTACGTGAGCGGGGTGCAATCGGAGCGTGTTGGTGTTACGGTGAAACATTTCGTATGCAACAACAGTGAGTTCGATCGGCACAAGAGCGATTCCATTGTCGATGAACGGACACTTCGTGAGCTGTATCTTCCCCCTTTCGAGACTGTCGTACAGGCCGGGGCTGTGGGGGTCATGACCGCTTATAACTTAGTGAACGGTATGTATGCAAGTGAGCATGGTCTGCTGGTCGAGAGACTGTTGCGTCAGAAGTGGCGATTTACGGGTATCGTCGTAAGCGACTGGAACTCTCTCTATTCGACTCGTGGGCCGCTCCGTTGTGGTGTCGATATCGAGATGCCGGGTGCGAGATGGTATACACAGAAGTCGATTCAAGAACTTCTGGATCGTGAGCCCGAGTATGCTGAGCGGGTAGATGAGAAGGTTCGCAGACTCCTCTCCGTATTCGATAATCTCGGAGTGCTGGATCGGCCGGTGAGAGATGCAGATGCCCCGGTCGGCAGCTTAGAGCATGCAGAGATTGCTCGGAAAACAGCTGCAGAGTCCATTGTCCTCTTGAAGAACGATGATCTTCTCCCGCTGGAGAGGACAGAACGAAAATCCATTGTTGTGGTCGGACGATTCGCTCACCATGAGCCGATTGGCGGTGGGGGATCGAGTTTCATCAAGCAGGGGTTTCCAGGGGTCTCGATTGGCCAAGTACTTGGTGAAAGAGCCTCAGCTTCGTCGATTGAGGCTATCGATGGCAGGTGGTGGAGGAGTGCGAAGAGTCGTGCATTGCTCCGTGATGCAGACGTCGTGATCGCTTCTGTTGGTTTTGACCATGTATACGAGAGCGAGAGTTATGATCGGCAATGGGAGCTGCCTCGGTACGATTTGCGGGTGATTCATGAGGCGTGCAGACTGAATACGAATACGGTTGTGGTGCAACATGCAGGAGGTGCGGTGCATATGGCTCCTTGGGTCGCACTTCCCAAGGCTGTACTCCAGTGTTGGTATCTTGGGCAGAGTTCGGCCGAGGCGATCGTGGATATCCTTTTCGGTACGGTGAATCCATCGGGAAGACTTCCCGTTTCATATGCGTATGAACTTGAGCATTACGAGTCCATGCACGCATATCCTGCGAACTTCGATTCGGTCTCGCTTGCCCGTGTACAGGGTGGGCAGGGAGATCCTGAAAAACGGAAAACGTGGCCATTGGTCTATGGAGAGAAGCTCATGGTGGGCTACCGGCAGTTCGATACGGTTGGACCGGATCCTTTGTTCCCGTTCGGCTTCGGGCTCAGTTATACCGATTTTGCCTACACAGATTTGCAACTGGAATCTACTCAGCGCGGTTGGTGCATCTCGTGCCGTATCATGAATTCCGGCGAGTATGATGGAGCGGAGGTTGTTCAGCTCTATATCAGGCCTGAGGTGAGTAGTCGGGAACACCCTTTTCAGCAACTTCGAGGATTCGAGAAAGTATTTCTCCGACAGGGTGAGTCGAAGCAGGTTTCGTTTGTGCTGGATGAACGATCGTTTTGCGAGTTCGATGAGGATTCTGAATCGTGGGTTCGAGTGGCTGGGAGGTATACGGTGGTTCTAGGATCATCTTCTCGCGATATTCGGCTCACTTCCACTATGGTTGTAAAAAAATCCCCGGGCAACTGAATCAATACCCGGGGCAGAAAACGATATAACGAGAAAAGAGTTATGAACGGGCTGCCGCAAGGGCTGCTTCGTAGTTGGGGTGATCGGTCACTTCAGGAACGTACTCCACATATTGGACGGTGTTGTTTTCATCCAGAAGGAAGATCGACCGTGCTATCAACCCCACGTTCGGTAGATATGCACCGAAGGTGTGGGCGAAATCACGATCCTTGTAGTCGCTAACCGTGATCACTTTATCAATTCCTGCAGCTCCGCACCACCGTTTCTGAGCGAATGGCAGATCCATTGAGACGACGACTACCGTTACATTATCCATCGCAGCAGCTTCAGTGTTGAAACGGCGAACTTCGGCATCGCATACGGAGGTATCGAGTGAGGGTACTGCCACTATCAGTTTTCGACCTTTGAGTTCACTGAGTTTGAAGGGGCTCAAGTCATTCTTGACCGCCTTGAAATCTGCAATGGTATCTCCTGGGTGTATTTCGGTTCCTGCCAGCTGTACTGGGGTTCCGCCAAATGTTACTTTCATAAGCCACCTTCCTTACATCAAATGATATGTTGCTAACTTACAAAGAGTTTTCCTCATCGGCAACTGGCTTTGTAGTCAATGTACGTTGACAAAATCACGGTCTCTGCGATATAGTCTCGAAGTGCGCCCAGATGGCGGAATTGGTAGACGCGCTAGGTTCAGGTCCTAGTGGTGGTTAACACTGTGCAAGTTCGAGTCTTGTTCTGGGCATGTGGTGAAAAAGAAGCCGGCTGTTCTCTAAACAGGGAATGCCGGCTTTATTTGGTTCACCGGTTTTCACCGAGTGCCCTCCCAGCATGCCGAGTTGACAAGGTCCCATATCCTGTTATAGTTGCATAATACAGTCGCCAAAAGCCATGAGAGACCGTTCAGCCAGGTTTCATCATTGATGCTTACCATACTTGAAATCCCGCTTTTCATGCGATGGACCAAACATGCAACACTCTGGGAGGAATCGCTTCATGTACGAGAAAGAGACTCCAATGCCATCAATCTACGTGTCTATCATTCCGCTTCTTGTCACGGGACTTGCTCTGTGGTTTTCCATTTTCATACTAGATACGCAGCCACATTTTGCCCTATTTCTCGGTGCTACGACAGCAGGGCTCTGTGCCTATGCGAGTGGGAGTTCCTGGGAGGTCATCCGGGAGGGGTTCAAGCATTCGATAAGCAGAACGATCTCCGCATTGTTGATTCTTCTGATAATCGGGATGCTCATTGGCGTCTGGATTGCCAGTGGGATTGTCCCAGCTCTGATGTTTTTCGGATTTGAATTTCTCACAGCTCGATGGTTTTTACCCCTGATTCTTCTATTGTGTGGTGCCATGTCTCTGATCACCGGTAGCTCTTGGACAACTATAGGAACCATCGGAGTTGCTGCCGTAGGAGTGAGTGAGGGGTTGGGAGTTCCTGTTGCCATGACAGCGGGGGCGGTCGTCTCCGGAGCCTTCTTCGGAGACAAGATCTCTCCCATGTCGGACTCCACCAATCTTACCTCGTCCGTACTTGGAGTGAATCTTTTCGAACATATTCGACACATGCTCTACACGACCGTTCCTGCCATGCTAGTCTCTCTGGCGATCTTCACTAGTATGGGATTCATTGTCTCCGGTCATGGGGAGCTGAGCGATGTCTCTGCCTTCTCGGAGAGTATCCAGCAACATTTCAATTTCAGTATCTGGTTGTTCGTTCCTCCGATCGCAGTCATTGTACTCATTCTTCTCAAGGTTCCTGCCATCCCCTGCCTCATTGCCGGTCTCATACTTGGAGGGTTGGCGTACTTGATATTCCAGGGGGGTAGTCTGGAAGTGCTGTTCGAGACTATTCACAGTGGATTCCGTATCGATACCGGTAGCGAGGAGATCGATGCCCTATTCTCACGGGGAG